>Ga0208299_1001804_pt1 | contig 15291 bp, 13 predicted proteins | sample 15_taG_FD_184089 | JGI IMG/M metagenome (GOLD analysis project Ga0208299, IMG submission 184089) | Marine viral communities from the Subarctic Pacific Ocean - 15_ETSP_OMZ_AT15312 metaG (SPAdes) (version 2) | ecosystem: Environmental > Aquatic > Marine > Oceanic | place: Pacific Ocean | collected...
CTGCTAATGCGACCGCCACGGTAATGGCCCCGCCATACATGACCGGTTCGTTCTTGAGTGTTGGTTTATTCTGCATGATATTTGAGACTACTTTCTGAATGGTCGTGACCAGCGCCTTGCGCTTGGTCGCTGGCATGTCCGTGTTCTCTAGGAATCCTCCCAGTTTTTTGCCGAGAAACCACGTCACGGCCTTGCGCTTGAGTCCGCTTACCATCATCTTTGGGGAGAACGAATCCCTTTGGGACCGGGTCGTAATGGGCGTGGCCTGGCTTGCAATGCCTGTTGTTCTCCGACCTTCCCAGACTTCTCTAGCTCCGGCTTGAACTCCGGCCATTGAAAGCCAGATTCGTCAGGAAGAGTAATATCATAATTTCGTTGCTTGTATCTTTCGGGAAAATGTATCTCTCGTCTGGTTCCAACTTGCTTCAATAAATCGATTAAATTCTTTAACATCCCACCGGGACCAAAGTCAGACATGAAACCCTGCGCCCCATATTGCAATACCCCTTGACCCAAATTCTTTATGTCTTCACCTTTAAACGCTTTTTTAAACAGTTCTTCTAGGTCCTTAAGATCAATATCCTGCAGCAGTTCTTCTTGTTGGTATCCTTGAGACAGAGTGTTTAACCGCTCATTTATTTGTTGCTGAATATTTCTCAGACGCTCATTACTTTGAAGAACACTCTCCTGCATCCATTCTTGGAGCCTGGGCTTCTCTGATTGGAAGGATTGAGCGGAAACCGCCTCAAGTCTCGCGTCAAGCTCTGCCTGCAAGCCCTGAATCTTCTTTTGTAGTTCAGCTACTGATTGTGCCATAATTTCCTTCCCCTAACATGGGAGCGTATATGCGCTTTTATAGGCGGATTTCAATCGCTCACGCACATCCGCCACCTGAACATCAAAAAATTCTGACAACACCACCATCACCGCTTGCGCCTCTGGCTTGTCAAGATAAACATTCACGGCGGCCTCCGCCCGTTCTTCCAGATAATCCGTATCCGCATCCGGATCAAAGGTCGCCACAAGCTCTGCACCAGCAGCCTGCTGTGCTGCTGTCGCCCCTTTATACTGCACCGTCCATGTGGAGCGGTCGTCAACTGCGCCAATCGTTACTCCGGACACCGGAATACCACGTCGTTCAAACGCCGCAACTAATTGTGCTGCTATCATCATTACATCCTTAACATGGCACTAAGGCCACTCTGTCGAATCGAGGAAGTACCATTCGTGCCAAACCACGTTGTCGTATTGGCCGCCGTATTCCATTCGAGCCATCGATACGAATGATACCCTTCACTTTTATGCTTTCTCAAGTGCGCTGATGAGGGCTTCTGCGAATCAGTCACGTCTGCCGTCGCAGGCACTAAAATACAACCCGTCGCAGGGGTATTCGCACTTTCCCCAATGCCCACCGACATAAAGGTCGTGACCGCCGCCGCCGCATTTTGTGAATACCCCCACACATCAACCGTAATACTCTCGCCATCACGTCCCACCACACACTCGACCTGACTGGTCGCAACATTACCTCGCTGTTGCCAGGCCGCCGTTGCATACGTCCAACTCGACGCAGACGGTAAATAATACATCGCCCGATCCACCTGATTGTAGGCGTTCCAGACCAGCCGTTTGGTTAACGAATCCTCACATTGCCCTGTCGTATCAGTGGTACGAATCGTCCCAATATACCGATAATTATGGGCATCTTTCTTGACCCAGACACCATCCTGTAATTCAGGTTCCACTCCAGCATCTCGACTGGTCGCCCCTGTCCCCCATGACGTCAAGCCATTATCATCGACCGTCACCACGCCGTTCACGCTATAGACATATAAATCGTAATTTCGATCCGCTGTCAATCCAGACAACGCAAAGGTTAATTGCGAAAATTCATGCACCGTCCACAAGGTCGTATCCGTGTTATACAACGAAATCTTATTGCCGTAATACGGCATAAAATAGACCGATGTCTTCGCCGTCTGATCCGAGTAAGACACCGGCACACCGCTTTCCAGACTGATCCGTCCATTGCACACCGGCCCCAAGAATAAATCGCTTCGCGCAGGAGCAAAGCCAATCAGAATCGTGTCCGCGGCCATCGCCCGTCCAACCTCACGGGGGCTGGTCGGCTTGGTTTCGGTTATCACGCCAGCCGTCCCACTCACAAACTGGTCAGCGCCGAGCGTTCGAGAGGAAAAGCCATCCATCGTGCCTGCAATCCGAATCGTGCCAGTCGCATCTTGGGCAATCGTCGCCGTGGCAAATCCGAGTGGAACTCCGGTACTGCTAAAGTCCGTGTCGGCATCGGCCTTATACCATTTGCCGCCGGTCTTGCTCCCTCGACCATCCGAGAGATAGACCAGGTTCGGCTTCGCTAGGGCTTCGCCTGCCGTTCCCGTAATTTCGACTGAATCGGCACCAATTGGCACCCAATAGACATTGTCTTGTGTCCACTGCTCCACATCCGAGGAGTTATCCAGCTTAAACTTGTAAGCTTTGGCCTGCAGAAAGACGGTCGCCCGTCCTCCGGCGTCCAGTACGACCGGATTGGCATTGGCCGAGGACAACGCCGAGTCGCTATAAGTGGCGAGATTGTTCGTCGTCCCGGCCGCATACGTATAGAGCTTGCCGCCACTCAGCGGATCGCCATCCGCATCGAGAAACTGTATTCTCGGGACGGGCATTACTGTGCCAGTTGCCATTAGAAACCTTCCTCTTTTTGAGCAATCTCACGCACATCTTGATACAATTCTCCCATCCAATCCTTTATAGACTGAGGCGTATCAGGAGGCAACTCATCACGATTAAATGCACCTCCCCTGGCTATAGTTTCCAGAATATATGTCATCGTACTCGCAGGCATTTTAGGCAACTTGATTCCCTCAGTCAGAGTCTTAACAAACCTCGGTGAATTTAATAAAGCCGATGTCGCCCATTTTCCACCAGTAATGGTTCCCATGGCCACTCCCAACTTTCCCACACCTGACATGACAGCTGGCCAACTTGTCCCCACACCTGTCATCAGTCCTACAGCCACATCAACTAAAGTATTACCCACAAACATAGCAGGACCAAAAACTGATACAGCAAGCTCCATAGCAAACAAGATCTTGCCCATCTCGTCCGCACTTCCAATGATAGCTCGTTTTTCAATCTCGAAAAGTTCATTAAGATTCTTAATATGTTCCTTTGAAAATCCAAGTTTCTCCATCACAGACTTATTCTGTGTAAACTTATTCCAGGTCTCAGTCGCCCCCTTGACGTCGCGGGGAGTCGGTCTACGATTATTTAACTCAAGGACCTCGTCCATCACCATACGCTGCAAGCGTGGACGCACTTCCAGCCACTTCTCACCAGTAAGCTTTTGTATCGCTGTAATATCATTCAACGCCTTCGCAGGCTCTTTTGATCCCAGTCCTCTGACAGCCTGTGAAATGCTGGATGGCATATCTTTCATCTGCGCCATACGCGCATAGATTAAATCAAGCTCGGCAGCTGTTTCTGCTCCAAACAATGCAGTTTTTTGGTCCGGCGTTAAAGCCTTCCACTGATTTTGCATCGTCTTTGTAAATACTGGAGCATCAGGCTTTGCAAAAATATCAGCATCCAACTCTTCTATAATCTGACGACCGACAGTATGTAACGGATTCTCCAGTGACAATTCCTCTGAAATATTCTTCACAAACTGATTATGTGTTTGCTTGGGACGAGTTAAGGCTTTCCTCAAAGTGTCACTTGTATTCGCAAAGTGATACCTATTCAAATTACGAATGGCCAGATCCAAACTCGCTGCGGCCGCTGGAGTCCCCACCATCTGAGCACGAGTTCCTAGATCTAACTCTAACCAGGGTTGAAACGCAGTCGAGTTCATCACATTGGACACCGCGCCCCCTTTTTCAATCGCAGTAAGGCTATTTTTCCTAAGACCTTCCTCTATTATATTTCTTCCCAGTATTGGCATAACATCTGGATTGACTTCTGCAATAGCCTGTCCGATGCGAGAACTTCGTCCTTCAGGCAGCCGTAAATATTCTGCCACCTTCACCGGCTCCGTCGCTAACTGATCGACCTCCGCCCACAGCGCCATCTGATCATCCAATTGACGCAAGTAAGTCTTATTGGGATATAACAACGCTCTCACTTCTTGTTGCCCTGCCGTCCGTCCTCCCATCAACTCTTTCCATTTTGTCGGATTCTGCATAAAGTATTCTTGTACCGCACTGGCCACAGCCGGACGGGCTTCATCAACCTCCTTTAAAATCTTTCTTGTTCGCAAGAGACTTTTATCACCACTGGCAATATCCGCTATTACCTGAAAGGGTTCTTCCGGTAACTTATTCGTAAAATCAATAATATCCCAGCGCTCTATCGTCTTCTTCCGCGCCTCCAATAACGCAAGTCCCAGATTCTTCTTATTCTTCCCCTTACCTATGGATACCTTCTCCAATGACTCTATGACTTTTAGGTCCAAGTCCTTGATAATCTTGCCGAGCGCCCCGCCTGTCTCATCCGTTAACCCAGGAAACGCCTGACTCACTTCATGCTTCCGTCGCAGATACTTTAATTCCCGCACCAATGTTTCAAGCCCAACCGCACTATAAACATCGGGGCCATTAATCACGCGCTCCATCAGATCAACAACTTTTTGCATCGGGGATCCTAACGGAGCAGACGCGAGTCTCTCCCCATGAGTCGCATAGTTCTCGTCCCAAATGGAAGGCCCCTCTGGTGTGAGATCAAATTTTGCCGGGTCAGCGGACTTCCCGTGATAATCCACTCCTAATCTTCGTCCGCCATATGCTCCTTGCTCCATCTCCCGAATCAGAGCTGTTTGAAGACTCTCAATATTAATCGGTAAAGCGATTTGTTCTTTATGGGTTGTAAATGTCAAACTTTTCTTACCCGTAGTTCTATCAATAAGAGGATTCTTGATATCGCGTGATGGAGGGGTCCTTCTTGATACCTCTACCGTCTGGGCGTGCTTCTTAAACAGCTTAGGATCGGTTTCGAGCGCCCGGAACGCTTCATAGGTTGGATCAATCTCTCCCTTTAACTCCTTAAGCCGCTGGCGAAAACCCTGCAAGACGGCTTCCTGACCGGTTTCCATTGCTCCCATAGGAGTCTCTATCGTCGTGCCAAATCGGTCTCGGGGAAGAATATCGTCCATTCCCTCTTCGACAATACGAGGATGCGCCCGTTCCAGCAATGAAGGCTTCGGATAAGCCTCAAAGACAACATTCTGCAAACTATCATCTAAGCCTTGCAACCGCACAAGCCGTGCCTCATCTAAATTCTCAAGAACCATTTGCCCAATTGCAATATTGCTCATCGGCGGAGCAGTTTGCCCATCAAGCAATTTAAACCCCGTGCCTGCCGCTTCAACAATAGGTTGCATTGCCTGTATCACAATGTCCCCCTGCAGCGTCTCTAACGCCATCTCTACCCCATATCCCTCAGGTAGCTTGTCCACAGCCTGCAACGCCTGCTCTCCGGGCATATCTCCTACAAGTCTTTCAATGTCATAGACTATCCCTTGCTCGGATGGAGTCGCAAATGCATCTTGTGTTCTGCGTCGCATCTGCAATACCTGATTTGCTGCTTTTTGTGCAGCTGCTTCCGCAGGAATCGCGCCCCAAATACCATGACTGACATAATCCTGCGTTCTGGCAAGCGTCTTTGCTACCCCGACAGGGACATACAACTGTCCTCCACTCAGACTCCTCGTCTCACCAGGAACCACATCATAGGTAAGAGCTTGTGGCACATTAATATCAACGCCTTCTTGTCCTGCCCTTCGTAACAAATCCCCGTGCCGCGGAGGTATCACATCAACTCTATCAGGCAGCGCCTGAATCCCCCTTCGCGCACCAGCACCAGCAACTCGGATTACCCCATCCACTAAACCAGCCATTGCGAAATCCGCTGCAACAGCTCCAGCACGCCCTTGTTGAAGCGCATCCGCATTCAACGCACCCCATCCCCCAAGCAAAGGAATATTAGAAAGCTGCTCATACATAACGGCCAACTCAGTATCACCGGATTGCTTCGCCATTGCTGCACGCATCTGCAACTGATAGCGTCCCTGAGCATCCGCCGCCAGCGTCTGAGCAGGACTGGTCGCAAGCGCCCATAGACCCGGAAGAATATTGCTCGCTATATGGCCAAAGTTTTCCTTCGCCTCAGGCATAAACGTAGCCATGCGTTGTGCAACAGTCCGACCGCCAATGGTAAACCTCGGATCATGCGGACTTCTCAGCCGTCGTCCGACCCCAACCTCCGCTGGATCTGAAATATTCGGGAGAGCCATGATCTGTTCAATAATTGGTGTAGCCCATGTCGGCGGATTAGGATTGGCTCCGATGCTCGGGATGCCAAGAGCACGTAAATCGTCCGGGCGACCACGCTTGATCATCTGAGCCATGTCAAGTTGTCCCACACTATTAACAGGCACCTCCCCATCAGTCGGCATCGCGTAGGTCTCAGGGGAAGTCCAAGTTCCCCCCGTATCGAAGGCATTCGGATTACTTAAAAAGTCCGCCGATGAAAAAGGACCACTAGGTGATTGTCCAGCAGTAGGCGACACCTCAGCCGGAGGAGCGACTTGATCAGCCTGATATGCTTTCCACATATCAGGATTTTGCTTAAATGCCTCCAGTAACTGTAAATAATCCTGCTGAAACTTCTCATTTGGCATCATTCCCGCAGGAATAATATTCAGGGGATCCTCGCCTTCATACACCTTCTGTCCAACATATACAAGTTCATCCTTTAGATCCGCCCATCGCAAATCGGATTTCTGCGGCCATTGCACCTGCGGAGCCGTGCTCTGAATCCCTCCAACTGGGGTAGAAGGAAGATCCGACATAGAAGCTTGAAATGCCTCTCCTTCCCACCAGTTTTGTTGATTGCCATTCGCCATAATTATTGACCCGGACCCGGATTAACGGGCATCCAAGTTTGTTTCTCCAAATTCGTGCCTTCTTGGGTATACGATGTCCATTCAAACTGCATACATCCCTCTGATCCCTGCTGACAATCTAGCTCCATTTCCCAGACCCCAGGGGACACTTGAACCTCCCTTGCCCATCTCGTAGTACCCAACTTCGGTCTACTTGCCACGGCTTCAGCAATTTGACTACCCGGACGAGCAGTACTAATACCTCCCGGTCGAGCAAGCTCTTGTTGCGTTTGCGTTAACGTAGCAGGAGGCGCGGTTGGCAACGGCTCATATAGACCAGCTTTGATTTCCTCATCAAGCGGTCGGGTATCCCACGATAAACCAAAAATTTCAATCTGCGCCATTGATGGATCCTGGCGCATCGCTTCTCTTAAATGGGCAGGTCCATCCAACCGGTTTGATCTAAGCCACTCACTAAAGCCAGGAAGGCTTTGTACAAAGTTTGCACCACATCCTACAGTTTTTCCTTGATCCTCATAACACAAATCCGGAATCGTTGGGGCCACTTCACCTAAAGCCTTAAGACGCTGATTAATATCGATTTCAAGAGCATTCATGGCTGCTAAAAACTGGGATGTTGGCATACCCTCAGTGATCTGTTTCCTTGCCATATCCCAAGCATCAGAAGTAATAGCGCGATCTCCCGTAATCGTGGCAGCCAAACTCTCCATTGCCGTAACCGCTACTGTCTGCGCTTTGACTAATTTGTTTCTTACTTCTTCTGTATAACCAAACTTCAGCGGTGTTGAACGTGCTCCCTCCTGCATAATTCTATTAATAACGGACCAATCGCTTCGCACCTTACCATCTTCCTCTAACTCGCGTAATGTAGTCCGGACAATATCCATCTGATATTTCAATGTATTAACACGAGCAAACATGCTTTGCCAATCACTATTATTCAGAGTAGTCGTAAGAGTTTTGACTGCATTAAACTGGAGCTCTGCCATATTCGCATCGTAGGGTCCCAATCCTTTGGCAATAGAATACTTATTTGCAACTGCGTTTATATAAGCACGAACAACAGGCTGCCGACTCATGGCTGATGCATCCTGCCGGAGGTTCTTATCAACCATTTGTCTCGCTGTCAGATTTAACCACGGTTTCATTTCCGCAAAACTACGATCTGTCGCAGGCATTAAGGGATACCAATCATCCATCGCAATACAATCACCGGCTTGAGCACACATCTGTGCATTACCATCCGCATCATACCTAGCATAACGATACCCTTCCTGCATTTCCCCGGTCGCATCTATCGTATAGCCTGCAATAGGACCAGACGGCTGCTTGGGTCCCTGCAATTTTCGATAATCCTCGTACAGTTCATTCCATCTATCAGTACCACGAGGAGTATTGGCCAGTGCCTGCGCTATACTGGTATACCGTAAACTCGGATCAAGCTTTCTTCCCTGACTCTCAAGCCACTGAGAAAATTTTCCCGATCCAAATGTCGGTGAAACTGGCACACTCTGCATGTCAACCCCAGCTCGTTCAAGATGTTCCAAAAGTTGAGGCCATGCCTTCTCCTGGTCTTCAGCACCCATCGTTGACATATGAATTGTTTCAGATCCAGCTCGTGTACGGGCCTGCTCATCCCTAGTCCATTCAAATTGATCTCTATCCCTTTGTTCTCTGGCCTCAGCCAACTCGACATTTTTAATAGATGCGTTCACACTCTGTTTACTCGCATCAATTTGCTGCTGGGTCGCCTCCAAATCAAGCTGCTGCTTCAAAAGCGAGGACAAGGCCATCTGCTTACGTAAGGGTCCCTCACGCCGCTCCTGCATAATCTGACCAGTGAGCTGTGACGCCTGCTGGCCGAGTCCTCCCACAAACTGCCCCAACGCACGACGAGTGGCTCCCGCCTGCTGGCCACGACGCTGACCGCCCTGCACAATGAGATTGGCTAACGCAGTTGAATTATATGGAGGCATAAATTTCTTTACCTACGTGGAAAAAATGCTGAAGGTGCTGGCATATAAGAGGGACCCTGTGGCGTTCCTGCACCATACGCATTATAGGTCTCGAACGCCTTCTTCCTCGCCCAATCGCGTTCCCATCGATCTTCATCCAGACGATATTCATCCCAAGCGCTTTTACGCTCCCAATCTCGATCCAGTTCCGTGGCGCGTGTCTGGGCTTGCCACTCGGCAAACTGTGGAGCATACCGATCACGGGCTTCATCCCGCTCCATCCCATATGTTCCAAGCACATTTTCCCGACCGATATCATAAATATCTCTCGCTCGTCCATAGCCGGTCTGGTAATCCCGTTCCCGACCACTTCGCATTCGATCATACTCAGAGGCCCGACGCCCATAGACATCCTGATAGCCCATCTCGCCCATGCGCTGGCCGTAATTTATCAGATCGGTCTGTGTTTGCCCTGAATGTGTTATACCTTTGGCGGCAGCACTCGCTTCCAGCGCCTTCCGCCCCTGCTCCATTCGCATCTGAAAGCCCGGAGCGGCCTGTGCTTCTTCCATCGTCGGCGCTCTAAACTCATCCGGTGGTTCCCACGCCTTATAATCAAAATCACTTAACTCTGGAATATCCGGACCTTGATATCCTGGAACACCGGGATACTGTGACAGCGTCGGATCAAAATCTGCCCAAGTCTTCCCATAACCTTGAGCATAGTCAGGTGTCGCAGTCGTTCCAGTTGTAGTTGTATTCTTCGCTTCCGTAGGATCGACACACCTCTGGGACACAGGATCCCAGACCCGTCCACTTCCATCTGCTCCACATTGATTATTTAAGCGTTTGTTCTCCTCATCGCCACCCGTTCCATGGACACCAGGTACTTGCCACTTATCAGACGCCCCTTCTCCTGCACCGCCTGCAAAGGGAGGCGTGAAATCTAAATTGCCATACAAGTCATCAGGGTCATAACTTCCGCCCCATGGATTCACCCAGTTATCAAGATCATCCCCATATAATGACTGATTGGGCTTAAGCATCTCGTCGAGTTCGGTTTTGGACCAATGATCGTCCATTTCCGAAGAAGGTGATCGCTTAAGCCAGTCTTGATCCCATAATCCCATAGTTTTCTACTTTCTTTATTGAAATGGAGATCCAGGTGGCGCAGGAAATAGACCTCTAAATGCAGAATTTGCTGCCTTCTTCGCTCCATATCCTAATCCCAGATTAGAACTTGAAGCACCACCCCCACCAGTACCAAATAAGAACTTGCCAACCCCACTCGCCGCAGGCTGTAAGAACTTAAATCCAGGCACACCAAATCCCCCGAGCGCTAACGCGATCCCTGCCGCAGGCAGACCCCACTTCAGCAAGGTAGATAACTTACCACCGCCTCGACCTGACGTATCTAATTCGGTACCAGCAAGTGGATTGACACCCGCCTCTTGCGACAGTTGTCGCGTAAACTCAGGATGCATCGCCATTTCAGGAAAACTCTCAGGATCTGCCGTAATCCCCGAGGAATCCCAAAACTTTCCAATAGCCTGTTCCCGTCCGCCCAATGTCGGGCGTATAATCTTATTGTAGTATTCAATGTCCTGCTGATACTTCTGGTTTTCGAGAATCTGGGCGCGTAGTCTATCTTCCTGTAAGATCGCTTCTGCACGCGCCTCGGCTTCATTTTCCTCATCCCACTGCTTTTGCGCGGCGGACCGATCCGCCCAGCTCGACAGTCCCGAGGCCCCAGCCCCGATGACGGCAGGCCAGATCCGTTCTCGCATCGAGGGCGGGTTAAAAATATCAGAAAACCCGGTACCACCAAGTAACGACACGAGAGGATTTAACATGTTTGTTACTGCACTACCATTACCCATAATATTTCCTTATAAGACCACCTGTTCCATCACAAGGTCGAGCCGATACTGCATCGCCGTTGCGCCGGACGAACTATACGCTGTTTCATACGTCACCGACGCATCCGCATCACTCCGGATCATCAGATCCAAACTCCCCGTCGTCGCGGTGGTGTTCCCCGTGAGGGCCGATCCGGACGATGTGCAGGCCACCGTCCCATCCGTCCACCCCAGGGTGACGGTCAGGCTGCTCGATGTAGAGGCTGCTTGCGTAATCCGTGCATATGTCGAAACGCGATACAGTCCCTTCGACAGTTTCGTCGTCAACCCAGTCGGGGTCGAAATCGTCAGACTCGTCGCAGCGATAGCCGCGCTCTGGTCCGTCAGCGTGTCGAACACCTTGGCCACCGCATGAGGACTGTTCTCGGCGCGATCCTGCATCTGCAAAAAATACTCGAACCATGCGCTGGACACTAAGCCGGTCTGCAAATCGCCCCCCGACGTGGGATCGATCTCGGTCGTAATGACCGGAGACGTCACCGGAAGCGGAGCAACTTTCGCCATTAGTGTAACGCGCCTTGGGCATCAATAATCGCATCCACTATCCTCCACGGTACTGGATCACTCATCGCTACTGAAATAATAATATTCCGTCCACTTCCACATCGCCACCATTGAGCACGGTGCTGATATTTACCCAGCTTCCCAGCCGAACGCCAGCGTTCTGCGCTCCATGTTTCCCCGCCATCGGAAGACATTTGCATCATAATCTGTGGATCATAGCCCTGATCCGAAGACCCAACCAACCCGATGCCGACATCACAGTGTAACTGAAACCGATTAATCATAATCCGGTCTTGATCCGATTCCAGGATAGGAGGAATCCGCTGTCGTCGCAAGCCGTTCCCATCGACATCCGTATAGACATCAATATTCATTTCATAGATGCGTCCGGGTCCCGACGTATCGCCCACGAGATGTTTGTTAAATGCATAGCAGTGATAGCGAGGTCCCCACACTTGATACTTCGTTTTCGCACTGTTCCAATGACCCCGCTCATGCCACAGACCAAGACTCAAATCATACACCCAGGTCGCATCAGCACGAGGCAAGTTTAACACATAGAACTGATGTCCTTGATCCTGATACGTATAGGCCACCGCATCCGATATATCATCATAGCGTGACAATGCCATTTCCATCGCATGAGTACTCACCCGTTGAACATTATACCCCTGCATTTGCACAACTTGCCGCGCCCCATCTTTACTTTGTGTGACCCATAATGTTGAGTTCCCAAGACTTTGTGCGGAAAAAGGTGCATCAATGCCATACGGAATCACAATCCCCGGCACGGGCGCGAACGGCATCGGGGAGGTTCCGGCATCGTAAATCGGCTCGGTCGTTTCCGTGCCAAACAGGATAATCGTGCGGTCCCGAATCACCATCGCCTGCCACGGATCGGGGGCTGCCGACCGCTGTAAGGTGAGAATCCCACTCCATGTGGACCCATCCAGCAGGTCAGAGACTTTCAGTGTGGACGTCGCAGCATCAAGCGCCACAAAATAGCCGTCCACCATACCGCATTGGGTGACATCACTGACCGGATTGGTAAATTCGCCGGTGCCAAGATTGTAGAGATAGCCTTGATTGCCGCTAGTGACAAGAAGTTCATTTCCAGCATCGCCATTCATAGCAAAGGTCGCCGGATTATCATCAATCGCCACCGTCCCAATTTCAGTCAGTCCTCCAAACTCCAACACTTCATAGAGTTTGGTGCCAATGACCGTAAAGGCCCGTCCTGCTTGAGAAAAGATGCCGCGGCAAATACCGCCTTCAGTTGTATCCTGAGCAAATAATCGTAATCCTGGCGTCGGATAGAGGACTAGGCGCGGCTGTCCTCCCACTTCGAGCCGTTCTGGATACATATTCATGCACTGTTCCGGTCTCGCCAGCAGGCTTTGCGACTCATACGACGGACCACAGAAGCCGGGATACGACGGCATCAGAATAATCCTCCGCGAAACTGACTGTTCGTCATCGTCCGGCTTCGGCGCGTCAGTGACCGATCAATTGGCACCTCGCGCATCCGCACATTCGCACGCTTAATGCGTAGCATCGCACTGGATGCTTGGTTGCGGAGATCCGGCGATACGGGTATCCCATAAAAGGGAGCCAATTCGACAGCCAGATTACTCCGAATAGCCCGTTCGTACCCCGGCGGGAACGTATAGGCCGTTGACAGATCAGCAAACTCCGTCAATGGTGTAGGTAAATACAGCACGAGTTGCGTCGTAGCGACATTCGGAACAGGCCACACATGAATATTGCCAAGTCCTGCTGTCCACTCATGATCATACCAAATCCCCTGAATTAAGCTGGACTCCAAGGTCTTTTGAGCAATTCGTGAGTATTCATCATCCGTGAACAGCTCACGAGACACCTCTACTGGCGTAGAAGAACCCGTATCAATAATAAGCCCTACATTCTCAATCCAGATCGGACGGGCCACATTAATCGTCCCGCCACTCCCAATCGTATAACTCGACGTCCCACTCGCCAGCGTATGGGTTTGGCGCTTCACCGTATAAATGGTGTTGCGCTGAATCCCGAGCTGATCCACCCACTCATTCAGCACATTCAGAGCGAGTGCGGCGTCCTCACTGGAGATGGTATCAATCGCTCCGGCGACCCCGATAGACTGGAGTGCGCGAGTGGCGAAGTCATTCGCACTGGGCATTAGTGTGCGCCTCCCGTACTCGCCGCAAGAAATGTTGCGTTCGCGCTGCCTGACGTAAACGCACTGACTCTCGCGCGAACCAGGCGATACCCGGCGACATTCGCTCTCCACGCACCAGCCGCAGTGGTGGAAGAGACCGCCGTCGCACTATTAGAGGGCAACATATTCAACCCCACGAAGGTCTCGCCATCCACGGTCGCTTCAAATTGGACCGTTAGGGTAAACGTACCAGCGAGTTGCAATCCGACCGCCCCTAATCCCCTGACGTCAAAGAGCAAGACTTCGCCATTGGCGTCAAAGATGCGTTCGGCTATTGGCGCGGCCACACTCATGATCCACCTTGCAGGATCGACTTCACACGGTCTTTCACGGCTCCGCCAAACTCTTCTTCGGTCAGACCCAGTTGAGAGGCCACTTCCGCGATGAGCGCACGAATGGCAATATTGCTCTCCAGTCGGTCAACCGCTGCCTGTTCCTGCTCGATGCCCTGTGCGTGATAGTCCGTAGCCCATTGCGCCAATTTACTGGCCGATGGCTGTCGCCCCGGTCCATCCCATCGGACAATCTTCTCATCGTCGCCAGAGCCACGAATCACCACCCGCGCTGTGGGTTCTTTCCACCGTATGATTTCTGATAAATGATGACTCATATTAAACGTCCACTTCTAGAAGAACCATGGTTGACGTGCTGGAGTTCAGGCCCACATATACAGTACCTGAGTCTCCTTGACTCATAAATTGGGTTTTATAGACGATTTCGCTGTCTGTTTGGGGATCATCAAGCACCGACCAACTCGAACTACCTGTGTAAATCGTACCGCTATCCGCTGTGTAGGCTTGGGAGTTTTCCACCGCAATCGTCGTCGAATCGCGGAGCAACTGCGTATGGATGCGAGTATTTGACGTCACTTTGCCCACCCCGTTGTGGGATACCAGCACCAAGATTTTGTTATCGTCGTCTGCGGGAGTAATCGACGCGGTGAGTCCCGTGTCAGCCATCGTGCTGGAACTTGACGACGCCGACGACGTATCTACTCCATAGACAACCTGCAGAATCTTGCCTCCACCAGACGCCGCCGCCCAGCCGATATCATTGCCGTCAGCCATCGTCAGGACGTTCCCGGAACTGCCTTTGGCGAGTCGTGCGCCGGTCGGCGCTCCACTGGTGCCGACCAGCAGGTCCCCGCGTGTGGTCAACGGAGAGACATCCGCAAACGTCGCGGCTGCCGTCGCGCTCGTAATTGCGCCCGTTCCAGCCCCCTTCAGATAGTTGCCAGAGGTATGGGTCGCTGCGCCGGTCCCCCCACGGGCCACCGCAAGGGTGCCAGCGGTCATATTATCGACGTCGAGATAGTAGGAACCGTCCTCGCCATCGAGTGTTTCGGCATCGCCGCCACTCGCTCCAACACGCCCGGAGGCGGAGGAGGCTAAGAACGTCACATCGGCACTGCCAGAGGTATAGGCGCTTACTCGCGCCCGCATGAGCTTGAATCCCGCGACATTCGCAGACCAGGCACCCGACGATGTCGAACTCGTTGCTCCTGAAACACTACTACTCGGCAACATTCTCAGAGATACCCAAGTTTGTCCATCGACCGTGGCTTCAAACTGGACAGTCATGCTGAATGTCCCACTTAATTGGAGCGCCACACCCCCCAATCCCCGTACATCCAGCAGCAAAAATTCACCATTCGCATCAAAAATGCGAGAAGCAAGAGGAGCAGCAACCATGATTAGCCCTTCTGACGCGCTTTGCGTCGTGGTTTAGCGTTCGTTTTGGGTTTCGCTGGAGCTTTTGAGACAACAGTCCAGACCGTAG
>Ga0208299_1001807_pt1 | contig 15280 bp, 8 predicted proteins | sample 15_taG_FD_184089 | JGI IMG/M metagenome (GOLD analysis project Ga0208299, IMG submission 184089) | Marine viral communities from the Subarctic Pacific Ocean - 15_ETSP_OMZ_AT15312 metaG (SPAdes) (version 2) | ecosystem: Environmental > Aquatic > Marine > Oceanic | place: Pacific Ocean | collected...
CCTGGTATAAACAGAGAGGGAACCGACTACACCAACGAGGGTGGCTGGTTTGATGCTAATTTAATAAGGTTTAGAAAGGGCTTTCCTGAAAAGATAGGCGGTTGGCAGAAAATAACAACCAATTATGTTTTAGGCACCGGGAGAGCATTACACGGTTGGGTTAACCTAGCGACTACAAAGTTTTTAGGCATAGGCACAACCTGGAAATACTATATAGAATCAGGAAATAATTTTAATGACGTAACTCCTATTAGAGAAACCACCTCTGCGGGTGATGTGACTTTTTCTGCCTCTGACGGGGACGCCACCATCACTGTAGCAGATACCGCAAATGGAGCCGTTCAAAATGACTTTGTAACTTTTAGCGGTGCCGCTACTCTGGGCGGTTTAATTACTGCTGACGTTCTTAATCAGGAATATCAAATAGCAACCATTGTTAATGCTAATAGCTATACCATCGAAGCTAAAGACACGGACGGCGATACAGTTACAGCTAATAGTAGTGACTCTGGTAACGGCGGTTCAAGTGTGGTTGGTACTTATCAAATTAATGTAGGCCTAGATGTTTATGTCCCCGGTTCCGGTTGGGGTGCAAGTGATTGGGGTTCTGGAGCGTTTGGCTCAACTTCAGCCATATCAGAAACAAGTCAGTTAAGATTATGGAGCCACGATAATTTTGGGGAAGATTTAGTTATTAATCCAAGGGCTGGAGGTATTTATTACTGGGATGAAACTAATGGTGTAACGACCAGAGCTGTTGCTTTAAGCTCTTTAAGTGGTGCCAATTTACCACCAACAAAAGCTTTGCAAGTTTTAGTTAGTGACATTGATCGACACATTATTTGTTTAGGAGCTGACCCTTTAAATGATGGCGGCACTGCCAGGACAGGATCATTGGACCCTATGTTTATTTGTTGGTCGGATCAGGAAAACGCGGCCGAATGGGAACCTACGCTGACGAACACCTCAGGGTCTTTTAGATTATCTGCCGGGTCTTTAATTATTGGCGGCTTAAGGGCACGACAAGAAACTTTAATTTGGACAGACATGTCTTTATATTCCATGACATTTATTGGTTCACCTTACACTTTCAGCACCAACTTAGTAAATGAAGGCGTGGGGTTAATTGGTCCTAACGCTGCTGTCAATGCACCTAGTGGTGTTTTCTGGATGGACTTAAAAGGCTTTTATTTTTATAACGGTTCGGTAGCGCCACTGGCGTCTTCGGTACATAGTTATGTGTTTAGCGACATTAATTTAACCCAAGCATTCAAAGTGTTTGGTTTTCTAAATAAAGCCTTTGATGAAGTGGGTTGGTTCTATTGTTCAAGTAGTAGCGATGAAATTGATCGTTATGTGGTTTACAATTATTTGGAACAAACTTGGTCAATTGGGCAACTGGTTCGTTATTCTTGGCTGGATGAAGGTGTTGAAGATTATCCCAGGGCTATGGGCAAAGACACTTATAATTATTTATACAAACATGAAACAGGAAACGATGCGGACGGATCCCCTATGGACAATGTCTATGTTGAATCCAGTAGTTTAGATATTCAAGAAGGCGACTATTACACTTTTGTTAATCGCATCATACCGGACATTAGATTTACAGGATCAAATAGCGATGCTGCCATGAACGTGGTGCTTAAGAAACGAAACTGGCCGGCTGAAAGTTTAAGCACTGCCTCTACTACATCTGTTACTTCTTCTACCGATAAAATTAATACCAGAGCTAGAGCACGTCAGGTCGTGCTGCGTTTTGAGTCCGATGACGATAATTCAGCAGGCTTAAGAGAAGGGTTAGGGTTTCGAGTGGGAGCAACCCGAATGGAAATTAGACCTAACGGCAAACGCTAATGGGAAAACTTCTTGAAACGAGACTTCCTAATGCCATAGGAGAGGTTTCCCCGGATGTATACAATCGTTTGGTGCGTGTCCTTGAATTAAACTTAGGCACGTTTGATCCGACGGCAACGCCTCAATACACATTAACCACGCTGTCTCAAAATAAGTTCAATCCTGGTGATGTGATCTGGAACCTCAATGCTAAGAGTTTACAAGTTTTTGATGGCTCCAAATGGCATGATATTTATTCAGGAACGACTAGAGGGGTTAGCGCAACAGGGGCTGTTAGCTCATTATCAGTAAGCACCAACGGAGCAATATCCATTGATTTATAACTTAAAAAACAGATATACTGTAAAGACTCTCGGTTCGTGGGATCTTCGCAATATTTATATAATGCGAAAATGAGAGAAGAGATTGTAGAACAATTAGGCGTTACTCCGACTCCAGGCGGGTTGCAGAAGCTATTGGAGCAACATGAAACCGATAGGCTCAATGCTTATCATGAGGCTATGGAAAGTTGGGGGTCTGATGTTGGACCATTGATGTTTGAGCCTCCCGCATTAAAAGATGTTTTTTTTGACCCCGAAGATGATTCTTTGGGTTCTTTATACGATGAATCTATTGAAAATCTTGAGGGAGCAGGCAAAGGAGGCATATTACCCACCAAATATAACCCAATAACTAAAGGCGTGGCTGGCATCAACGCTTTAATATCAAAGATAATGATGGGCGGCTCTATGGATAAGTTTAATGAACTAGGTGATCCAGAAGATGTTAATTTTTCACCCACAGGCATGAACTCTGGAGGCATTGTGCATTTAGCTGATGGTGATTTAGTCGACAGCAAACCACTAACAAATCCTTATGAATCTAATGCTCTTGCAGAATTTAATAGATCAACAGCTAATCCATATTTTAATTCTGCTCTTACTACTGGTGTGAAAAAACCCAGCTATGGAAGTGGCATGAGTGCACAAGAAAGTGCCGATGCTCGCGCAGTTGCTGATGCTATCAAAAGAAAAAAATACTTGCAAAAAAGAGCTATAGAACACGATATATATGGAAATATATATGGACAGAATACTCACGAGCCAGAGAGCACAGGAGACATTGTGAAAAGTATATTTACTCCTGATCGTGTGGGCAATACTATACTTTCTGGAATGACAGGTGGTTTGGGACCTTTGATAATACGGGTTGTTGGCCAACTGGCAAATAAATTTGGAGGACAAGGAATTAGAACTAGACTTATACAACAAATGGAAAAAGCTGGTGCTTCACAAGAAGCTATAGATGAAGTAAGAAATATGTCGACCCATGAGTTTCAAAAACAGGTGGTGGGCGCTGAGGTTCCTGGTGAAAGATACAATGAGGAGACTGGAAAGACTGAAACTTTTAAAACCCTTCCCGCTCAAGACATGAGCGCTAGAATGTCTACCGCTAGTGCGTTAATGGCAATGCCAGTTTATTCAGCGATGTATAATGTAGGTGGTTCTGGAGGTTTTGGTAAAGGCGCTGGCGGTAACTTTGGGCAAGGCCAGCGAATGGAAACAAGAGAGAGACGAATAATGAAAAATATGCCAATAGAACAAAGATTAGAACTTGAGAGACGAGGCTTTGGACGTGGCGCACAGGCGGCTCGCGAAAGAGTAGCGGCGAACCCAAGCGCTGGATTAAGTAAGCCGTCTAATTATGATGAACTAGCTGCATATTATATAAAACATGGGGGCTTTGATGAAAATGCTCCTGTCGTACAATGGGGAGCCGGATAATGCCTGGCTATTACGAAGGAACTGGATCGGGTATAGGAGGACTTCCTATTACTGGTATCCCTTCTGGGATTGAAAACATTCCATCAGAAGCCGAAATTATGTTAGCAATCATGCAACACTCTGGTAAAGCAACGAGTGGGGCTACTGGTAGTGATTATCTCAATACAATTGGTGGCGTACCTGGCGGCCCACCGGATAATACAGTTATTGATGAAGTCACTACTACTGGAACACCTCCTTGGGGCTATAGAATTAGAAATGCCTACGACACCATAAGTGGTATTTTGGGAATTGCTGGGAACCCCACAAACCCAGATGCAATAAGTGATTCATTAGAAATTATAGACCCTAATTCACCAATTATTGATGCGGTAGAAAGCGTAGGAAATGTTGGAGAAACAATACAAGATAGCATTGGCTATAATATGCTTTCTGATTATTTGAGCGATGCTGGTGATTATATTGGTGAGACTTATGATGATGCTGGTGATTATATTGGTGAAACAATAGGTGATCTCACGGAAGATCAAATTGCAGGATTGGCAGGAGAAGAGCTAGGCACAGGTGCTGATGGTGAAGGTGCTGATGCTGAAGGTGCTGAAGGTGCTGAAGGTGCTGAAGGTGGTGAAGGTGGTGAAGGTGCTGAAGGTGCTGAAGGTGGTGAAGGTGGTGAAGGTGACGAAGAAGGCGATGGAATCAAAGATTGGCTGTCCAAGGCTTATGACAAGCTCGGCATACAGGGAATACTAGGCATACTTTCACTCCTCGGCCTTGGAAAAGCAGCAGGCGCTTCAGGAAGAGATGACCAGCTTAGTGGCGGTGGCATTGGATCATTTGCATCTAGTCAATTTGATCCGTCTGGATTTGGGGCTACAGCTGATTACGCCAATATGCCTGGCGGTGGCGTAGGGAGACCAACATTTTTACCAGATACAAATGCACCTATTTATTACCCCTTTGCATCGGAAGTAACCAAGCAATACAACGCTCAACAAGAAGGTCCGTTCTCATTTACAATAGCGCCGCCACCGGTTGCAAGGATTCAAAACCTAGACTCTCAACAAGTACCTGGTGTAACCTATGTAGCAGACGGTGCTTTTATGCGTCGTAACGGATTAACCGAAGGTCCGGGCACTGAAACCAGTGATGATATACCGGCCATGTTATCGGATGGCGAGTTCGTTACCAATGCTGAAGCTAACCGAGGGATTGGTGCGATGGCATTATTGAACCAAGGAATGCCGCAAGAGGTGGCAATGGATCCGGAACAACAACGATTAGCAGGCGCTAGACAAATGTATTTACAGCAAGCTATAGGACAACAATTAGCACAACAAATGAGGGGCGGTTGATATGCCATTATCTAATCCATTATCTACAACACAAACAATAAACGCACAAGGCATAACTGCACCGCAAGCGGGTTATAAGTTTTATCAGCCTTGGTTTGAAGATTATCAAAGACGACTAGGCTCTAGTATTTTTGGATCCGATGGTATTGGTGGTTTGATGAATCAACCCCAACAAATTCCAATGGAAGGAACAGCAGGATTAACTCCGTTACAAATGCAGGCTAGAGAAGCCGCTATGTCGGCGGGTCCTGATATGGGCGCTTACAACACGGCGACTAACTTAATGGGTCAGGGTGCTGGAATGATCGGACAAGGAGCCGATGCTTTAGGCACCGCTCAAGGAATGTATGGACAAGGCACAGGACTCGTAGGACAAGGCTCTGGTTTATACGGTTTAGGCACACAAATGACAGGTCAAGCAGCTAATATGTTTGCACCCGGCGCTGCCCAACAGTTTTATAACCCCTATGAAGACCGAGTTATTGATGACACTTTAGAGAGAATGAGGAAGACTTCAGCCCAACAAGATATTGCAGGGCGTGCTCAAGACATAAGCAGTGGTGCTTTTGGTGGTTCTCGTGGTCGTTTATTGGCCGGAGAAAGACAAGCAGAAAGCGAACGAGGTATATTAGAGGCTCTGTCTGGAATAAGAAGCCAAGGTTATCAACAAGCACAACAAGCAGCACAAACAGCAGGTCAAGGTATAGGAACTCTAGCAGGACAGCTCGGACAATTCGGACAAGGATTAGGTACATTGGGCGGACAGCTTGGACAATTCGGACAAGGCTTAACAAGTACGGGTGGTCAATACGGACAACTAGGCACACAGATTGGTCAGTTGGGCACTGGGGTAGCAGGACTTGGTCAGCAGAAATCAGGAGAACTGTCTAACTATGCTAATTTGCTTAACGCGCTAGGAACACAAGGACAAACAACTCAACAATCAGGACTGTCTAGATTGTATCAAGCCGCACAGCAAAGAGCAGGCGAACCTTGGGATAGAGCCATGAGAGGCATGAATGTCTTGGGTGGATTCAGACCTGGTGAGTTAATCGGCGGGTATGAAACTAAAGTAATGCAACCTCAAACGTATCAGCAACCAACCAGTGCCGGCAGTACCATTCAAGGTATAGGCGGAATATTGGGCCTTGGTAATACTCTAGCCGATATTGGTCAAACATTTGGCTGGTGGGGTAGTCCAGACCCAAGCAAAGGAGCACAGGGTGGTTATGTTCAAAAACCTAGAGACTATAACGCCGGCGGTATTGTTAGTGGAATTGTTCCGGTTAATATGAACCAGGGTGGTGATGCAAGTGTGGAAGATCAATTAAAAGATTTGCCTCCTGAAGAACGACAATCCATATTAGAGTGGATCAAAGAGAACCCAATTGATGCGGCAGCAATGGCATCTCTAGCGATTCCTGTAGCAAGATGGGCAGGAGTAAGGCGTCTTGGTGGTGGAACGCTTGGTAAATTGGTTTTTGGCGGCAGAAAAATAACACCAAAAACTAGGGGTAGTGGCAAAACAAAAGAGGTTTGGTCAGAAGCAAAAGATAAATGGATAGATGCCAATACCACGCAAGGACAAATGGTTTTAAATATGGGTTCACAAACAACTAGAGGTTTAACCGGACGAGCCAAAGACCTAATTATGAACAACAAGTTGACGACCGGTCTTCTTGCTGTTGCCGGTGGTAAAAGGCTGTTTGGTGGAGACGATGAAGACGCACAACAAGTGTTGGTAGATTCTGATGCAGAAATAGAAAAATTAAGAGAGATAGAAAAAGCCAAACAAGAAGAAGCCAGAGCCAGAGAAAAAAGCAGAATTTTTCAAGATATCGTTAGTACTACAGGTCGTCTTGGTGAAATGATGAATGCTCCAGGCACAAGACAAGTCAATTTTGCTGATGCTGCCAATATCTTTGCAGAAGAAAGAATGGGTCTTCCTCAATCGGATCAAGCCAGAGAAATTGAAGAACTGTCTAGAATGTCAGGCTATAGCCCTAAAGAGTTGTTGGACATGACTGATTTATACCAAGGTAAAATTGCAAACAAGGACGACTTAAAAGCACAATACATAAATACAGCTTTTGAGCGGTTCGGTGTTAACTTTGAAAAACACCCAGAACACATGGACATGGGTGGAAGTAAAACGGGCGCACAAATTAGGTTAGAGATTATGAACATACTTGATATGATGGACACAGATGAACTGACATCTATAATTAAAAATCTTCAAGTGCCTACAGTTATAGAAGACTAATGCCTGTAACAGTAAAAGTAGGCGGACAGCTTTTTACTGTCAATAGCACAGACGATCCAGAAGTTGCCAAAAAAAAAGCAAGACGAGAGTTAAGAAAAAAGACTGGCGATTATTCGGTGTTGGGCGAAACTTTTATCAAAGGACCCATCTATGGTTTAACGACTGGATTAATTCAAGGTCCTGTTGAGTTAGCGGCTACAGCTTTTGATATAGCTAAAGGAACCGATTACACATCTGATGTAACTGATTATTTTGAAAAACACAAAATAGAAAAACCGATCAGCACAGCAGGACATGTATCCTCTGCTCTGTTTCAGTTTGGGGCGCCTGCCAGTATAGCCACAAAAATGGTTCGTAAAAGCTTACTCAAACCAAAAAGCAAAAAACTGTTTGATCAAAGCAGTAAGTATGCCAAGAAACCATCGTTTATAAAACACACGGTAGCGCCTATTGCAGCGGCTGATTTTGTTGCGACCACAGTAGACACTCCAGAATTGGGTATTGTCAAAGGCATGTATAATGTGATGGATCCAAGCTTCTTTGGTCCAACTAATCCACAGAATGAAATAAATTTGTTGGATGAAAAAATCAATGCATCAGATCGTCTTTCACATAGATTCAGAGTAGGTGCTGAAGGCGGTCTTATTATGTTAGGTCTTCCAGCGCTTTGGAAAGGATTGAAAGCAGCCGGCGCTGGCACTGCTAAAGTTGCAGGTCAATCTAAATCAGCTATGGCTGCCGCTAAATGGATGCAAAACAAAAAAAATAATCTCAGAGACATTTTAGATGAAGGACAATTAAGAGGAGATAAGTTATATAAAACAATTTCAAAGTTTCGTCCACAGGGTGCTTTCACAACAGTTGAGGCGGCAGAAGCAAAGGCGGCTAAAACAGCGTCTGTTAACAAGGAGTTAACTCAATTAGAAAGCAATATGGGAAATCTGTGGGGCGGTTTTAATTGGCTTAATAAAAGCAATAAAATGTCAAAAGACCAATTAGTGGATGTAGCAGACAACATCAGAAGAGCAACTTACGGCGCCAAAAAAGAGGTTCGTAATCAGGCTATGAAGAACCTCAAAGCTGTTGACGATCAATACATGACAAAAAAGAATTGGTTTAAAACTATAACTGAAGAGGTTAATCCAAAGACAAAAGAAATAACATGGAAAGAACAGATAGCTCCTAAATTTTCATTTGCTAAAAACGCAGAAAGAACTCGTACACAAATTGATTCCATGAGTGCACTCCTTATTAAAAATAAAAAATTTTTAGATCCTAATTACGCAGCAGCGGTCGAAGCTAATATTGAAAAATACGGTTACCAAGCTTATCGAAACTTTATTGATAATATTGATCATGTGGTTCCTTATAACAGCGCCAAGTGGAAGAGCGCTAGAGAAGAACTAATAAACCAGAAGATTGTTAGGCCAACAGATAAGGAAATAATTAGATTTGCAACACAACCAGATGGTTTAAAAAAATTATTAGAAGGTAGGGCGGACATCATATTAAGAGATTTGTTAAAGAAAAGAAACTTTGATAACGCTTTTATGGTACCAGAAATGTCCCTAGATGGCGTTAAGATGGGTCTTTTAAAAGGTAAAAAACTTCAAGACCTACCTGAAATGCGAAGTTTTCTAGGAGAGGTAACAGCAAAAACAGGATCAGCAAAAGAAAGAATTGCAGAAATTCAAATGATTAATAGAGCTACAGTTGAGAATCTAGCAAAGATGACATCGAGCATGCGTTACCTAGATGATGTTGCGGATATTAATAGAAGACTAGCTGAGCAAGGAAGCAACAAAAGATTTCTTTATAACAATATTGATGAAGTGCCAGAGAATATTAGAGCCGGATTCTTAGATGAAACTGGAATGCCGATTACAATCCCAGATGAATTAAAATTTGGCGACATTGCTGGAAAAATAACTACACAAGGCATGGCCGATGCTTTGGTTGGAGCACAAAAAGGGTGGTTAGACCAAGCCCCTGGCGTTATGGGAAAAGCTTGGGGAGCTTTTCTTGGCGCTAAAGGTATGGTGCAAGCAGCCAAAACGGTTTACAGTCCAATCACTCAAGTCAGAAACGCCACCAGTGCGGCCTTGTTTGCGGTCATGAACGGCAACATCGCCAGCGGTAAAACACTACAAGATTCTATGATGATAGTATTTGACATGTTAAAGAAAACACAAGGCACAAACATGTCTGCTTATTATGCCAATGCACAAAAAAAAGGAGTCGTTCAATCGGGTGCAAGAATCGGTGAAATTGATAGCTTAGTTGATGATTCGGTCAGAGCTATGGGCTTAAAAGAAAGTAACCCTTTCAGCAAGGCTGCAAAATTTAATAAAAACAATATTGCTACCAAAATTTATGTTGGCTCAGATGACTTATGGAAGATAGCGAGTTGGGAAATGGAGAAAGGGCGCCTTCTAAGAGGGTTTGATAATGCTGCTTCTAAAAATGCTGACTTTGTTATCCCTACTAGTTATTACAAAGACCTTAGTGCAAGAACATTTAGAGAGGTTGAGAAGGCCGGAGGAAATTGGAACAGCTTAAATGCCAAAATGAAAAATGAAGTCATTGAAGAAATGGGCGCGGGCATTGTCAGAAACACGGTGCCTAACTATTCAAAAGTACCTCAAATTATTCAGTCATTAAGACGAACTCCGTTTGGTAATTTTATTGCATTCCCTGCTGAAACCATAAGAACCTCGGTTGCGTCCACATCAAGAGCAATTGATGAAATTGCCAGCGGCGTCCCAGAATTGGCCGAGATTGGTATGCGTCGATTGATGGGCAACATGGCAGTCATGTACGGCATTCCTAAAGCGACCTACGAGTTTGGTAAATACATGACGGGTGCTGATGACGAACAAGTCCAGGCCTATAAGAGAAGTTTTGCAGCGCCTTGGGAAAAGAATGCGGACCTCATTCCAATGCGAACCGACAAAGACGGCAATATAGTAGAGTTTTTTAATTACTCTTACACTAACCCCTATGAATATCTAAGAACGCCTGTGTCGGCTGTTTTTAATGCGGTGCAAAACGGCGAGACAAGAGGTGACAAACTTAATGAGATATTAATGCAAAGCCTAATTGGAAATCGAGATAATCCAGGTGCGATTAGAGAATATCTTGAGCCTTTTGTGGGCGCTTCTATTGCAACCAATATTGGTTTAGACCTTACAAGAAATGTGACTTACGCATCGGGGTCTGCTCAAAAAATATGGAACTCAACCGATGACGCTGGTTTGGTGACTGGAAAAATAATTGCTCACATTGTTAATTCTGCTGCACCTCCAGTTTTACCTGCTACACTAAAACCAGGAAGACCTGGAGACATGGGACCTTTGTTTTGGAAAGACCTACCTAGAGCAACATTAAATTCGCTAGGCCTTGCAGATACGCCCTTAAACTCAAAAGGAATTAGGCCAAATACTTACGGACAAATTGCTGAATCATTTACTGGATTGAAAACCATTAAGCCCACCATTGAAAGAACACTTGGTTTTAGAGCGCTCGATGCTAAAGAGGAAATGCGAGAAGCAGTGTCTTATTACACGGCTGCTGTAAGCAATCCAAATATATTAAACCCAGAAGAACATGTTAGAGCATTGATGAAAACCAATGAAGCTAGGTTCCAGTCCATGAAAGACTTATCAATGGCTATTGAAGATGCTAAAGCTTTGGGGGCTGGTGAGAATGAAATCTATAAAGTGCTCAAAGAGAAGAAGATTTCTAACCCAGAAATGATCATGAACCGAACGTTCATTCCTTATTATCCGTCCGCTTATCAAATTGAAAGAGAGCTACAAAAAGAAGGGGCGAGGTTCCCAGAAGAAGAATTGAGACAGTCTTTTATTGAAGAAATTAGACCAACATTGCCAGGTATAAGCGCACCTACATTTACACCTCCGGTTGAACCAGGCAGAAGACTAACTGCTCTTGATAAAGCCAGAAGAGATCCAGAGGGTTCGGCAGCTATATTGTTACGCCAGAAAGAGCTTGAAAAGCTCATGGGCATTGAGTAGTGCGTCGACGTAGAAGCAAGTACGGCGCGATCCGTGTTGAATACGATGGCCATAAATTTGACAGCAAGCTCGAAGCCGCCAGATACAAACAGCTAAAACTCATGGAGAAGGCCGGGCAGTTGACCAACCTGGAATTGCAGCCGAAGTTTCCCTGTGAAGTCAGCGGCAAGAAAATATGCACCTACATCTCAGACTTTCGTTACACGTTAAAGAACGGCAAGGAAGTGGTGGAAGATGTGAAGGGCGTGGAGACGGCCGTGTTTAAACTAAAGAAGAAGCTGGTCGAAGCCCTGTACCCAGACGTTACAATTGAGATTGTGAAGAATCCTCGGCTTTTTGTGGTGTTATAAAAAAACCCACACCAGGTTAGTGATGTGGGTTCTCGGTTCTAGCCTTTTGTTTTTTTATAGGCCTTCTTTGTTAACGGCCTCTCTTTGCTAGAAGTTTTAACGTGTTCGCTAATGGCTTCCATTAAAGACTTCATGTCGTTATATCCATAGGCCTCATATATAGGCGTGTAATTGTCATTTTTCTTTTTCATAATATTTATCCTTTATGATTAGTTAATATAAATGCCCCTTTCTCAAAGGGATTGAATTTCAATCTAGTTGTTAAAGAGCACCCCTATATTATACCATGACACCATAAGTCATTGATTTACAAAGAGAAAACAGAACTTAAAAAGTTATAAAATTGAGAAAACGATCCTTGTTTGGACTGATTTGGGTGTGTTTTTTTAGAATGAGTCTAAAAAAAAAGCTTATGGTTAAAGGCTTTTGGAGTTGTCGCGCAACAACAAACTAGAATTTTGGACTATTTTTTTTTCTAACCTCGACGGCCTCCTCTCTGGAAATTAGCATATCCAGATAGAACCTGGCTTTCTTATAATCCTCAAGCGCTTTGTTCTTATGCGGGGCACGCCACATGTATTTAAAGATTTGCCCCTTGAGGTAGCCGACGAACTCGGATCCGTTCAGAGCTGATGCAATGGCATCGAGCGCCTCAATGGTCCCTTTCGTGTAATGAGCCGGGTGATTGACGGGGTCGTCAGCCATCTCTGGTCAACTCTTCTAGTCTGGTATCAACGCCGAACTCTTCCCGGAACCTTAACAGTTTTTTAATTAACTCAGGGTCGTAATAAGATTTAGACAGCTCTCTCATTTCAGTGCTCGTGAAAACGTTCATGCCTGTTTTATTTTTCGGGGCATTGGTTATTGATTTACCTCCCTTCATATAAGTTATATCATCCTCGCCTTTGCTTTCAATGGGAAGATTAACCAGGGCGGGTAGCCAAATGTGATCATCGCAACCTTGACGCTGTGTTTCCTCATCAATGGCTTTATTAAATTTATTACACCGCCAGCCGCCATCACCCTCCAGTACCGGCTCGCTGTGTTTACAATTACGGCAATTAACATCGTCCGGTAATTGTTCTAAATTATAAATGGCCTGTTCTTTTGCCGACATAAATTTCTTAATTCGATAATCGGTGGGTGAGTAAGGAGACTCCGGCGGTTCTGTTGCAGCAATAATTTCACGGGCTTTTTTCTTCATCTTTTCCAAAACACCCTCTCTGGCATCTATAATCTCCGTATAAAGCGATGAATCATTTTTGTTATACACAACCACCAAAGTGCGCTTCAAGTTAAATGAAGCCATATAACATTGGATTTGAACCGCGTAGTTGGAAGACCATTGTTCGTAGCTTTCCCCTTGTTGCAGCTCATTGAATCGATTGTTGTTGGCCGATTTGACCTCCAGGAGCATCACTTCTTCAGGATTCTCCGGATCAACGTTCTTAACAACACCATCTGTGGAGCCACCCAAATGTCCGGCCAAGTGGGAACAGCGATATTGTTTGCCGTCCTTATCCACAGCCGATACATTAATCGAGCTTTTCTTTAGTGCATCAACCACCTGGTCCTCAATGCGATTGCCCAGATCAAACAAGCGCAGTATTCTGCTGTTGTCAATCATCGGGAAAGACCATCTAAACATAAGCCATAGCTTGCGCGGGTTGTCGCCAATGATGCTCATGCCCATGTGCACACGATGCTTTTGTCCTTGCTGTTCTGCTTTATCAAACTCTTCTACTATGTTCATAGCGTTATTCTCCTTTCTCCTGCATAAATTACTTTGATGTTCTCGTACTTGCCTTCCTTTTTGGTGAGGATGCCGTCGATGTGATTAAAGGCACCCTTCTTATTAATCAACTCAACCGCCTCGCTAACGGTCTTGGGTGGAAACAAATCCATGGTAATGCGCTTCCATCTGGATTTGGCAAACTGGTCTGCCTTGGGATGGCCGAACATGAGAGGCAATTGATACTGGTTAAACAGGTCCTCACACTCAAACACCACCTTACAATAAAAGTTACCGCCTTTTGAAGTCATGGGATGGGCGGACACTCGGCTCACATTGAAAATGTTTTCTACCTTGTCCTTCTTCTCATCCGATAACACATAGCCTTCACCAGCTGAACCGCTTTTGGCTAGACCGGGTGCTTTTCTCTCGGGCTGAAAATGAAAGGCTTGCGGTTCAGGAAAGGCGTCACCGCATTCACGACAATCTTTAAACGATCTGGGGTTCACTGCGAAACAACTGTCGCACACTTTGATCTTGGCTTGGGCGCCTTCATCTTCGGGTATGGCCTCATCCAAACAACCGTGTCGTTGCATGTTCTCGCCATAATCCAGCATTAAACAATTGTCCTTGTCCGGATACTGACGCATACCACGGCCGCACATTTGGACATAGAGTCCAAGACTTTGTGTCGGTCTTAACAGCGCCAGGCAATCGGTTCGGGGCGCATCCCAGCCTTCGGTCAACACGCCTACATTACATAGGGCGTTGATATTGCCTATCTCGAAGTCGTGCAGGATGCGCTCCCTTTCTTTTGTGGGGGTGGTGCCGGTAACAACTTCAGCATTAATGCCTCGTTCCTTGAGGAACAAACACATTGTTTCCGCATGAAGAACCGACACACAAAAGAATACGGTTGCAGTGCGGCCTTTTAAGTAGGCCTTATCCATCCAGTCGTTAAAAATATCAAGCATGAGCGGTTCGTGTAAAGCTAACTTTTCCAACTCGCCCTCGCGATAATCGCCCCCTTTAAACTTGAGTCTAATACCACTGGCATCAATGACTGCCTTGTTGTCAACAGCAAACGCAGAAAGTCGCGAGAGGTAACCATCTTGAACCAATTGTGGGATGGAGATTTGATAGGCTACCTCTCTAAAGAAATGATCTAGCTTGTCACCATAGATATAACCTTGTCCCATGCGATAAGGCGTGGCGGTTACCCCCATGACTCTACAAGGTTTCTTTTCATTCATTGCGTTTAATATTTTTCGATAGCGCGTGTTAGGACCAGGCGCTATATGATGCGCCTCGTCAATAATAATATAGTCAACTCCAGGAATCGCATCCAGTCGCTTTTCGGACGCTAGGGTGTCCCTGGATGCGATCAATACTGGGGCGTCGGTGTCATAGCTTTTTAGTGAGGCGGCTAGAACACCGACAGGTGCGGTAGGCCACACCTTTAATAGTTTGTCTTTGGCTTGTGAAACCAACTCTTGTCGGTGCGCCAGAATTAAGAACCGATTATTGCTAGAGCTGAGCTCTTTAATCAGGTGTGAAAACACAATGGTTTTCCCGGCAGCAGTGGGTAAAACGAGGAGTGGGTTGTGATCAATGGGTTTTGCCTGGAAGTAATCCAGTAGTGATCCAAGCGCCTCTTCTTGGTAGTATCTGAGTTGCATCAGTGCACCGTTTCTCCGTTGTCCGAGTTTTCGTCTTCGTTAAGAGCCTCGGCAATTTTACTTATAGATATGTTTAATAAATTATAAGCATTTTGTTTGCTGGGCGCAGTAGATAATATGATGTCGGGATGTATGAAGACCAGGACTCTGGCAATGTTCTCTTCTGAAATGCCGCGCTTCTTCCACTCTTCAATTAAATTGTAAAGGTCGTTGATCATGGATTCCCCGGCTTTGATGCCGTCCTTAACCG
>Ga0208299_1001808_pt1 | contig 15279 bp, 17 predicted proteins | sample 15_taG_FD_184089 | JGI IMG/M metagenome (GOLD analysis project Ga0208299, IMG submission 184089) | Marine viral communities from the Subarctic Pacific Ocean - 15_ETSP_OMZ_AT15312 metaG (SPAdes) (version 2) | ecosystem: Environmental > Aquatic > Marine > Oceanic | place: Pacific Ocean | collected...
AGGCGGTCAATAAAATCCACATCATTTTGGTTTGATTTCTTTTCCAGGTTTCGATCTCTCTGAGTCTCGCATAGATACCTTCGTCAGGATTATAAACAGCGTCTTTAATTTTCGCGATGTCATCTGCCATATCTGATTGTTTTTCTTTCATAACTTCGATGTTATCAAAAATTCTTTGTATTTTTGTGTCTAATTCAAAAAATAACGGCGGGTTGATTTCCATCTAAATTCCTTCTGACGAACAAATAACTCTTGCTGTATAAGTATATAGTTCTCAAGAACTTTAACTCTCTACAATCGCATAATTTGTTGTTAACAAAACAGAGGAGACAGAGACCGCGTTTCTTAGTGCGGTCCTAGTAACCTTGGCGGGGTCGATGATTCCTTGTTCATACATATCCACCATTGCTCCCGTTACAAAATTATAGCCGTCGTTGTTGTCAGCTTCGTTTATTTTTTCTAATAATAAATCCGCAGAGATGTTTGCATTTTTAGCCAATTCTCTTAGAGGAGCCGTTGCTGATTCTAAAATAATTTTAACTCCTATCCGCTGATCCTCGTTGTCTGTTTTAATATCAAGTTCTTTACACGCTCTTATCAGAGCAACACCACCGCCGGGGACAACCCCTTCTTCTTGTGCGGAGCGGACAGCTTCTAGAGCATCTTCTACCCTGTGTTTCTTCTCTATCATTTCTACTTCTGTGGGCGCGCCTACACTAATCACTGCCACGCCGCTGGCCAGTCTAGTGATCCTTTCTTGTATTCTTTCACAATCATCTAATGCTTCAGTCTCATCGATCTGTGCTTTCAAGTCATCAATGCGCTTTTCTATTTTCTCTGGCGCGCCAGAACCTCCGACAATAGTAGTGAAATCTTTTAAAATCTCGATAGATTTGCAGTTTCCCAAATGCTTAAGCTTCACTTCCGGCGGTTTGATCCCAGACTCTCTACTTACAAAGTCCGCACCCACAGATATACACAGATCTTTTAAGATGTTTCGCCGCTGTTCTCCATAATTAGGCGCCTTCACCGCAGATACTTTCAAGGTTCCCCTAGTAACATTCATTATAAGCGCAGCAAGAGCTTGTCCTTCAACTTCTTCTGCAACAATAATCAGCGGTCGTGTATCTCTAGCTGCAATTTCTAAAACCGGCAAGATATCTTCGACCAATTCAATTTTATGATCTGTTATAAATAACAAAGGGTTATCATATTTACACACTTCTCTTCTTTCGTCGTTTACGAAGGCTTTGGCAAAATACCCGGAATCGAATCTAAACCCCTCAACAACATTCAAACTCGTTGTCATAGATTTAGCCTCTTCTACTCTAATCGCACCGTCTTTGCCGGCTTGGTCAATCGCTGTGGCAATTAAGTTTCCTATAGACGCGTCCCCGTTAGCAGAAACGGTTGCTACGTGTCTAACATCCTCTTGTGAGTTGAGAGGAGTGGCTATATTTTTTAAATTGTCCATAATTGTCTTAGTCGCCTCATCCATGCCCCTTTTTAATTCCGTAGGGTTCACGCCGGCCGCTAAGTATTTTTGTGTTTCCTTGAAGATGTTTCTGGCCAAGATTGTAGCCGTGGTAGTGCCATCTCCCGCCACCATATTAGTTTGTCTAGCAGCTTGTTTAATTATTTGGGCGCCGACGTTTTCAAAATGATCTTCTAGATTCACAAATTCTGCGACAGTTACGCCATCTTTTGTGATAAAAGGATTTCTTCCTTTCTTATGCAAAATAACATTCCTACCACAAGGTCCAAATGTTGAGGCTACATTATCAGCTAAAATGTTAACACCTTCAAGGATCTTCTCTTGGAGATCCCGACCGGATTTATAATGTTTAGACATAACTATTCCTTTGTTTATTATAGTCTATAATAACAACGATTCAATGTAAAGTCAAGAGATTATTATAATTATCTTTAAGTTTCTTCTTCGACTTTCGCAGTTTTCTCACCAATAGAATTTGATGAATTAATCGCCTGTTGGGCTGCTGGTCTCTGTAGACCTCCGGTGAAGAAATCGTTAAGGGAAGCAGTCAGCACTTTAAGCTCTCTAAAAATTTCGAAAACTTTTTCGTTCATAATGTCTCTATAGAGATTAACCATCTCGTGTACATAATTCTGTCCAATGAAAAGGCGACCTAAATACGCCTCCTCACCCAAAGAACTGGTAATCGTTTCGATTTGAGTCCCAGTAACAATCCACTGTTTTCTGGTTACATAGCCGTAAGAATTTGTCATCGCATTAAAGAAAGCTTCTCTATCGCCGCTAGCGTGTAATTGTCTCAGCATCTTTACCGAGTCTTCAATACTAGCATAATTTCTGAGAGTCGCCGCCATCGCGCCGGCCTCTTTCCTCTCTTTATTTGCCGCGGCAACTAGCTTTTTATGGTATGTTTTAAGACGAAGATTAACCATTTTGGCCATTACAAAGGCCGGGTGGGATTTTACATTACGTTTTGTAGCAGTTTTAGAATTAGCAACCACCTCTGGGTGTAAGTTTGATATTGCCTCGATCCATCCTGTCTCATTGGTGGCCGCACCGCTCCCGTCTCTACCTTGAAGCGTTAACACCGACTCTTTGTAAGCTTCAGGATCTTCAACGTTTAGTTCACCGACAACAGACTGAAATGCTTCTTCAAAATTAGCTTGCCACCATTCTTGACGATCGTCATTAATCTCTTCCCCGCTGTAGCTTGGTACCGGCTCTGTGTATCTTAGCTCGCGATCAGGATCCGGTGTCACACCATCGTCGCCTAGGGGTAACGCTAGATTGTTTGCGTACTTGCCACCAGTTGCTGTTAGAAATTCTAACATATTTTCGTAATCATAGAAGAAACGATAAAATTTGATAACGCCCTCTAGACTTTCGCCTCCGCCAGCCAAGTTCTTCAGGCAAACTAAGTATTCCATTCTCTCTACTGGCATGGAGCCTCTGCCTGCAAGGTCGTCGATCAGGTCGGTATACGAACCCTTGACGTTGGCTGCTTCGTCGGTTAATAGTTTGAGGCTAATTGGCTTTCCTGTTCTACTTGTAAGATCAGCGATAGTTTGATTGCCCGTAGGAATTTGTTCTCCCCCCAAAAGCACAGCCACGAAGGACTCAAAAGTAAAACCAGCGGCGGATGCGTTGAAATTCTGGAGTATCATTGTAAGAGTTTTATAGAAAGTCAAATAACCAAGAATTCTACCAATCGTTTCCTTGGGGTCATCAACGTTAATACCGGCTCTCGATAGCGAGGTTTTACCAACACCCTTGGTCTTTCCTGTTTTTTCGCTCTTTGTATAAAATGATTCTAGAGCCTGCAATTTTACTTTAATATCATCTTTACGAGAAACTCCAACGTGATCGAGGAACCTCTCTAGTTGTACCCTGGCATCGGAAGGATTTTCTCCAGAACCCGTCGCAGAACCCCAAGCCAGTTCCGACATCTGTAGTTCCGGAATTCCGTTCCATGCGATGCTTATTTCTTGTGAATTTTCTTCTTTGAGTTCAGCTTTTAAACCAAATTGAGAAAATCTTTCTTTGACCATTTCCAACAAAAAATCTAGATCAATTTTAGATTCTTCGTCTTCCTTGGCTTTATAAAACTTCTCTATTAGTGTTTTGTGTTCCATGGTCATTTATAACTAGTCCCTAGAACCAATAGGATACTGTTCAATTTGATTAATAATTTCATCCAACTTTAAACCTGCGGTGTCAATTTTTCTTTTAGTTAAATGATAGTGGCAAACCACACCTTGAAAAACTCCCTTTTCCGCCGAGGGATCTAAAGTGGTTAACAGTTCCCCTTCGTCGGTTTTAGGACATTCCAGGGGAATCCCATATGTTTCGTTTAGGAACTCAAGTAAAGCTTTATAAGCTAGTATTTGCTTAGGATAGTACCCTAGATGCGGCTTAAGTTTTTGGCCATGCACTCTACTGTCAGAAAGTACCGGTCGTTCTCCATGGCCGTTCTTGACATAATGCCGTTGATATTTTAGATAATACGCATTACTAAAATCGATGCCAACGGAAACATTGTTAACTCTACGAATGCCGGCATGCCAAGCGATATCGTTGCAATCCGCTAACTGTACAATTGTACCGTCATTATCAATAACAAAGTGCGAAGAAATACCACGTTTCTCCAACACACGCTTACAACTATCAGCGGATAAACATACATCCCAGTGGGTGACAACCATTTTCGGCTTTCGTGCTCTTGATACTTTTTTATAGCACCCTTCTTTTAACAGATCAATGCGGACTTTGTCCCACTTGATCGGTATTAGTACGCCATTACAAAGAAGCCTTTTGTCGGAATTAGGGAAAGCCTCTCGGTTAGTCATGACACGCCTATACGTTATTTCTCCGACATAACCATCGGCCTCCAGGTCGTGTGTGCGCTGGAATTCTATAATCCTATCTATAAGGTACGAATCAAATTTCTTCGCGCCAAACCACTCGGGGGTCCAGCCATATTTCTTAGCTGTTTTCTTGTTGTATAAAATTTTATATAACTTCATCTGCGATCCCCATCTCCACCGCCTGTTCGGCTGTCAAATATACATTAATCTTCTTTTTAATTAGATTTTTTATTTGTTTTTCTGACATATTTGTTTCCTCTGCCATGGCGGATATGTACTGTCTTTGTATCATATTAATTTCTTTTAGTTCATTTTTTAAATCATAAAGACTACCCGAATGGCCTGATACTATATCATGTATCATAACTTTGCAGTTTTTACCGATCTTTCGTTCTCCTTTTGTCCCGGCGGCAAGGAGGAGTGTCCCCGCAGAATACACTTTCCCGATCCCTACTGTGCTGATAGTGCAATCTTTTCTTATTTGTCTTATCACATCGTATATGCCGAACATATCCGATGCACTCCCGCCGTAAGTAGAAATATACATTTCAAACGGTTCATAAAGATATTCACCACTCTCAGGATCCATAACTCTATCAAATTCTTTTATACTAAAAAGAGATCCTATCAGTTCCAAGCTAGTTTCTTCTGTTATGTCGCCATACAACATTACTTTTCTTATCGAAACTTCCTCGTGAAGGATTTCTTCGTACTCTTCCACTTCTTCCACTTCTTCTAAAACATCGTCGACCACAGATTCCTCCTATTTAATTAATCGCATTGCTTGGCGCCAGTTGTCAAACTTGAGAATTATCCTGTATCTTTCTGGTACGCTGTTGATTAATCGTATAATGCTTAGGGCGCGCCAGACCTCTCTTACTTCTTTAAGTTTCTCAATATCCTCTTTCGCTTCAGGCTTTTTTTCTTTATTTATAACATCTTTTTTAAATTTAATCGCTTCACCCATCGCGGAGTCTGCTCCGTCCAACATTCTTAAACTCGAATCGATAGACTCTTGCAAAATATATACTGTCTTTGCTGTGTTTAGTATTTTTTGTAGAAATACATAACAAACAGCCCCTGTGAGAAACCAAATACCAGAATTTAACATTGTTACCTCCGTTTCATTCACAAAAAATAAAGGGGGAATTTTTATTCCCCCTTTATAGTACCACTTTATTTAAAACAATGTCAAGCGAAAATTATTTTTTTTCAAGCAATCTTTCCGCAACGCGCTTGGTTAGCTTGTCAACGAGGGACTCATAGAGTTCTCCCTCTTCTTCAAGTTCAACAGAGGGACCTTCCTCCTCTTCAGGGGGAAGTTCTCCAAGATCAGCTTCTGGCTCATCTAAGGCTGGCTCGTCTAAGGCTGGCTCACCTTCGTCAGGTTCTGATGTAACTGTGAAGTCTAAGTCTGGCACCATTTCCTGGACTCCCTGAAGCATTGCTTGTACCACTGCACGGACTGTTTCTGGGTCTCCCAACCCTCCCTCTAAGCCGGGCTCTTCGGGTGCGTCTAACTCCCCTTCTGGCTCAGGCTCTAGCTCCGCACCAGGATCTTCCGGTGCCGGGTCTAAGCCCATCTCTTCGTCTTCTTCATCTCTGTCATACGCAACAGAACTCATTACGTCAGCCATTTCTTCAATGGCGTCTTCTTCTAGTTCTTCCTCTTCAAGGGTCTCTTCTTCTTCGAGACCTTCGAAAAACTTATTGGCTACGCCTTCATTTAGCTTAGCCAATTTCATCATTCTTCTGGCAGTGTTTTCATTTAAAAGTGGTGTTAGTTTTTTCATGTGTGGTATCTCCTGGTTTCAAAGTACACATTTTCAGTCATATCTTTATTAAATAGTACAAAAAGATCAAAAAAGCTTCTGTTTATACATATTAAATAGATTTAAATGAACCGATCCGTCTAATTTTTTTTAGGGCAGCGTCTTCTATCTGCTTTACTCTCACAAAGCTTATCCCAAGTCTTGCCGCGGCTTCTCTTAAAGTTAGCGGCCCATTCTTCTCAATTGTCTCATAAAGACAGTTATATTCTTCGGGACTTTTTATCCATCCCCTGCAATCTTCGTTGGGACATGCAGTGCTCATTTCTTTGCATTTCTCTAAACATTTCATAAATCTGGGTGTTCCTCCGCTATTAAATCAAAAATATCTTCAATGTCGTCGCCATCTAATGAAAATTTTCTAATTTCTTGTTTTTTTTGTTGTCTAATGTTTTTATTTTTATTTCTCTTAACAGAACTTTGAATTTTATATTTCTCTTTATGCTTTTCTAGAAATTCCAAAATTCTATCATCGTCCTGTAAATAACCTTGTATCATCATTCTAAAAAAGCTTGATTGAGTTAACCCCTCATAATTTAATTTAATCTTGAGATCTGCCTGTGTTTTGGCCACCTCGTAAAAAACTATTTTTTTCTTATCTTCAGGGGTTATCATAAATTTATTTCAACAATATGTGGGTAAAGCTTTCTTTCTGACCGGCGTTGGTTTGTTTAATAAAGCTAGCTTTCGATTGAAATTCTTTAAACGTTTTTGTTCCGGAATAGGAGAACCCGCTTCGAATTCCGCCAACAATATCACTTAAGATATTCGAAACTTTGCCTTTATATGGTACTGTGGTAGAAACACCCTCTGGAGTAGAGGATTTTCCTCTCCAAGTTGTTTGTGCCTCCGACGATGCCATCCCTCTGTAAACTTTATACTTCTTTCCTTCTGAATTTTTAAATGTTTGTCCTGGCGTTTCCTTCGTCCCAGCTAGCATCGAGCCGACCATAACGAAATCGGCTCCAGCAGCATACGCTTTGACCATGTCACCGACTGTTTTGATTCCGCCGTCCGCAATTATTTTAACATCGTACTCAGTTCTAGCACATTCTAAAACGCTCTGTAGTGTAGGCACCCCATGACCACTCACTAGCCTAGTGGAGCATATGCTCCCTCCACCGATGCCGACTCTTATGCTGTCTGCGCCCCATTTAGCAAGAGCGTCGAAAGCTTCTAGTGTCGCGACATTACCTGCCATGATGTGGACAGTATCTCCGAAGTCATCCTTCAGAGTTTTCAAGCACCTTTCCATCATAACGTGATGTCCATGTGCAACGTCAACACAAAGAATCTTTGCTTCGCCAAGGTCGACCAAGTTTCTGGATCTCTCGACATAATCCCCAGTCATTCCAATTGCAGCGGCCTTGGTGCCTTCGACATTTGACAAAATAAACAACTGTTCCTCAATTGAATTATATCTGTGTACGATTCCCAACGCGCCGTTCGAGGCCATAGAGGTGGCCATTTCTGCGCCTGTTATTGTATCCATCGGGCTAGAAATAACAGGCAATGTAAAAATATTTTCATCGTCCAGTTTATTAGATATGTCTACCTCTGTTCTACTTTTAATATTACTGTACTGAGGGACTAATAATACGTCATCAAATGATAATGCTTCTTTCACTGTTTTTCCTTTTGGTGTCTTTCATTCTCTTCTGTCTGTTCTAGAATCCGTTTGGCATCCAGCCGTCCAGGACGAGACGGCTAAGCTTGTCCTCTGCAGAGCTGTCCCGTGGTTTGGTGTCCGTCGAACCTAAAGCGCCATCGCCTCGGTCGGATATCACGATAGTTTCTTCATATAAATCTTTAGATTCTCTCACTCTAAAATGGATTACTGGCACCATGATTAGTTGCGCGATCTTATCTCCGGGCGAAATAGTTTGAGCGGAGGCGCCAATGTTATGTAAATCAATAAACACTTCTCCATCGTATCCCGCATCGATGATGTGGGCTCCGACAATCAAATCTTTCTTTGCTGCTATACTCGATCTATTACAAACCTGTAACATATACCCGTGAGGTACACCGAATTTACATCCGATCGGTAATAATTTGTTTTCATTTGAAAAAATTGTTATTTTCTTGCCATCCGCCGGACTAAAGAAGACGTCTAAACCTGCATCACTTGGATTTGCTCTTTCTGGAGTTTTTACACTCTCCCGTATTTTTTCAATTTCAATGATCACTTAAATCTCCTTTGATTTCTTCAACAATCTTTTTTCCATTTTCCCAACACTCTGGGCAATATAAATTCACTTGTTCTTTTTCTTTCCGTACGATGACAGTCCACTCAAGGGCCATTTTTTTGCTCGTCTTGTCAAAGGGCTTCTGGCAGTTTAAACATTCTTCGCCAATTTTATCAAACAAGCCGACTTTATTTTTTAATTCTCTTTTAGTGTCTTTAATTTTTCTTTTAAGCTTGTTTCTTTCTATTTTTCTTTTTAGACTTCCCATTTAATTCAACTTTTTAAAATTATAGTATATTGATCTAGTGGAAAACCCCCATTGCTCGTCATATTCCAGTTTAGCCATATAAGGTTTGTTCAAGTCTATAAAGTCGTACTTCCTTATTCCCCAACATTTGATACTGAAATTCTTGGACGTTGTGTCATGTGTTCGTATAATCCAATACTCGTTGCCGTTAACGGTTGTTTTTTTAATGATCTCTCTAGGTATGAACCATGCCACTCCTAGTTCATTATCCCATTCTCCTAACGCAGGGATACAATGAAATTTTAGTCTTTCTATTGTATTTTCATCCATTACCAACTCAAGCGGAAAAATACCAGTTAAAGAAGAAATATTTTCGATTTTTTCTTCGACAGTAAATGTTCCTTCCGGAGTGTACAATCCAATGTTTTCATTGAATTTCTTTTTGTTTTTAGGTCGGTCTAGAGCGATGCAACTCCAAAAATGCTTGTCACCAACGAATCTTTCATCTGTCAAATTATCAAAAGCTCCGGAGCGACACAATACATCTAAAGACTTTTTATTAAGTTTAGAGTAACTCATCTTTTCATTAAAAAGAAGTTCTTCGATATTTTTAAAGGGTCGATTAGCCATGATCTGTTCTATTGCTGCCCCTCCACAGCCCTTAATAGAGCTAAGGGGCTGAATTAGCGTTTTGTAATCATTGGAGATTTCCCACTGAACTCCAGATTTGTTCACGTCTACTGACTCTATTTCAAATCCAAGATTTTTTGTTATGTTGATTGCACGTTCCTTCCTGTCTTCCGGTTCCTTGTCTAAAAAGGCCGCGCACCACTCAGCAGGGTAATAATTTAGTAGCCAAGCACATTGAAAAGATAGGATAGAGTAAGATACAGCGTGAGACTTATTAAACCCGTAACCGCTAAAATATTCGAATAGTTGCCAAGTGCTCTCCGCCTCAGACTCCACCAGCCCATTTTTGATTGCACCAGAGACAAATTTTCTCTTGATTTTGATTTTTTCATTTTCTCCTTTACCTGTTCCCTTTTTTGTCAAAAGTTTGCGTAATAGGTTTCCCTCATCCAAAGTGACCCCGTCACCTAATTTATGCGCCAGGAGCGCGATCTGCTCCTGGAAAATAAGGAACCCGTACGTTTCTTTTGTAACTTCCTTAAATATATCATTTATATAGTTTATACGTCCCGGGCTTTCCTTGGCCCTAACATAAGACTTGTCGACATTTGCACCTAGGGGGCCTGGCCGGTAGATCGACGTAATTGCAGCAATGTCAATGATGTTTTCAGGTTTTGCCCTAACACAAAAATCCTGCGCTCCTTTTTGTGTAAATTGGAATATGCCCGCAAACTTTCCTTTATGGAATATATTGTTATAGACCTCTTTATCATTCAAATTAATTTTAGTTGGGTGCAATTGTTCATCATAATATTTTTTTACGTCTTCAAATGTTGGGTTTTCTAACCCGTGATGTCTTTTCAAAATATGTCCGACAGCTGCTTCAATCATTCTCAACGTCGATAAACCTAAAATATCAAATTTAATAAATCCGAGAGGCTCTAGATGTCTGACATTTTGCCCCTCAGACCAAGGCGTTTGTAATACTCCGCCGCTTTGGATCAGTGGCATGTATTTATCTAATTCCTCTCCAATAACGACTCCGCCGGCATGCCGACTCACCGCCCTTGTCTGACCGTGAAGCGACTCAACGTGAGTTTTAATATGAGGATACTTGCCAAGAAATTTTTGCAATGTCTCAGAATATTGCATAACTTCCTCGAATGTTGGAACATAAACCCCAGATTTTATTCCATGTGCGCGCTTGGCAATCGGCGTAGCCTCTAGAAGCATTTTTGACGTCACTGCGTTTACTTCTGGGAATGGTACGTTATAAAACTTCGAGATATCTTTGATGAGGGAACGAAGCTGTAGCGTATTAAAATTAGAAATTGGAACAACAGTAGTTTTTCCCCATTCATCCATGAGAGCCTGTTTTATTTCCATAGGGTCTGCAACGTCATAATCAATATCCGGGTAATCCGTGGCATCCTTCCTCAGAAATCTCTCAAAAAGTAAATTGTATTTGATCGGATCAACTTGGGTAATGCCCAAAACGTAGGCGACCAGGGAACCCGCGGCCGAACCGCGGCCCGGGCCGGTGAGCATAACCTCGTTTGACTTATCCGCTACTGCCTTCATTGTCAGGAAGTATTTACTAAAGCCCCTGTCTTCAATAACGTCGATCTCTGTTTCAAGCCTTTCCACATAATTTTGTCTGTCGAATAAACCCATGATTTTAAGGCCCTCGAAGCAGAATTTGCGCAGAGTTTCGTCTGCCGTGGAATCGGGAGGTACAACAAAACCGGGGAGTCTGACCTCGGTATCCGGAGTGAACTCTTCGATCATCTCGTGTGCAATGTGATATGTATTTGTTATTGACTCAAGGATTGTATCGTCGTCATAGCCGTACCCCTCGGAATATTTTTTGTAACTCTCCCACATTTGATCGCCGTTTTTCGGATACAACTCATAACCAATCTCTTCAACATCAATGGGGAGTTCGTCGGTCATCCATTCAGGTCGACTTCTGCCGATCCAACCAAGACGCTTATAAAGCTCTCTGTCTTTCCAGGCAGTAGGGTTAGGGTAGTGGCTGTCGGCTGTTGAAACCAGATTGATTCCAAACTCAGTGCGCATCTTGATGACATACTTGTTTAATTCGTGTTGTTCTGGGATACTGTTCCATTGGACCTCTCCAAACCACCTATCTCCAAAAATGTCTACCATACTACGGGTAGTCTCTCGCATAGCTTCGAGCACAGCATCTTCACCTTCATCTCTATTTTCCCAATAATTTCCAGCATATACTCCACCAAGGCATGCGGAGCTAGCGAGGACGCCTTCTCCGTATTTTTTAAGTAATTCGTAATCGACGCGTGGGTACCGATAGTAATTGTCTCCCTGGTACGATTCCGATACCATCTTGAAGATATTGTTGAGACCAGCTTGATTCTGTGCGAGTAGTACAAGGTGTCGACGTCTTCTGAGGATACTGTTGCTTTGCTTCGATGCACCCTCGTTTTCGATTGACATTTTCGTATCGTTTTTTTCAAGGGCTTTCGCTGACTTTTTGTCACTCTTGGCTTTTTCATAATGTTCTTTCCACTCTTTTACAGAGGGCACGAAATAGGCTTCAATGCCGTAGATAGGTTTAAAGTTCTTGCCCTCTTCTTTCATCTTTTTTGCATGAAGAATTTGATAAGATAGACCATTCATATTACCGTGGTCAGTTAAAGCTAAGGCGTCACATCCATTTTCGTACGCATAGTCCATGTGCTCTTGCGGGTACCCAAACCCATCGAAAGGGGAGCCGGCCACGCTGTGGGCGTGTAGTCCCACAAAAGGTATATTTGATTCTTTTCTTTGCATTATTGCTCCTGATAAAATATCTATTTTATAGTAACGCAAATACGAGAGAAAGTCAACTTTATTCTTCAACCATGCTTAATATTTTTTCTCTTTGTTCAGCAGTTAAAGACATTAGTTTGTTTCTTGTTCTTTTGATCTCTTTCGCAATACTTTCGATTTTCAATTCTCCGGAGCCAAAGTTTTCGTTAATTTTGTTTTGGATCCCGGGAGATTTTTCTTCCATTATATCCGAAACTTCTAGGATAAATTCTTTTCTGGACTCTTCGGAGAGGCCCCTAGTAAATTCCAATAAAAAGGATATTGTCGGGCCGTGCTGGGATGAGTCTTCTAATAGTTCAGAGTTGGAGTTTTCAACCTCTTCGTACAAAGCTAGATTCTCTTTGGCCATTTTCATGAGCCTGGTAGAAGACTTTTTAATCTTTTCATACAGACTCCCCACCCTCTTGGCGTAATAAGATTTTGAAATCCTAGACGTTTCCGGAGATGCCATCTCCGAGTGTAAGCTTTTCATCTCTGATAATGTTTCTTGGAGGTCTTCAGTTCGCCACTTCATTTTTAGTTGCATTGCTGAAGCCGGATCATTTTTTAGAGATTCTAAAATTATTTTTCTCAATTCTTTGGTTGAAAGATTCATAGTAAGTCCTCAGTTTATAAATAGTTCTTTAGTTGTCATTCTCTTCTTTATTAACGCCAATCCCATTAAATTCTCTATATTTAAATATGCTCTTAGGAGGTTTTCTAACATGCTCTGCCATCTCACTTAAGAATTTTGTATATTCTTTCCAGCCATCAATTCCATAATACCAATCTGTTTCTTCAGACACGCCAAAATTTAAATTATTAAAAACCTCTTCAAGATTAAAAAACCTAGCCGAATATCTGTCCTCCAAGGATAGCTTCTCTTTATTTTCCAAGTCATATTTTTTGTATAGACCGGTGGAATTTTTCTTGAGTTCCCTGTTCATTTTTCGATAATCTTCGTAAGCAAATGTAAATGGTAAATACAAATTATTTTTAACTGTTTTATTGTTGTAACTTAAAGAAAAATTACTTTCAGAGGACAAGACGTTTCTGTATTCTCTCAAAGAAGACACTTTATAGACTCCATATGGAAAATCTACAAAATATTTATCTGGCTTGACCCACTTGCTCATGCTGGACGTGATTTTGTTTGAGATATAAGCGCCGTACAACACGCTCCAGGCTAAACAATCTCTTTTAGCCCTGTCGTTGGGGTGGATGGGCACATAAAAAATAGGAATTATTTTTTGAAAATCATTCGCCCTCTTTTCAAATTTTCTAAAAATCCAAACTGGGTCCTGAACATAATCCCCAAGCCTGTATCTTATGAGAGGCTGTGTGTCTTCGTTGCAGACTACCCATATAGTCTCACACCCCGCGTGAGCGCATGCCAAAACAGATTTTTCAATGGCCAAGTAATCAGGGGCCAAAGGCATTAAACAATCGTGCCATGGCATATTGAAATCAAGCTTTTGACCAGCTACTGGTATTATTCCGGCTAAATGAAAATTGTTCATCGTAGGTCGTGATTATCAAAAATGATGTTGCCTACCTTCTCAACACCAAGGCTTTCAACTGCGAAGAATTCTCTCTTTACTAGCTCTAATTTAATAGCATAGTAACGGTATTGTTCAGGATTTTTTGAGTCTCTCCCATTTCTTTTGCCCTTTATTCCTTTCTCTTTCATCATTTTTAAAGTTTTGATTTTTACTATAGTATCAGAAAAGTCAAAATCGTTTAACTCTTCTTTCTTCAAATACGATTCTACAACCAAGTCTTTTAAAACTCTGTCTTTTCTAAACGGTCTCGAAGATTTATAAAAATATATTTTTTTGGCTAGGTTATTCTCATTATCAATAATCTCTTCGTATTCGTGACACGCTCCGGAGCGCGCAATAAACCAATCATAAACCACATATCCGGAAATATTACGTTCTGTGCTTTGTTTAACACCATTTAAGCCCTTATCATCAAAAATTTTTAACTTAGAGTATGATATATTTACAACTCTAGAATTCTCAACAAAAGCTTTTAACAAATCTTTTTCAGGTAGGACTCTTATACTTTCTATTTTGTCTGTTAAAAATACATTTCCAGACAAAGAAAGTTCAAATATTAAACAGTGCAATACCTCGTTTTTGTTAGTGCCCCTTGAATGACCAAATATTTTATTTTTAGTTTTATCAAAAGCAAAGTATTTTTTTGGTTCCGTAAAAAGCAAAGTCGCATTATTTTCTAATGCGTAAACGGCTGCAGCTAATGTACCACCAATAACGACTTCGTCTTTTTTATAAACATGGCTGTTCATAGAATAGTATTATTTTTTTATATTTGCTAATATATAATTTTCCAAGACAAAGTACAAAATTTGATCACCAATTTTGACTTCTTCAATCATACTGGTATCTACTACGACCACATCATTTTTAATAACTTCTACACTACAGTCCGAGGATGTAGCTAACACTCTTACAGTCTGGTGCCTGGGTTTAGAAGGCGAGTATTCCTCTGGCAAAAGGATAGAATTTTCTTTTTGCTCTTCCTTTTGTAAATCTATTAGGATGTGTCTGTTACATGGTGTTATGTCCATCAACTGCTCCCAATAGATTTAGAAAGTTTCTTGTAGATCTCAGCGAATCTATCATAGTCATCGTTGGATTTTAACATTCGGTAAGCTTTAATCGCAAATCTTATTTCTTCGCGGCTTAAAAATCCGTTGTCTACATAATTTTTTCTAAGGTCCTTTCGATGTTCCTTATACGGGGTCATCGCTTGTTCATTTGTGTCGAAAGCTTTAATAAATTCTACGACATATTCTTGTTTTGTTTTCTCACTCATTATTTCCTCCATTATGTGAGTTCGCAAGCTCCGCCTGCGCAGGCTAATTCGCCCTTGAGATTAGTGTTGTCTTCCATTTCAACAACTTTGGTTAAATCAACATCCTTAAGAGATTCTAGCATTGCTTCATATGTTTCTTTGGAGCAATCCTCAAAAGGAGATTGTTTATATGTATGGTCACTAAACGGTAAAACCGAAAGACCATTGTAATAATTTCTATTATCCCACATCCACTCCCCGACGTCAATCCATTCTGTGTCTTTTATAGAAATTGTTGCAGACACATTATGGGTATTCTGACCTTTCCCATGGCCCGGATTAACCCAATTTTGACTAACTTTTTTTATTCTTTTTAATA
>Ga0208299_1001809_pt1 | contig 15255 bp, 28 predicted proteins | sample 15_taG_FD_184089 | JGI IMG/M metagenome (GOLD analysis project Ga0208299, IMG submission 184089) | Marine viral communities from the Subarctic Pacific Ocean - 15_ETSP_OMZ_AT15312 metaG (SPAdes) (version 2) | ecosystem: Environmental > Aquatic > Marine > Oceanic | place: Pacific Ocean | collected...
TTTCAACCTAGTCCACCACAACCTAGTATAAGTGTTCCCATATCACTTTTCACCAGTTCATTGAATCGAAATTCAATCATCAGGGGTATATACTATCCACTACTCTGCTTTACGCAGCTCCCTCTGCATAATCAAATACATAAAATATTTATCTTTTGTGTAGTTTTGTTAACATTTTATTTACATCTTCCACATGATTCTCGCATGCATGTCCTATTATAACAGTTTCAACGCTTGTTGCACTTGAGCCATTTTCATCTGATATTTTTACTTCTACTTCAGCATCTGTAAATTCATAAAGAGCTGGTTTAAAACAGTTATGTTGTTTGCATGGCCAAGGTGTTAATCTATTTACTTTAATCATTCAATTGCTCCTTTATTTTTTTCATGTGTTCTCTAAAAAGTGGTGTTCCTAATAAACGCCACCATCCATTACCTGATTCTTTAAATAATTTACTTCTATCTTTTTTCCATTGAGAATCTTTTAATGCATCTTTTTTATACGGCCATCCACCTTTACATTTTCTCCAATCCCATTGATTTCTTTCTTTGATTGTCACTTAATCTCCTAAATTTACTTCAACAACCTCTGTTTCTAATCCAATAGATTGTTTACCTAAATAATAATCATTATCATTATCATTAAACTTAGAATCTATTATAATTACTTTAGCAGCAGTTGGAGTTGTTCCTATTAATATTCCAGTAAGTCTAAAGACTTTAAATATAGAACCTATACTTAAGTCTTTTAAATATTTTTTACCTTTTGCTGGTTTAGATTTAAAGCCATTCTTTAAGGCTTTCTTAACCAAAGCTTTAATCTTCGCAGACCTCGCAGTTCTTTGGCGTTTGATATGTGGTTTTTGTGTCATTAGTATAATCTCTTTTCTTTTCTTTTAATTGATATTTTATACCTTCTACTTCTTTTAACAATGTTTTATATGGAGTTTTCCATTCTCCATTTTTTTGTGTAGGCACTTTAAGACTCGTAGTCATGTATAAACTATTACATAAACATTCTATTTCTGATTCTGAAAATTTAATTACTGCTGTGCCTTGCTCGATTGACATTGGTTTTCTCCTTAATTATATATGATGTTAGGTCTCCACAATCACTATCTTCTGTGGAAAAGGTATCTAATTTACAACCAGTAAATGTTTCTACATACTCAATATCTTTAGAATTTATATATTCCCAGTAAGCATATCTTAATTCTCGATTATTTTCTTCTCCTCTAAAACATATTTTTCCTCTAGGGTATCCTCGCATAACTAGCAATAGTTTTATCTTATTTTCTAAAGGAGTTTTGCAAGGATACATTTCTTCCCAAGTACCCACTAGAATTTTAATTCTTGCTTTAATTTATATCTAGCAAACTTTTTAGTACCATCTTTTATTATAGTAGTTTTTATATCATATCCTTCTTTTTTCAGATTAAATATTATTGATGCTAATCTTGTACATCCATATCTTTGTATTGCTGTCCATGAACTAATAGGATGTCCTTCTTTTAATCTTTTTAATATCATATCCGCTTGACTTCCATTTGAGTGTCCTCTTAATATACCTTTATCACTTCTTGTTTTATATGCTTTTCTTGGCATTTCAATTCTCCTTTTTATTATTAATTAGCATAATCGCGACAAACCTCCTAAAAGCATTTGCCAACACTCTTCAAATTTATCGCGATTAGAGGCAGTTAGTTATTTAGAATGGTAAGTCAGAATCCAATTCATCTTCTGATAAAGCAACACCATCTTTCCAAAGTGTTACGTTACCAACTTGCATTGTTCTCTTAGTCTCACCATCTTTTTCATATTCATTAGTTACGACAGTTGCTAGACATGGTTTACCAACAACATCTTTTGATTCTATTTCATCTAGTATAATGCTATCTCCATCAGTTCTAAATATAACACCTAGATTTTCACAGAACTCTTTATATGTTCTGTTTTTCCATCTCTCTTCTTTAACTGGGTCTGGTGTAAACCAAACTCCTTTACTGTAGAATTTCCTAGCAGCAAATGGCTTACCAGATTGTACAACAGTTTCACCATCTTGGTTTTGAGCTTGCACATACCATCCATTACCATCACTTACCATCTTAGGAAATTTCAAGTTAGCAACTTCATCAGCTACTTTGAACTGAAAGTTAAAAACTTTATTGCCATTGTATTCTCTTGAATCAACAGCTACAACATGACAAGGATAAACTCCTTCTGGACTTGGAACAAATCCATCAGTTGTTTCGTTATAAGTTGTCTTAGTTTCAATCATTTAGTATTTTTTCCTTTACTATTTTTTTTATTAATGTTCTCAGATTTAACCATTTCGTCTTTAGTTAGAGTATATGTATCAATTAACTCGTTAATCTTTCCTTTTAACTCAGTCATTTCTGCTGAATATCCACCACCATTTAAACCTCTAAAATATACTACTGGTATTACCCAATTGCCTTTATCAGACTGAATATATCTTTCAGCTTTTTTAGTTCTTGTTGATACAATACCATTCTTTTGCAAAGTAGTTAATGTTTCTTGTGTTATTACTCCACTATCTTTTAACTCATTTGCTTGTTTTACTGTTAGTTTACCCATTATTACTCCTATGTTATATCCCATCCCGCTTGTGATTGCGTGACTGGATTCATTTCAGTTTCTTCTTCTACTATAAAACTATGAAAACTTGGATTAACACTAATCTGTTTATCTTCATCAGTTTTAAAAACCATCATTGGTTTTCCATTCAATTGCTTTAGTCCTACAAAAGATACTTTCTTAAATTCTTTACCATCATTAGTACCTATTGTATATTGACATCCTGCAATTAAAATATTTTCATCATACGAACTATTATTCATTTTTAATACTCCCATTTCTTTATAAAATTCATTCATTGAATATCCTTCTTCTAACCAATATTCACTCATCCAGCTAACCTTTCTAGCTTTGCTATTGCTGCTTTGTAATTAAATGCATTGATTATATCTTCATCTACTTTATTCATTATTTCTTCTTCACGACCAGCTAACTTAGCAGTTTCTTTTAAATTTTCTTTTTGCTTATCAGTTAATTCAGGGTCTTCTACTTGATTGCGGTATACATCATCACATATATTCATATACATATTAAATGCTTTTTTGATACAATCAGTATTAGCTGCTTTAATATCATTACCTAAATCTACATACTCAGTTGTTCCACGTTTCTTTTGGACTCTATGTGCAGCTGTAGCATCACCTTCTCTCCATACACCATTGTCAAACCATTTAAGTCTACCATGCACAACATAAGCTTCTGTACCTGCAAATTCTGTACTAATTATAGTCCAACTCCAGCCTGGAAATTGTTTATCAGCAACATCTCTCATAACAGAATATTCTACATAATCCATTCCCATTTTCTGTTTAATAAATGCTTTAGGAGTTTTAATATCACTTACTTTTTTATGATGTTTAGTAATATTATTTAATGCTTTATTTATATTTTCTAGAGAATCATTCTCTATTAATGTTAATTCATTCATTTCTTTTCCTTAATTACAAATTGGTTCAAATTGACAGTATTTACATTCCCAGTTTTCTATTGGAACATTTAAACTATTTCTTGGTAAATCATTTTCATCTTCTACCATATCTAAAGTTTCATTTAATGTTGCCCAGTATTCTGCAGCATTGTCCATCCATATTGGATTAACATCTACATACTTCATCATACTATCATCTTTTTTATAATAAACTAAATACAATGATATATCTTCATAGTCTATATTCTCTTGTTCAAGTATACCTAAAGCATAAGTTCCTAGTTGCAACTCATACATTCTACTAGGCTTTGGTTCTTTATTACGACCAAACATCATCTTCCATTTCCAAGAATGTGTAGTTTTAATATCTAATACTGTTGCTGTGTTCTCACTATCTAATACTACAATATCAGCACTACCCATGACATTTAATGATTCGATAATAATTTGATATTCTGTTTTAAAATTTATATTATACTCTTGAGAAAATACCTCTTCATTCTTACTAAGTAAATTATCGTCTTGATATAATTCTATTGCTTTTTGAATATCTTCATGAACTATAGTTCCAAGTCTTAACAACCTTCTACTTTTATCATCCATCTCTTTGCCTTCATATCCATTAATTGAATACCAATGCTTTTTAAAACAATGACCAGCTGCAGATGCTCTATAATATTTATTAGGGTTTTTCTTTTTGTATACTTCTTTATTATCTTTTTCTTTTTTGATGAGATAATTGTCATATATCTCTTTGAGGTCTAAGTTCAACAATATGTTCCTTTCCACTGTTTTAATTTACAAAATTATAGTCAAAAAATCAAGAGCTCTCTATTAATTTACCTATATGAATAGCACCATATTTATTACCACGTCTTTGTTTAACTCTTTCATCAAATTTTATTCTACAAGTATCTGTTTGAATTACTAATCTTCCATGTTCAACATGACCACCTATTACTTTATCTGGATACTTCTCTTTAATTTCTTTCGCTGATATATTATTTAATCTATATTTCTGATAACTAGATTCTTTCTTAATTACTTTCTTCATTATTCTTCCTCTTGTTTATTATTTGCTAAATTTTTCCATATTGATGTATCATGAGCAACTAATTTATATAAAGGAAATGCTTTTAATAAATATTCCATATCTTTACGATTGCTTGGTTCAGCTCTTCTATCACCATCTACTTCATAACACTCTAATCTATGACTAGCAATATATAATGCTTGAGATATAATATATTGACCACGCATACTCTTAGCAAACTCTAAAGACTCTTCATTTTCGATTACTTGCTTACCTTTAACTTTCATAACTACTCTCCTTCATTAATCTTTTCCAGTCTTCAATTATATATTTAATTATTTTACCTCTACTTTTTAATTTTACAGCATCCCATTTTTCTCCCACATATTTATTTTTAAAAGCATCAATATCTGGCAAACATTCAACTGGTATATGAACTGATATTTCTCTGTGTTTTTTAGACATTTATTTACTCTTTTTATTAGGATTAGATAATGATATAAATCCATCTAAAGCTTTTATCTTTTCATATCCTTTATACTTAGCTCTTACCATTCGTTGCATAGCAGCCATAAATATTTCTTCTGTGTTCTTTTTAAATCCTTTAGAGTATAAATAGTTATAAACATCATTTACACTTATCCATGGCTTACCAAAATTTGATATATGTAACTCATTTTTTTTTAATCCACCTTGTATCCATCCAATTATATTTCTTGGTTTATTCATTTTCTCTTCCCTTTCTTCCTTTTTAATATTTATCCATTCATTCATACTTATCACATTTTTATTTGGAGTTCTTTTAATCTTAGCAACATTTTTTGTAAAATTAATTTTAGGTATTGCTAAATCTATAAAGTTCATTTTATTTCCTTTGTTTAATTGTGGGCAATACAATAGATAATACTAAAGGAGAGATTATCATAAAGAAAATTGCATCACCCACTAAATATTACGATGTTAAACTGTCAATATATTTTTCCATTCCTTTAGTCTTTTTTTCCCACCTATCAGCAGATTCAATAGTCTTATGCCACTTCCAAAATAAGTATAAACAAGAACCTAGCAAATGTATAAGAAGAGCTATCATTGCTATAAAATACGATAGTGGAATTATTATATTATTCTCCATTGTTAGTCACCATTAGTATATCCATCTTCTTTTTCCAGTCTATTACTTTAACATTTTCAGGTTGCTGTAGTATTTCTAAATAGCAAGGAGTTGAATGGATAGATGGTAATCCTTCCTTAAATATTACAGGCCCATTATATATAGTATCATTGCAATATGTACATATATCTTCTGATGGTTTATTTTCAACTATATTCTTTAATTGAAAAAGTGCTTTTTGCATACTCATTTTATTCTCCATGTTCTTTATCTTTTTCCTTTCTTTTATCTTTTAATATTATTATCATCAATTTAATAGAGTTGTCAAGGCGCTTTTTTTCTAGAATTAGTCTACCTTGAAATCCTTAGTAATGGTTGATTACAATTAGCATCCCTGTCGTTTACCAAACGCTTGCGGGAATTTACAACTCTAAATTTTTTTGCTATTAACAATTCAGCTCCCATCTACCATCATGGGTTAAGGTTGAGGATTCGAACCTCGTATTGCAGCGACCCATAGCTTCAACATATATCTATGCTTAGAATATACTAATAGCAAATTTTTAGCACTCAAGTTCGCCCTCTACTGACTTAACAGCTAAGAGCGTCAATCCTTATTATTCAACTTAAACGAGATAGCAATCTACTCAGCGATTAACTGAACTATCTGCTCGAAGACTTCATAAGTTATAGCGTTACCACTCTCATCATTGATATTAGTCTGAGTGCTAATGTTAAATTTTTGAGAAGACCTATATATTTTGTTCATAGGTTCGTGACTCATCTTATCTTCTCTTTAGATGTTTTGAGTACACTTTTGGGCGACTCCATCCCTTTTCTCCTAAATTTTTTGAGCAGTAGAATAAATGGTGTACTTCCATTACCCTTCATGATTAATAGTCTTGCATCTGTGCGCAGACTACTAGGATACATCTACCACTCAAAATTTATTGATTAGGCTGTTAAGGACTCTTTTGGAATCCACTGTTTATTACAGCACAGTCATTTTCTCTTAAAGGTGGAGCAGATTGGTTACTGCTATGTTCCCTCATAGTAGACGCTTCTGCGGTCTCATCTCTGTAAATGTCTATGTTTTCCTTTAAGTAGTTAATATTGCCACCTAATCAAATAATCTATCAAATCTCCATACTTTATACCATCCACGACCACCATACGCTCCACGATTCCATGTATAATCCATATTAAGAACATCAATCATTACCCAATCAATCAATCCATCATACCATGGCCATGTATAAACAAAATGTTCAACGCCTTTTCTTGTACCATCTGGATTCTGTCCATCTTCAGGGCCTATCCATTTATAATAATCTTGATGACGATATTCATGTGATAATCTCTTGAAAAGTTGCTTTAACATATTATCTCCTTAATTATGTTAATTATGAAAAATTTAAAAGTTTAATTGGACCTTAGGGTAAACTTCGAGTAGCTAACTCTATAAATACCATCAAATAATACTTCTTTATTACTTCTCCGCGATTATCTATTAGCGTGACATAGTTTTATGACCATGTTATTTAATAATTGTAATATACAAGTAGTTAAAGGGCTATCTATATGTAGTATACAAACAACCCTATTAACTAGTTATAATGTCTCTCGTTATACTAATAAAAGTACAATAAGAAGACAAAAGAAGAAATATCCTAAAAGGATATTCCTCCTGTGCCTCTAAGAGCATAAGTAAGCTGTGAAGCTTTACGTCTAATAGCACGAGATTCGAAGTTATCTTCTGATAAAGCCGCGTTAACCCTTAAGTCCATAGCTTTATTCTTGATTAGCTTCTTCTTCTGTGCTAAAGGAGCAGCTTCTACTTCTCGCATGAAAGCCTCAGCCTGTTCAGCATTATCACGTTCAGCTTGATTAGCATTCCATTGAGCTACCATTGTATCATGTATAGCTTGGTCAATGATGCCAGCATTCAGTGCAGCTGCCAGTTGTTGTGGTGTCATTTACACCTCCTTTAGTTAATGAAAGATTAATAACCATAAAACTATAACATAAAATATAAAAGTCAAAAATAACGTAAATCCTATTTACGACTATCTACCGATAGGTAGTACTATGATAAATAACACTGCATAACATTTTGTAAAATATTTCTTGACAACACATGGTCATTTACTGTAGCTTATTGCACCTAGACTATTAATAATAATATACTATTGTTAAATAATAGGGCGCTTATAGATTATTATATATAGTAAAGGAAGAGAAAAAAATGACAAAAAAAATAGACTGGATAGATGCCTTACCTATAGATGCTCGTGAAGAGATTATTCATTATCTATCTAAAGATGATACGTCAGAACTAGTTCCTTTGCAGATAAATACCAATATATACTGGATTCCCCTTGAAGTTAACCTATTAATTAAAGCTTTAGAAAAAGGTGAGATTGACGAATTAGAAGAAGAAAGGGTTTTAAGTTAATGGAGTATCAAAAAATAAAAGGCAAACGTCATTATGTCTATGATGATATACAAGAGTTTAAAGAAGACTATCCAAATATAGAAGTAGGTAATTGGCGTGATGCTAATGAAGGTGATTGGGTGTGGAGTGATGACGATAGAATTGTACAGTTATTAAAAGTAAGTGGTATAAAGCATCCTAATGACAGAAAAAATTATAAATTATCTAAAGGATATGTCCGTACTATTGTAGGTACATTTTTAAATAATAAAAAAACAACAATGGATACTGACTTTAATAAACATCCAAATAGATATACATTTAGTACTAAAATAAAAAATACAAATGCAAGAATAAAAGAACGCAAGAATTTAACAAAAAATGAGCGTATATTCTCCGTAAACGTAGCAGGTGGTATGGGAGCGGTTAAGTCTTATATGGATGCGTATGAAGAAATAAATCCAGAAAAGGCTAGAAAGAAAGCAGTTGTGTTATTAAAGCAGGAAAGAATTATGCAAGAAGTTGAAAGAAGTGTATTAGAAGTATCAAAGACATTAGGTCTAGACCATGAGTTTGTATTAAGAAAACTAAAGTTATTAGCAGACCATAGTGAAGATGATAATATTATTTTGCAATCAACTAAAGAAATTGGTAAAATTATAGGTACAACTGGTACAACAGTTAAACAAAAAGAAGTAGGAGTGTTTGGAGTGTTTCAAGGATTTAGTCCTGAACAGCTCGAAAGTATAGAAAGGCAAAAACTAAGTGATGGAAATACAAGTAGACAAATTGACGTTGGGTCAAACGATTGAAGCCTTGAAAAAGACTTCAGAAGGTTTAACCAAACTAGAAATAGAATATCCTGACAATTATATTGTTAGGAAAATAGTGACAATGAAACAACTTGTTGACCATCTTGATGCAACTAACATAATACTAGATGAACAAGATAGTTATACAAATTAATATTCCGTATGCATTAAGCACAACGGATTCAACTTTTAAATACATGGTGTTTTATACAAAATGATAGCAACAAAAAGGAAGATGAAAAGGAACGAGTTAATAAAAAGAGTAGAAGCTTTAGAATTTGTATTATCAAAAGTAATTAGTTCACAAAGAAATGTAGAATTAATTATAGATTATTATATTGAAATGAATGGTAATGAAGAAAAATTTCAAAAATTCTTAGATAAAAAAGCTAAAGATGCAGAAAGCTCCGAACCTAAATCTAAATAATATAACTAAAGCTGAAGAAGTATTTCAACTAGCAAGTAAAGATTTAATATCATTTGGTAAATTATTTTTACCTGATGACTTTATGCGTAGTGAAACTCCACCTTTTCATTATGAAGTAGCAGATAATATAGATGACCTTAAAGTAAAGCAATTAGCTGTAATACTTCCCAGAGGTCATGGTAAAACAGTATTGACCAAAGCGTCTATATTGAAAGACTTTCTATTTTGCCCAAAAGATGATATGCATTTTTATGCTTGGGTATCTGCTACTCAAAAATTATCTGTTGGTAATATGGATTATATTAAATATCATCTTGAGTATAATGAAAAAATAAAATATTATTTTGGAATGACAAAAGGCCCTAAGTGGACTGAAGAAGATATTGAGTTAAATAATGGATGTAAGTTAATAAGTAAATCAAACGTAGCAGGTATTCGTGGTGGAGCTAAATTACATAAAAGATATGACCTTATAATATTGGATGACTTTGAACATGAAGCTAATACAATTACTAGAGAAGCTAGAGATAAGAATGCGAATTTGGTTACTGCTGTTGTCTATCCCGCTTTGGAGCCTCATACTGGTAGGTTGCGTGTTAATGGCACTCCTGTACACCATGACTCTTTTATTAATAATCTGCTTATTAATCATAGTAGGGCTGAAAAAGCTAAAAAAGATTTTGCTTGGAAACTAATTACATATAAAGCTGTATTACCAAATGGTTCTCCATTATGGGAAGGTTGGTTTCCATCTACTAAATTAGAAGAAAAAAAGAAGTTTTATTCTGACTCTGGTAGACCACAAAAGTTTTATCAAGAATATATGATGGAGGTACAAAGCCTTGAAGATTCATTATGGACAAGAGAACATATTAAGTATTGGGAAGGAAGGTATGAGTACGATGTGGAAGAAAATCAAAATTACTTGGTTATTGATGGAGAAAAATTTCCTGTTAATACCTTTGTTGGTTGTGACCCTGCCACAGATATTGATACTAAGGAGTCTGATTTTTCTGTTATCATGGCTATTGCGATTGACTCAGAAAATAATTTATATGCTTTAGAATATGAAAGACATAGAAGTATACCAACCATAGGACAAAAATCTGATACTGGAGAAGTCATTGGTAAGAAAGGTGTAGTAGATTATATTATGGATATGCACGAAAAGTATCATTGTGTATCTAGTACTGTTGAAGATGTAGCTATGAATAGAAGTGTATTTCAATCTTTAAATTCAGAAAGAAGACGTTTAAACAAGTTTGATATAGCAGTAATACCAGAAAAACCAGGCGGAAGACAGAAGATTAATCGTATATATAGTGGTCTTTCAGGTAGATTTAGTACAGGAACAGTACATTTAAGAGAAAATATGTTTGATTTAATCAATGAAGTTGTTACTTTTGGCCCTAGAATGGCTCATGATGATACTATAGAGACTCTTTATTATGCTCAAATGCATGCATTCCCGCCTGATTTGAGAAAAGATAAACGTAATAGAACTTGGTACAAACCAAAAAGGAAAGCGAAAAATTGGATAGTAGCATAATAACAATGGAGAAATAAAATGGCTGAAAAAAAGAAAAAGAAAAAACAACCCAAAGGAATGCCTTCTGGAAGTATTCAATCTAGAATGCCTTCTTCTACTAATACAGGAAAATCTCCTAAAAAAGCAGTAAAGAAAAAACGTTCTTTAATGGAAAGAATTAATCCTTTTGATAAAGAAAGTAAAGAACGAAGAGCAGCTAAAAAAAGAATGAAAGCTAGCAAAAGAATGTCATCTAGTAAAAAAGCTAAAGGTACTGGTTTAGTTAGTACTAAAAAATCTAGGGCAAAAGCAATAGGAGCTAAAGCTGGAACTAAAGTTCGTAGAGGAGCTGTAAAAAAAGTTTCTACCAAAGGTGGAGATTTTGTTAAGTATGAAAAAAAATCAAAAGCAGCTGGTAGTTTTAGAGCAGCTTTTAAATCAAATTGTTCTGGTGGAGCCAAGTCTTTTACTTGGGATGGTAGAAGTTATAGTTGTAAGAAAAAATAATGATTAGCATTAGTCAAATGAAATCTCTAATCGAGAAAACTTGTTCAAGATTAGGAGATAAATACGCAAGTCCTGAAGCTGTTAATTTAGTATTAGCAACTGGTATTGTAGAATCAAGGTATGAATATATTAAACAAATGGGAGATGGGCCAGCTCGTTCATTCTGGCAAGTAGAGCCAGCGACTGCTGTAGATACTCTAGCCCATTTCTTAGTTCATAGAAGTTCTTTAATGCAAAAATGTGCAGAAGCTACTTTAATTGATTTAAAATACTGGCAAACATATGATGAAAATGTATGGGCTGAAATATTAGAAAAAAATATTGCAGCTGGAATAGTTCATGCAAGATTAAAGTATTGGAGAGTTCCTAAAAAAATGCCTAGTAGTTTAGAAGGTCAAGCAGATTATTGGAAAAAATATTACAATAGTGAAAGTGGTGCTGGTAGTCCAGAACATTTTATTGAACTAGTTAAAAAGTATTTAAGATAATGCCTACTCTATATCAAATGTTAAGTGGAGGTATGACAGCTGAAGAACATAGAGAGCAATCTATGTTAAATATTTCTAAAAAAAGAGCTGACGCTAAAACAATGCCAAAACCTCAGTTAGATATTCATAGTGGTTTAGATTTATTAGGAATGACTCCAGGCGTTGGAGTTGGCGCTGATTTATTAAATACAGCTCTTTATACAGCAAAAGGTGATAAGAAAGGTGCTTTAACATCTTTATCCCAATCTATTCCATTAATTGGTTTAGGGTCAGGTCTAAAAAAAATAATTAAACAAGCGAAAAAATCTAATAAAAAAACAGTTACAGTATATAGAGCTGTAGGTGAAGATGGATTAAAACCAATAGGAAATAAATTTATTGGAAGTGAGTCTATGGGTGGTGAAGTATATGCAACCTTAGATAAAAATGTAGCTAAAAAATATGCTTCTTTAAACCCAAATCGTAAAGTAATGAAATTTGAAATTCCTAAAAAATGGATACTCGAAAATGAAAAAACAATACAAATGGCGATTAAAGAAGAAGATACGTTTATGGAAAAAATAAGAAAAGATATATTTGAAAAATCTTTTGAAAACAAAACTTCTTTAGGAAAAGAACTTAGATTTACAAAAGAAATTGGTATTCCAAAAGAATATTTAGAAAAGGTTTATTAAAAATGGCTAGAATGACAAATAAAAAACGAGCTCAAACTAATAAAATTCTTTGGGAAAAAGCTAATTCCTCTCATAGACAAAGATGGCAAGTGTTAAGTCAAAAAGGATATGACTTTTATTTAAATGAACAACTTACTAAAGAAGAAACAGATTCTCTTAACGAAGCAGGAATGCCTACATTTACTATTAATAGAATTACTCCTATTGTAGAAATTATGAAATATTTTGTTACTGCTAATAATCCTAGATGGAAAGCAGTTGGAGCTACTGGAGATGACGTAGATGTTGCTCAAGTACATTCTGACATAGCAGATTATTGCTGGTATCATTCAAATGGTAAATCAATATATAGTCAAGTGGTATTAGATAGCCTTACAAAAGGCATTGGATATTTTATGGTTGATATTGATAGTGATGCTGACAGGGGAATGGGAGAAGTTGTATTTAAAAAGATTGACCCTTATGATGTATATGTAGACCCTGCAAGTAGAGACTTTTTATTTAGAGATGCTAATTTTATTTCAATAAGAAAAAATGTAACTAAAAGTCAATTAAAAAATTTATTTCCTGAATTTGTTGGTAAGATAAATAAAGTATCAGGTGGTTCTGATAGTATGAGTTATTCTCAAAGACCATCTACAGATTATCAATCTATACAACCAGAAGATATTACAATGGGTATTACAGTAGATGGAGAAGATGATGATGTTATACCATACTATGAAACTTATTCTAAAAAGAAACATGCTTATAGAAATGTATTTATAAAAGTTCTTCCATCTCCAGCTGAAATGGAACAAATAAAAGAAAATGTAGAAATACAAACCGAACAAGCTGAAAAAGAAATTTCTGTTAGTTTGCAAGAAAAAATGCTAAGCATACAACAATCTTTAGAGTCTGGAGAGATAATAGAACAAAGAGCTCAGTTAGAAATGGAAAGAGCTCAAAAAATGTCTGAACAAGCTGTAGAAGAAAATAGAATGCAACTTATGTCTCAGGCTCAAGATTCTGCTACTATTATTGACCAACAAATAATGACAGAAGAAAGTTATCAAGCTTTAATAAAATCTGGTGAAATGGAAAACCAAATTATTGAAGCTATAAAATTTTATGAAAATAGAGTACATTTAACTTGTACAGTTGGTGATGATATATTTTTATATGAACGAGTAATTCCAGTTTCAGAATATCCTATTGTTCCAGTTGCATATATGTATACTGGTACTCCATATCCAATGAGTGCTGTCGCTCCTATTATTGGAAAACAACAAGAGATTAATAAAGCTCATCAAATTATGTTACACAATGCAAACCTAGCTTCTAATCTTAGATGGATGTATGAAGAGGGTTCTGTACCAGAAGAAGAATGGGAAAAGTATTCATCTTCTCCAGGCGCTTTATTAAAATATAGACAAGGATTTGCTCCACCAACTCCTATTCAACCAGCTCCTATTAACAATGCTTTTTTTACTATTACACAAGAAGGCAAGGGAGATGCGGAATATATAGCAGGTGTTCCTTCAGCGATGATGGGATTTACTCAACAACAATCTGAAACTTATAGAGGTTTACTTGCTAATGATGAGTTTGGAACTCGTAGATTAAAAGCTTGGATGGGTAGTGTTGTAGAACCAGCTTTAGAACATTTAGGTAGATGTTTTCAAATGATGGCTCAAAGTCATTATTCAGTAGAAAAAGTATTTAGAATTGTACAACCAGAAGCTGGACAACAACCAGATGAAGAAAAAGATGTAAGAATTAATATTCCTATATACAATGATTATGGTAAAGCTATATCTGTTTACAAAGATTATGCATCTGCTAGATTTGATATTAGAGTTATAGCTGGAGCTACAATGCCAATTAATAGATGGGCATTATTAGAAGAATACTTTAGATGGTTTCAGTCAGGATTAATTGATGATATTGCTATGATTGGTGAAACTGATATAAGAAATAAAAAACAAATTATTGAAAGAAAGTCAATGTATTCTCAACTTCAAGGACAAATGGCATCTATGGAAGAAGCTATGAAAGATAAAGATGGAACTATTGAAACTTTACAACGTCAGTTAGTACAAGCTGGTATTAAAATGAAAGTTGGAGAAGCTTCAGGTGAAGTAAGAAAGAATGTTTTACAAACAGAAGCTCAACAAAAACTTCTTAGAGGTCTTTTAAAAGGTGAGTTTGATAACGCTAAAAAAGACTTACAAAGAGAAATGAACACAATTGCAGACAATAATAAAAAAGATAAAACATAGTTGTTTTTATAATTATTTTTGCACTAAATTGAAAAAACGAATAAAAGGATAAATTATGGCACAAGAACAAGTAGGCAACGCTTCTTTAGAAGAAGCCCCTGAAAGTAATGTCCAAAGCCTCAGCGATGCAGAGTCTGGAGATTTTTTTGAATCTTTAGATAATAGTGTCAATGCAGGTATATTAGATAGCGAATATTCGCAGTCAACCTCGCAAAATTTAGATGATAACACATCAGCGAGCCCTAGCGGAGTTCAAGAGCAAGGCGAAGATGCTTTGCAAAAAAGGTATAGTGATTCAAGTCGTGAAGCTAAACGCTTAAATGGCAAGCTTAATGAACTAGAACCATATATGCCAATACTCGATGCAATGAGAGAAGACCCTAATTTAATTCAGCATGTGCGGAATTATTTTGAGGGTGGTGGTCAAGCACCAGAAAGTATGGCTCAAAATATG
>Ga0208299_1001810_pt1 | contig 15251 bp, 23 predicted proteins | sample 15_taG_FD_184089 | JGI IMG/M metagenome (GOLD analysis project Ga0208299, IMG submission 184089) | Marine viral communities from the Subarctic Pacific Ocean - 15_ETSP_OMZ_AT15312 metaG (SPAdes) (version 2) | ecosystem: Environmental > Aquatic > Marine > Oceanic | place: Pacific Ocean | collected...
TTAGGTAAGTTTTCATTTAACTTACCAGTAGTTCCGTCTAATATGAAAACTGTAATAGATATCGAACTATGCAAGCAATTAGATGATAATAATTATTTTTATATTATGCATCGGTTTGATAATGTATTTGAAACAGTACAAAAACTTAATGACCTTAATTGTAATTGTGTAAGCGTTAGTATAGGTGTAAACCGAGAGTCATATGACCAATTAGAAGCTATTATACTTAATAAATATAGAATTGATATTATTACAATCGACGTAGCTCACGGACATCATCAAAAGGTTGGTAGTATGGTTAGGTTTGTAAAAAAACATTTCCCTGATTCAATAGTTATTGCTGGTAACGTCGGAACATATGATGGTTTTCAATTTTTAGAAGACGCAGGCGCTGATATTATTAAAGTAGGAATTGGATCAGGAGTTATCTGTACTACACGGTATAAGACTGGTTTTGGTACACCTATGTTTTCAACATTATTAAAAATTAGCTCTCACAAAACAAAAGCTAAAATAATGGCAGATGGGGGATGCAAAGAATTTGGAGATGTTGCAAAGGCTTTAGTTGCTGGAGCAGATTGTGTAATGGCTGGATCTTTTTTTGCAGGGTGCATTGACTCTCCTGCAAAACATATTAACGGACACAAGCAATATTATGGTAGTACATCATATACTCAAAAGAGAAATAAATTAAATTTTGTTGAAGGTAAACAAATAGAAATAGACTTAGCACCAGAATATAATATTAGATTAAGAGAGATTGAAAAGGCTCTTAAAAGTTCTATTTCATACGCTGGTTGTAAGGATTTAAGTTGCCTGAGTAATTCGGAGTTTATACAATTAAAATAGTTATGTGTGGAATTTTTGGATCAAACAATATTAAAACATTTAGAGAGTTATATAAAAAGAACTCTGAACGAGGAAATTTTGTACGCAGTGTAACAATGCTATTCCCAGGGGGTATGAAAAACGATCTTCGCGTTACAACAAAATACGAACAAGATTTCGATAAACATATAGAAGAAAACCCTTTTTGTATATATTACCTTGGCCATGTACAATCTCCAACGTCAAGTATTCGTGAATTTCATATAGAAACATCTCACCCGTTTAATCTAAAAAACAAATACATAGCGCATAACGGTGTGTTATCTAATCACGAAGAATTAATACAAGAGTATAATTTAAATATTAAAAGTAAAGTAGATAGTGATGTAATCTTGCCTTTAATAGAAAAAATAGGATTCAATGATGCAATATCCGCACTACAAGGAACATTTGGTTGCTGGTATTATGATGCTAATCACGGATGTTTGCGTATATTTAGATCTGGGTCTACAGTATTTTTTAACGCAGGAGATTTTAGTTCCGCGCAACCAGAAACTGACCACGAGCGAGTGAACAACCTGGGATATAAGTATATAAACGAAGGTGATATATTAGAGTACAATTTCACTAATAATACATTTAATAAGGTAGATGAATTTGAACCAAATACGGCTCCATTCTTTTTATGAAAACTTTAATCGCAGTCGCGACACAATCTACAAGAGCTGAATTTATAAATTCTAGATTATCTAAAAGTTTACATCATCATGAAGAAAACACTATAACTACGTTTGACCTTCAACCTACATATAAAAATACAAGCGGATTATGTAAAGTTTATAACAATTACCTTACACCAGAAAATTTTAAAAAATACGACTGTATTCTATTTATACACGATGATGTATTTATTGATAGTATAAATTTTTTAGTAGAAATTCGTAATTTGTTTAAGCAAGGGTTTGATGTAGTGGGTCTAGCAGGTGGCAGTAAGCTACAAGTTAAAAAGCCGTGCCTATGGCATTTATTATGTAAACCAGAATCCCTATCTGGAATAGTATCTCATTATCAAACCAAAACAGATTATTCTCCTACAATATTCGGCGCAACTCCCAAAGAGGTAGTATTATTAGATGGTCTGTTTTTAGCCGTTCGAACAAAATCCATAGCAAAGGAAAAAATAAAATTTGATACTAATATAAAAGGATTTCATCATTATGATTTAAAATTTTGTTTAGATTGTCATATAGCTGGATTGCGCCTAATTACTGCTCCTATTCACGTTATTCACGAATCACCTGGTTTACTCAACCACACAGAAGAGTATAGCAAATCAGAAGATTACTTCTATAATACTCTTGTTAAACATGCTAACAAGCGAAAATAATTACTTAGATATAGATCTTGAATATTTAGAAAAAATTGTTTTTAAGAATTGTCTTGAAGACGATATATATCTAAATTCTATTATTGATAATCTTAATTATAAATTCTTTAAGAATAAAGAGTTTCAACAAATAATTAAATTAATACAGGCTCTATATAAAAAGAACAATAAACGACCATCAAGAACTGAATTAGAATTATATTTAAACACTGATCAGTTAAAAGAATATTATAACAAAAGTAAAATTGTAATTAATGATTTAGAATCTGATCTCACTTCTGATGATTTATATTTATATACAGAAAAGTTTCTTCAAGAACAAGCTGTATTTAACACATTCTTAGAAATCGTTGATAGTAAAGAGAGAGATGTAAAAAGCATACATGATAAATTTAACAAAGCATGTAACATTTCTATTACTACAAATATAGGACATAATTATTTTAAAGATCTAGAACAACATATAACTAATTTAACAACTCGAGAGCACAAAATTAAAACCGGTTGGGATTGGTTAGATGAACGTTTAGGTGGTGGGTTCTTAGAAGATGGTCGAAGCTTATATGTATTTGCTGGGCCTACAAATGTTGGTAAGTCAATTTTCCTCAGTAACATAGCCACTACGGCGGCTGGTGAAGGTAAAAATGTATTAGTAGTTTCTCTTGAAATGTCAGAAATGATTTATAGTAAAAGAATTACATCCAGACTTACTGGTTTACCGATTAATCATTTAGATAGTCATATTGACAGTTTGCGGGAAAGTGTAGGTAAGTTTAAAATGCTTCACCCTAGAGCAAATATGATTATTAAAGAATTTGCACCAAATTCAATTACACCACCACAATTGGAAGGATTTATTAAAAAATTAATAAACAAAGAATTTAAGCCAGATATTATTGTATTAGACTATTTGAACTTAATGGCTAGTACTTATGGCAATAATTCATACGAAAGAATTAAAAATATATCTGAGCAAGTAAGAGCTATGTCTTATACCTTTGAATGTCCTATTATATCAGCAACTCAGGTCAATAGAACTGGTTATGGTAACACAGCAGGAGGCCCTGGTCTTGAGTCAATTGGTGAGAGTTACGGGTTAGGAGCAACTGCTGATGCTATTGTTAGCATTTGGCGAACAGAAGAAGATGAAGAAGACGATGCACTACATATAGGTATAATTAAGAACCGATTCGGATCTAATACAGGAAGTACTCGATTAGGTATTGACTATAATACATTAACTCTTACAGAGAACAATGATCTTAATATTAACGATGATATCAATGCAGCTGAAGACGATGCTGTACAATTCGGAAGGGTTGTGTAAATATATACAATGTCAAAAGATGAAATAATCTTTACAGACTTAGATTTAGATGGGTGCTGTAGTTACTTAGCATACAGTTGGTTAACTCAAACTAGATCAAAAGCGATTACTATTAAGGTCTCAAATTTAAGAGAGAAATTCTTAGCGTGGCTAAAGCGTAATAAATTATCAGATTATAAGACCGTTTATTTCTTTGATTTAGACACTACTGAAATAAAAGATCTCATTGATAAGAAAAATGTAACAATATTTGATCATCATAAATCTCATGATGAGAAATACAAAAACGCAACGACTATAATTGATAAGGAATGTACGTCATGTAGTAAGTTGATATACCGCCATTACAAAAATAGCGCTAATCTTACTAATGAGCAGAAAAAACTAATCGCACTTGCTAATGATTATGATTGTTATGAGTTAAAATTTCCAGAAAGCAATAAATTAAACTTTTTACTTTGGTATAAAAACGGAGACAAACTACAAAACTTTATTAATGATTTTGAAACTGGTTTTCATGGATTTACTAACGACCAAAATAAGATCATAAGTTATCATTTTTATAAATTTAAGAAAATTAGAGATAGTGTTATCTTATATAAATCAACACTAAAGATCGCCGGTAAGGAATATAAGTTCATTAGTACATTTGGAAATGAATATGTTAATGACCTATGTCAATATATTATTGATAACAATGATTGTGATGTATGTTTAATGATAAACTTAAAAAATAACAGAGTATATTTACGTAAAAATAGAACTGTTGAGTTGAATCTAGGGAAGTTTGCTCAAAAGATATGTGACGGTGGAGGCCATGAATATGCTGCTGGTGGTGAATTAAACGAAACCGTTCTTGCACTGAGTAAGAAATTTGTACCAGTAAATGGATGATCCATATACATTATTAGAACGTAAAGATATTGTACATAAATTTCTGACTTTATGTAGCTTTGTGTCTATATGCGAAAATAAAAAACTAAATTTAGCAAACGTTTTTTTATTGGTTCTTAAAGAGAAAAAATATAGAGAGTTATTTAAAGAATCTCTTATAATAGATACTAACTTTGAGTTGGTAAGAATATTCTTACAACACGACCCGTATTTGTATAAGAGCAAATATATAACAAAATTTTTAAAGAAAAATTCTCTCGATCTATGACTGAATCTGCGTTAAGCATATATGAACAAAATATATACAATGCTTATCTAAAAACAACTAGAAGAAATAAGGGCTTCACTCCTAGGAGGAACTTTAACAAACTAGACTCTGAAAAATATGTCTTAATTAAGAAAGTGTCTAAGACTATAAGGAGCAAAAAAATCGATGTTGACTTATTCTTTAAAGCTCCATATGAATTATATTCAGAAAAATATGTACCTTTAAAATTTTATAGTACATTTAACGCGGTATCAACGTATAGAAAGTACGTTGAAGAACTCGAATTAACTAACGCTGATCATCCATTTAATGTTACTAGATTAAGAGAAAGCATGAAATATATTTATCAGCAATGTGCAGATAATAATATTAAATCATGCAAAGAATACTTAGATTTACAAAAAGGAATATATCCGAATTATATTATAGACCTTAAACAAGGTAATATTAGTTTATATAGTTTAATCGCTCTCGACTTATGTGAAAATAAAATTCAGCTAGAAAAAAATATAGTTGAATTTGCATACAAAAGCTTTTATAATATGTTGAGCAGTTTGAGAACGAGATTCACATTCTCGACAAAAATCAAACCGTTGAGTATTAAACTTATAAAAACAATAGATAAAATATTAAAAATATGACGACGAGTATGTTTGCATCAATTAAGGATGCGCTGGCGAAACCAGCACAAGGTAGTAGCACAACCAGCAATATTATGCGGTTGAAGACGGGTAACACATACGTGTTACGATTGGTTCCTTTTGTTAAGGAACCTAGTAAAACATTCTTTCATTACTATTCACATGGTTGGGTGAGTGAGGCAACTGGACAGTTCCAGAGTGCAATTAGTCCACAAACATGGGGAGATAGAGATCCAATTGCTGAAGCACGATATAAGATCTCTAGGACCGGTACTGAGGAAGAGAAGGAAAAGGCGCGAGCCTTAAATCGAAAGGAAAATTGGCTCATCAATGTATATGTAGCTAAGGATCCTGAGAACCCAGAGAATGAAGGTAAGGTTAAAATCCTTCGTTTTGGTCGACAGCTTCATAAGATTATTATGGAAGCGATTGAAGGTGAAGACTCAGATGAGTTTGGTGAACGTATTTTCGATCTTACTGAAAATGGTTGTAGTTTGAAGGTAAAGGTTGAAGAGCAGGGCGGCTATCCAACATATGTTAGTTCGAGATTCGCCGCACCAACTAAGCTCACTGGTGTTACCACGGAGACAGTAAAAGACGTTTATGATAATGTATATGATCTTGAAAATGTCTTTCCAGTCAAGAGTTACGACGAACTAACAACAATGCTTAACGAGCATTATCATGGTGTCGATGGGTCTGCTCCAGAACCAGTAGCACCAGCAGCAACGTCTACAAAGGCTGAAGAAGACGATGACATTAATTTTGATGATATTGAAACACCGTCAAAGTCATCTGATACTGCTGTAGACGATGATAAAGTAAAAAAGCTACTTGATAGCTTGGATTAAAAACACGTGGGGGAGGGTAACCTCCCCTTTTTATAAAATGTTAACACCACAACAAGAAGAAGCTGCGTTATTTGGAGTTATAAACCAGATGAATAAAGACGCACATCTTATGAATAAAAATATAGCCCCTAATGAAGGTATTAAAAATATACCTTTAAATAAAGAAATATATAAGCAACCACAACAACAATCCCCACCACCAACGCCACCGCCAGTATATCAACAACCTATACAACAAGTAGTATCACAACACCAACCACAACAGGATCTATCTCCTCTTATTGACAGAGTTACGTCTTTAGAAAAACAAGTAACAAGATTTGTTAATCTAATTGAGCGTAATGTTGCAAAAAATGCAAAAGAAATTAATATAAGAATCAAATTAAACGAGAATAATGATTCTACCGATAGTAAATAAGGATAACTTTATTAAAAGCTTTCTCAATCCTGTATCGAGACTAGCGCCATCTTCCACGTTGAACGTGGATGGTAAAATATCAACCGTCGTACATAATAATTCAAATATTTTTCTACGAGCTGAATATGAAATTAATTGGGATGATCACCCAGAAGAGACATTATTATGTCTCCCAGATACAGTAAAACTAATTAAAATCTTATCTTGCTTAGACGAGAACTCAATTAGTTTAAAGATAGAGGAAAATTGTATTACATATAATAATAATGGTAATAGATTTAAATATCATTTATTTGATGACAGTCTGCAATCTAAAGCAGCATTTGATTTTGAAAAAATTAATACAATTAGCTTTGGTACTAATTTTGAACTAACTCGAGAAAAGAATGGCGCCTTATTAAAAGCATTACCGTTTGTAACTGAGACTAGTAAAGTATATTTAAAGACTGAAGGTAATAATGTATATGCAGAGTTATCTGATAAAAAAATACAAAACGTAGATAGTTACACGGCACAAATTGCAGATAAATTTGAAGGAGACGATTTAAACTACGAACTTATACTCGATGTTGAATTGTTTAGATTAATATCTACATTAAACTTTGAAAGTGCTACAGTGTATATTAATAATGAATATAAAATGTTAATGTTAAGATTGGAAATAAATGAAAGTAAACTTACGTTCGTTAGTACCAGTTATAAAAATTAATGAAAAACAAGGTAACAACATGCGGTTATTTTATTAAGCGACTCCGCGACAATGGATACACAGTAAATAGAATTTTTAATGAATACGCCACACATGATTGTCGAAAGTGGACTATCATGATTGAACCTAGAGCAGCATCACTATACATTACTTGCTATGTAAATAAAGATTGGAATGAAGATCAAATGTTTGAACTTAATGATGGTGTAAGATTTAAAAATATACAATTAAAGACAGATAGTATGGAAGTTATATTAACTAAATTAATAGATAAAGATATTCTACCTAGTGAAAAAAACACCTAAAAACAAAAATTTTGATAACTTACTCAAAACGAGTATAACCGCAGCAGAAGATATCAGCAACGGAAACGAACAAGGACTTTCCGTGATGAATGATTATTTAGCTGAATATTTAAAATCCTTCGTCTTACTAGGATATGATACAAAAGGAGAGAGTGTTGTTATTCTATCTGGTAAAACAGCTCAAGATTACGACTCATTAGAAACATTATTAAGACGAGTTGGTAATATAGATTTTTTTAATAATATACAAGAAGAAAAAGATAAAGACGTATGAATAAAGTAATTGTTTTAGGTAATGGGTATATTGGTAAGATGACATATAAGCATCTTACATCAACAATGACAGATTTTGATGTAGTAACTCTAAGTAAATATCCGTATATCGATCCAGAGGCGCGTAGAGAGGAATTATTTACCGCTCTGAATTCAGAGTTTAACGGGTGTGAGCAAAAGTGGTTAGTAAATTGTGTCGGTTATACTGGCAAACCAAACGTAGACGCATGTGAGAATGACAAGCAAGCATGCTGGGATTTAAACGTCACATTTCCAACTATATTAGCTGAGTTCTGTTCCCAGAAAAATATTAAAATTATAAATATTAGCTCTGGTTGCATATATGATGGTACAGAGAGATATACTGAAGACGATGAGCCAAATTTTGGTGTTTCTAGTGAGACTAGTAGTTGGTATAGTAGAACAAAACACGCAGCAGAACTATGTCTCTCTGCTTATCCTAATGTATATACACTAAGGATTCGTATGCCTATATGTAATGACTTTAACTCGAGTAAAAACTACTTAACGAAGTTATTAAAGTATAATAATCTCCTACAAGAAACCAACTCAAAAACAGTAATTGAAGATCTGACTCATATGGTAAATCGATTAATTAATATTCGAACAGTACCAACTGGTATCTTTAATTGTGTGAATCCAGATCCTCTTAGTACAAAAGAAGTTACTGAAATTTTAGACAAATATGGTATGTGGAATCCTCACTGGAAATTCATTGATTATAGTCAGTTAAAAGAACATATTACTGCTAATAGATCAAATTGTGTATTGTCAGTAGATAAGGCTGTTGAATATGGCCTTGAGTTCCCATCGGAGCGTGAATCATTAAATCGTATACTTAGTCCAAATGAAGAATAAAAATATATTAGTAACTGGTGGCTTAGGTTTCATTGGTAGTCATTTTGTAGAACTTTTACATAAAAACTGCACTGATTGTAACATAGCAATATTGGATAATTATTCATATTGTGTGTCTAAAAACACTGAAGAACTTTTATGGGATATGTATAAAAATTCTAGTAATGATTTAGATATAATATATGAAGATATTAATAACTTCACTAACGTAAAAGATTACGATTATATTATTAATTTTGCCGCGGAGTCTCATGTAGATAATAGTATAAGTGATGGTAATCCGTTTATAACTTCTAACTATACAGGTGTATATAATCTATTAACTCAACTAAACGATAAACAACGATTTATACAAATAGGTACAGATGAAGTATATGGAAGTTTAGAATTTACTTCAGAGCCGAGTGAAGAATATGATACCTTAGATCCTTCTTCAATTTATTCATGTACAAAAGCTGGTGCAGATTTATTAGCTCTATCTTTTAATAGAACTTATAATAGAGATATTATTGTAACAAGATGTACGAATAATTTTGGTCCACGCCAGTTTCCAGAAAAATTAATACCAGTTATTATTAATAAAACTATTAGTAATAAAAAAATACCTGTCTATGGTGCCGGTGCTAATATGAGACAATGGATATACGTAAAAGATCATTGTGAAAAAATATTCAATGTGCTACGATTTGGTACAGCTGGTGATATATATAATTTAGCCCCGGACTATGAGTCCGAATGTTCTAATCTTGAAATTGTTAGGATTATTTTATCTGAACTTAAAGCTTCAGAGAAGTTAATAAAATATGTTGAAGATAGAAAAGGCCATGATCTTAGATATAGTTTAAGAGATTCTCAATATAGATCAATGATGATTCAAGCTGGTCAACAGTTAGAGTTTTCTGAGACTAAAAAAACATTTGCCGATGATTTGAGATATACTATAATGTGGTACAAAGAGAATGATAAATGGTGGAGCAAACAATCTAATAATTGACGGTAATAATCTACTTTATCGTATCTTCTGGACTAGTAATTATAAAATAGAAGAAAATAATAGTCCTGGACAAATCTTTCTATTTTTAAGATCTCTTAAATCGTACGCAGACAAGTTCCAACCAAATCATATTTATTGTACTTGGGATAAGAAACTTGAATGGCCTTCAACCAATTTCCGTAAAGAAGCTACAGCAGTAAAATATAAGGCCGGGCGTGACGATGATAAGTTTAAGAATGTTTTTGAGAATGCAGAAAAAATACAAGAACTTATTTCTGATCTAGGTGTACATAATATATATCCACTTCGTATGGAGGCTGATGATTTAATGGCTTGGCTCTCCTTAAACTTAGAAGGATCAAATGTCGTTGTCACGACAGATAAGGACCTACTTCAGACAGTTTCAGAAAAGACGACAGTATATAGTCCTATAAAAAAGAAGGAGGTAACATTAAACAATTTTGAAGAGCATACTGGAGTAAAAAAGGAATATTATATTTCATTTAGAGCAGTAACAGGTGATAAGTCCGATAATATTCCTGGTATACCTAGATATGGTACAAAGAGATTTCTTAAATTAGAACATCATCTCTCATCATTAAATGATGGAGACCCTATAGTATCGGTAAAGAGAGATGCACTAACAGAGGAACAACACGAAATATATAAACGTAACTGGGAATTAATGGACCTTAAAATTGGGTATAATTATTACGATGACGAAGTACCAGCTTATAAAGAGCAATTAGAGAGTTTTGAAGAAAGTAAAGCAAATTACTCGAAGTTTTTAGAAAAGGCTAAGGAATTAAACTTATGGTCTATTGTTAGAAACTATACTTCTTGGAGAAAGTCGTTCGATAATAATGAAAATTTAATAAATACTATTAACAAGGCTATACAAAATGCATCTACCTAGAGTACCAAGAGCAATAGTAGGCCCATCCGGTGACACAGTAAGACCAGTAATGAAAAACATTACAATTGATGGTGAAGTCCGGGTGGAAGCACATTATACTGATCCACGTACAGGTCAATTTATTACTAAGATTCCCATCTCTGTAACTAAAATTGATGATAAGTGAAGTAATACCTCAAGACTATATTATTGAGAAGTTCTTCCAGTACGCTGGATATCCAAAATATAAAAAAATTACTAACGTATATGAAGGTGGTTGTCCTTTATGTCGTGAGGGGAAATCTTGGGGGAAAAAGAGACGGTTATATTTCGTCGCTAAAGAGAATTATATCTTTTGTCATAATTGTGGGTGGAGTGGTTCTCCTATTAACTGGGTTCAAGAAGTAACTGGTAAGAATTATATTGAGATTATAACTGAATGTAAGGAGTTTAATACATTCACTATTCCAGAAGAAAAGGTTAATCCTCTAATACCAGAAAAACAACCAGAATCTCTTCCTGGTGATTGTATTAATTTATACGACAACCTTCAATACAGTTTCTATAGTCACGAAGAAATGGTAACACATGCAATTAATACATGTAATAGTAGAAGATTATTTACAGCTATAAATAAGCCGAAATCCTTATGGTTTTGCAGAGATGATTTTGTTCATAAAAATAGAATTATAATTCCTTTCTATGAAGATAAGAATATATTATTTTATCAATCTCGTAAATTAGAACAAAATAAAAAAGATAGAAAACCAAAGTATTTATCTAAAATAGGAGCTGATAAAACAATATTTAATTTTGATAGTATAACGAACGATCTAGAGTATATTTTTATATTTGAAGGACCAATTGATAGCTTTTTTGTAAAAAACGGTGTCGCTGTTGGAGGTATTAGCAAAGGTCGTTCATGCTTTACTAAGAGACAAGAAAAACAAATACAACAATACCCGTTTCACAAGAGAATATGGGTATTAGATAATCAATGGTGTGATGAGACTGCAAAAGAAAAAACTAAATCTCTTCTAGGTCAAGGAGAAGAGTGCTTTATCTGGCCTAAAGAATTTAAACAGTATAAAGATTTTAATGACGTGTGCGTAAAAATAAACCGTGACAAAATCTCGTCACGGTTTATAATTAAAAATAGTTATAAAGAACTAAAAGGTAAACTTTTACTGTGTCAAATATAACCCAGGTAAGCTAGATCATCAACACTCATACCATCATTATCATCAGCAGGTGCTGGAGCAGGTGCTGGAGCATTTACCGGGGTACCAGCTGCTTCTGCAACTCGCTGCGCCTCGATCCAATTAGCTAATTCTTTCTCGGCAGCTTTTCGTGCTGCTTTCGCTGTAGTATACGCCTCTTCAAGTCGATCGACTTCAGCTTGCTCGGTGTCTGTCATCTTAGGATCATCTGGTCCTGGAATCGCTTCTTTCCAAGTTGTACGTGCTGCAGTTGTCGCCGCAGTTAAGTCATCTACCTTTTTAGTTAATTCTGCTTTTGTTGCCATAATCTTAATTATTTATGTTTTTCTATATATAAGTTTTTGAAAATCTGATTCAAACTAGCTAATCGTTCACAAATATCTAGAATCTCTGATTTAGTAGCATCTGATACTCCATCAAAAATTGTCCCGGTTTTATTATCTGTTCGTAAATACCCTAACACACTATCAGTACCACCGTTTAAATAGTCAACAACTTCGTCAATATTATCAACCCACTCTTGTAATTGAGATAGCTCATTCGCAGTATTCGGTTGATTGTCTTGTATATCTTCAAAATCGCTAGCGTTATCTGGTTCGTCTAAACTACCTGCAAACGACTGGGCATCATCCGCTGGATTTGCATCAACTGCTGGAACCTCATCTTCTTTTAATACAGATAAAAATTTATTTTCAAACTTTCCCATGTAAGTATTTATTAAATACTTATGATGAAAGGCATACTTTTCGAAGATTTATATATGTACACCAACAAGTATTGGAAGGATGTTAAGTCTAGACACGTTCGACCAACTACTAAAACTCTTGCTGACATCGCAAAATCGAGTCCAGAAACATATAATAAAGTTAAAGCGGACCTAGTACCGTTCCCTGGTGATCATGCAGTAGAACAATTAGGATCAGCATTTAAAAGTATATCTGACGCTACTTATCTTTTGAATCAATTATTCGAAAACCCTACTGTTCGTTCGGACGAAAAAACTAAATTATCCGTAAATAAGAAGTTGCAAAAAATTCAAGATATCATAAAATCGGTAGCGGACGATTTAGATCATGATGGCGCAGATAATTCGTAGTTTAACTTTTTTAATATTAATTTCGAGTAGCATGGGAGGTGTTTATTACTTCTTTAACCCTACACTAATCTCTTTTATACAAGCATCTATTTTTGCATGTGCTGTACAAATAATATTTTTTATATTATACAATAATATACTTAGATATATCGCAAGACTACAACTCGAAAAAGAAGCATTATCTCTAGCACAACTCGCAAGTAAAAACATGGTAATGATTGAATGTCAGGGTTGTAAGAAAGTAAACAATATTAGTATTGACCTTACAGAAGAAAATACGTTTGAATGTGATAAGTGTAACGCAGAAAATAAAGTACAAATAGATATAAGCACAATACTACCGACAAATATAATATATGATAAATAAGACAGAAACAGAAACAGACTATTCACCACTAGCTCGGTGGATGTGTCTATACGAAGCAGTTAATATTATATCCGACAAAGCAGAGAAAACTGGATATACTAAAGATTGTTTAAAACCAATTCCAATTAACAAATATATTAACGAGAGATATCACTCTGTATTAAAAGATATAGAGTACGAATATAAGCAAGAGAAACTACAGTCGACTGTTAATAGTAGTCCCCATATACATCGTCATTAGTCCCGTAGTCAAAATATGTTGACTGTTCGGTATCTAAATCATTGATATAATCTGTTTCTATAGCAGTAAGTGGTCCAACTCCGGAAGCATCTGTAACCATGGTAGAACCAGCCTCTGCAGATATTCCTGGTAAGAATGTATGGTCGTTCCGACGAGCTTTTAATTTAAAGACATAATGGCCTTGTAATTGATTTATCTCACCAATCAATTCATCCATACGCTCAGTAACTTCAAATATTTTACCATCGCGACCACCAGTTCGATCATCACCATACTCAGTTAATTGAAAGGCATCTCCTGCTTTTGGTAGTGAGGCAGAAACTGAACCAGCATAAGATGATATATTTTGTTGAAATGTTTCTATATCTATTACTGCGTCTATTTCATCATCTGAAATCAGACCATATTGAGAATACGTAAGAGAACCATCTGTTAAATTCATTAACATTACAAATGTGGCTTTAGGATGATATCCCTGGTGGGTATTTTCTCCATAAACTTTATCAGTCGCACTAAGAGCAAAATTGCGAACATAATAATCTATTTTTGTTCCGTATAATCTTATTTGCTCTTTCCACCATCTTTTATATGTTTGAGCCCTTTCATTAGTACCACTTAATTTATAATTAAACCGGGTAGTATTTTCAGCGTCTTCATAATACTTTACTGCACTAATTGTCGTTGTAAGAAATGCTCCCATTATTTTTTAATATAATATTTATTATCTGCAATATAAAACGTTATACCTGTATTACCTAAATTACGGGAACCTATCTCTTCTAGATCAGTAATTTCAAACATGTTTTTTACTGATTGTACTTCTTGGTCATCTAACAAAAATAGACCTGATTGCATATTTTTAAGAGTTTCTAATTTTTTTGGATAATTTGGATCAGCATGATGAACAGCTGGTAAGAGCTTATTATCTTTTGCCCCAGTAGATCCTCTAAATCGCCTACTACCTAATATATTTCTCACTTTGACAAGCTCTAATACTCTCGTCCGACGTGGTTGCCTAAGAAGCTCTAGAAATATCTTTTTAAACATTTTAATTATTTAATAAAAAAAGCCCCCTGCAATGCAAGGGGCCCTTTAAAGGTATTGTTATATTATCAGTTAGACGGCTTGTTTACCAGGTTTCCCAGAATTCTTAGCAACACCAGGCTTTTTACCATCACCTGTCTGCTCCGTACCTTCCTTGTCTGTAACAGGAACGGCTCCATCACCAGAACTCTTACCACCTAAACTATCAGCAGCAGGATCTGTAGTCTTACCACCGCCGTCAGAAGGATCGACACCAGGCTTCTTACCGTCACTAGTTTGTGTAGTATCCTCTTGGACACTATCTTCTAGTTCGTCGGTATCGGCTAACGGATCCTCGGCGTCAATGTCGCCAAGATCTTCGTCATCACCACCAAGTTGGTCTACAAGCGCCTTAAGGGCATCGGCTTGATCAGGGCTCAATGTAATTGTTACGTCGCCACCTTCATCTTCACCGGGCTCATCACCAACGTCCAGACCATCATCACCCGGAATACCGAGCTCAAAATCGTCGTCTTCACCCATTACGCTCTCATAGAGCTTATCAAATATTGATTTATCTTCTGACATAATAGTACCTTTGTTAGAAGTATTTATACTCTCCTTAACTGATTTCT
>Ga0208299_1001811_pt1 | contig 15246 bp, 12 predicted proteins | sample 15_taG_FD_184089 | JGI IMG/M metagenome (GOLD analysis project Ga0208299, IMG submission 184089) | Marine viral communities from the Subarctic Pacific Ocean - 15_ETSP_OMZ_AT15312 metaG (SPAdes) (version 2) | ecosystem: Environmental > Aquatic > Marine > Oceanic | place: Pacific Ocean | collected...
GCTGATGCCTTCTCCGAAAGGATGAAGCGTTTAGCTGGATTGAAATAGAATAAATCATAAGGAGATAAAAAATGTCTATTTTACAAAAACTTACAGAGGGTGTCGTTAATCGCGACATGCGTCAAGAAGGCGCCGCTCTACTCCAGAAGTGGGAGAAGACCGGTCTTCTAGAGGGTATGGGTAGCGACAATGCCAAGAACGGTATGGCTCGTCTACTTGAAAACCAAGCGAAGCAGCTTCTTAAGGAAGCGGCATCGTCAATGAGTGGTGGAGATGTCGAAGGTTTTGCAGCCGTCGCGTTCCCCATTGTCCGTCGTGTATTCGGCGGTTTGATCGCTAACGATCTCGTTAGTGTTCAGCCTATGAGCCTACCTAGTGGTCTCATTTTCTTCCTAGACTTCACATTTGGTGGAACTGATGGAGACACAACTGATCGTCTTGGCTTTGCAGTTTCAGAGTCACTATATGGTGGTGGTCGTGTTGGTTCAGAGATCACTGGTGGTGTAAATTTAGCCGGTAGTGAAGGTACTTCCGCTGGTCAGTTCTACAACTTGACCAATGGCTATGCTTCACCTACTGGTTCTAACGCATCGAATGGTTCGGTTACTGTCCGTGCTTCTGGTACCCTTGGTGCTGGTGGTACAACTCGAAACGATAATGACGGTACCGGCGGCGCTGTTGGAGGCGAAGGTGGTTTCGGTGGAATGTCAGAGAATCATATCAATCAGGTTCTTCGTCGTGATCCCGATCTTACTTCTGGTTCTTTCTGGGCTATTGGTGAGTGGACTCCCGATGCTACAGCAACGGATGGTCAATTCAATTTTAAAGACTTGGCTGCTGTTAGTTTGAACACCGTTGGCAGTACGCAAGGTACTTTGATTCGTCGTCTAACGGCTATGAGCGCTAGTGAAAATGCAGCTGCTACTAGCCAAACTGTAGTACGTTTGCTTCTTGTCCAGACCGGTTCTGCAATCACTGCAGCTACTGTTTTGGGTGGCACGGCTGCTAATATTCTTAGCTGGCCACAAACCGATGATTTCATCGCTGGTGGAGCACTTGGTTCCGTCGTTGGTGATACTGCTTGGGGCTTGGAAGGTAACGCTGATATTCCCGAGATTAACCTCAGTGTTGATTCCGTGAGTGTCACTGCCATCACTAAGAAGCTGAAAGCTAAGTGGACACCCGAATTGGGTCAAGATCTTAATGCATATCATAACTTGGATGCCGAAGTCGAGCTAACTGGACTTCTTTCCGAGCAGATTGCTCTTGAGATCGACCGTGAGATCCTTGAGGATCTTGTCAAGGGTGCTACTGGTGGTACTTACTACTGGGCACGTAGTCCTGGTCTATTCGTAGACAAGTCTACTGGCGCAGAGGTTGGTGCTTCCGCTAAAGCTCCTGACTTCACCGGTACCGTTTCCGAGTGGTATGAGACCCTTGGTGAGACCATTAACGATGTATCCGCACAAATCCACAGAAAAACACTCCGTGGTGGTGCTAACTTCCTCGTTACTTCGCCAGAGGTTGCTAACATTCTTGAGTTTACTGCTGGTTTCCGTGCTAACGTCACTTCTGACGATGCTAAGGGAACTGCTGGTACTCAGCAAGTTGGTACACTCAGCAAGCGTTACGACGTATTTGTTGATCCTTACTTCCCCCGCAACCTCGTGTTGATTGGTCGCAAGGGCAGCAGCTTCCTAGAGAGCGGTTATGTATACGCTCCTTACGTACCCCTACAGGTCACTCCCACCATCTTTGGTGTAGAGGACTTCGTACCACGTAAGGGTGTCATGACCCGTTACGCCAAAAAGATGGTCCGTCCTGATATGTACGGTCTCGTCGTTGTGCGTGGTCTTCTAGGCGAGAGTGGTGCGTAAACCAATCTAACTTAGATTAGTTATATAAGCCCCGTGCCTCTTATGAGGCACGGGGTTTTTTATATCTAAAAACTATTTTGGTCACTAAATTGTTGGTTGCTTGAAAATAACGCAGCCCAATTTTTCAAGATTTTAGTTTTTTAAACTATTTACCATTACCTATTAAGGAGGAACATACAATGGGCAAATCCTACACAAGATGGAAGCGTCGTCAAGATGCAGCAACTACCGTTGAAGAAACAGTAGCCACACCAACACCTGTTGTCGTTGAAGAAACTACAACAACTACAACCACTAAGACAACTACCGGCAAAAAGAAATCAATGTGGTCTAGAAAGAAGACGGACCAATCTGCGATTTAGTTCTTCTCTCACTAATTACTAGGAGGAGAACTATTGTATGGCAGTCCCTACATTAACACCAACATCACAGACCAGTGCTGTTGTTTTACCTTCGGGCAGCACGCCAGCAATTGCTGCAGCTGCCTCATTTCCTTTTACAGTTTATACAACAGATGAATATTTCTTATCTGGTGCATCTGATCAAGTAGCCTATACCTATAGGAAGCTTGGTGGTGATGTATTAGATATTGAAATTACGAAAGAACAAGTTTTTGCTGCTTATCAAGAATCAGTATTAGAATATTCTTATCTTCTCAACATTCACCAAGCAAAGAATTCTTTAGGAGATCTTCTTGGCGCCAAAACTGGCTCATTCGATGAAGAAGGTCAATTGCAAGACACTACCGGTTTAAAAGATGTAGCGCTAAAATTTCCTAAGTTTAGATTTGAGTACGCTCGTCGCGTAGCGCATGGTTATTCTACAGAAGCCGGGTTCGGCGGCGAAACAAGAATATATTCTGCCAGCTTTAATACAGAAAAAAATAAGCAAGATTACGACTTGCAAGCAATTATATCTGCTTCTGCTGATACAGATGCAACTGTACCCTATTACGGTAAGGTTGGCGATAACAGAGTAAACGTTACAAAAGTATATTATAAAACCCCGCAAGCTATGTGGAGATTCTATGGATACTACGGTGGTCTAAACACAGTTGGTGATTTGTCTAGTTACGGTCAATATGCTGATGATAGCACTTTTCAACTAATACCCCCATGGCAAAACAAGGCACAAGCCATGGCATTTGAAGATGCTATCTATACAAGAAACAGTCATTACTCATATGAAATCAAGAACAATCGATTAAGAATATTTCCCAACGTTGTACATGTTAGTGCCAAAAAAATGTGGGTTGAATTCTTTGTAGACCCCGATGACCCATGGGTTAATACTTCTGATGTTGACGCTGGAGTCGGTGGCATAAATAACATGAATGCATTGCCTTTCGAAAACACCCCTTATCAAAAGATAAATTCTATTGGTAAACAGTGGATTAGACGATTTGCCTTGGCAGTGTGCAAAGAAATGCTAGGAAACATTCGCTCTAAGTTTGGCGCAATACCAATTCCAGGCGACAGTGTAACTTTAGATGGACCAGCCCTTATAACTCAAGGTCAAGGTGAACAAGAGAAGCTGCGAGAAGAATTAAAAACAATCTTCGATGAGCTTACTTACGCCAAGATCGCAGCCAGCGATGTAGAGCTAGCAGAAGCTGTCAACAGTGTTGAAAAACGCATACCTATGTTGATATTTACAGGATAATAAGCCATGTCTGACAACGAATGGACCCAGCCTACTCAACCGCCCCCTCCGTTGTTTCTAGGTGAAAAAGAACGCAACCTTGTAAAACAAGTTAATGATGAACTTATCGAGCGAGTTGTTGGACAAGGCATCTTCTATTATCCCATCAGTATGGAACATACCAATTTCCATTCTACATATGGAGAAGCAATTGAAAAAACGTTTTTGCCTCCTATAAGAGTTTTTGCTTTGATTGTGTGGGAAGGCTATACTACTGAACTAACGAACATGGGTCTAGACAAAAGACTTTCTATTACTGTGAAATTTCACAATAGAAGAATATCAGAAGACCAAAATTTATATGTAAGAGAGGGAGATTTTATAAAATATGGAGATACTTTCTTCGAAATTGTTAGTTGGAACCAACCAAAACCCTTATTTGGACAAGTCGATAACCAAATGGAACTTGAAGTAAAATGTATTAAGGCACGTGAAGGAGTATTTGATGGCAAGTGATGACCAATATAGAGGTGTAAAAGATGCTAAAGATAATATTCAAGTAGAAGAGTTCTTTCCATCTACTTTAGAAACCATTGACACGGCATTTTTTGATTTTATTGACAAAAAAATGAACAATCACGCAACTACCAACAAAGGTTGGAAAAAAGTACCTGTTATGTGGGTCGCAGCGGAACGTTCTTTTTTGACTAAAAACAAAAAAGAATTATTAGATAGTGATGGAGCGCTCATTTACCCCCTGATTTCAGTTGAAAGGACAGGAATGCAAAAAAGCTTGTCTAGAAAAGGCGCATACCATGGTATTTCAGGTGATGATATAGATGCAAATCGATTTGGTAGAATTACAGTGGCGCGACGAGTAGTAAGAGATAAGACTAACAATCATAGTGTTGCCGACAACAGAAAGATTTATGAAAGCGTAAAACGCACACCCGGCAGACAATCATATTATCCCAAAAGAGAAAATAAGAAAGTAGTCTACGAGACTTTGAGCATGCCAGCACCGATGTATGTAGATATGACATATTCAGTATCAATAAGAACCGAATATATCCAACAGATGAATGAGCTTTTGTCGCCATTTATAACTTTAGGCGGCGCCATCAATTATTTTGTTATTGGCAAAGACGGTCACAAATATGAGGTTTTTTTGAAAGAAGATTTAGCACAAACAAATAACGTTGCTAATATGGGTACAGAGGAAAGAACTTATATAACTAATATAAGCTTCGAAGTTATAGGCTATATTATAGGCGAAGGTCCAAACGGAGACAGACCAAAAATAATTAAAAGAGAAAGCGCCGTCAGAGTGAAAATTGGGCGCGAAAAGACAATTTTTGGCGATATTCCAGAATATGGCAAGGGTAAATCTAAATATAGAGACTAAATAAGGGTTTTGCTAAAATAATTTACTAATTAATAAGAGAAACTACAAACTAGTTCAGTACAAGGAGAACAGTAATATGCCAGCAAAAGATTTTAAGTTCATCTCCCCAGGAGTTTTCATTAACGAGATTGACAACTCTCAACTACCAAATGCGATTGGAGATACCGGTCCTGCTATTATCGGACGAGCACAGAAAGGTCCAGGTCTAATCCCAACGCAGGTTAATTCTTTTCAAGAATTTGTCCAAATCTTTGGTGCCCCAGTAGCCGGTACCACTAACTCGGATGCTTTCCGTAATGGAAACTCGATTGGTACAACCTATGGCGCATATGCAGCCCAAGCTTGGCTAAGAAACAACACTCCCGTAACTTATGTTAGACTAGTTGGTAAACAACACAAGGATGCAACAACAGATAACACAGAAAATAGTGGATTCGCCGGATGGCGCACCACAGTTGCAGACGCAAAGAACAATATAGGCGAAGGCAGCGGTGGAGCATATGGTCTCTTCGTTGTTGTTTCATCTTCTGCTGTTGACCCAACGGGTACACTAGCTGCTGTTTGGTACGTCAATAGCGGTACCGTGGCTCTTTCCGGCAACTCATACGGCGCCACCGACCACGATGCGAAACTCGCGACCGGTCACGCTTCAACTTACAATACTGCTTCTTTATGTCGTTATTTCAAAGCATCATCTGCTGGCACGTGGAAAGCTCAAGTAAGAGTTGGCGGCACAATTGTACTGGATACCAAATTCAATCTTACTAATGCTAGCTCAGAAAACTTTATTAGAAAGGTTTTTAACACAAACCCAACATTATCGAATACTGCAATTACAGACACCGATGCTCGGATCAAATACTGGCTTGGTGAGTCTTATGAAGACGAAGCAAGAATTGTCTTGGACGCGGGTGATGTAGACAACCAATATGCGTTCATCGCCCCGCTTGATAACACCATTGCCAATGGAGGCAATAAAACTAGAGATTATGCAGATCCACGCACTGGCTGGTTCTTCGCTCAAGACGTTACTCTAGATAGTGAGAACTATGATGCACAAGATATGCAAAAGCTATTCCGCATCGTTGCAAAAAACACAGGGCGCTGGGCGTCTAGAGGTCTTAAGATTTCAATCTCAGATCTTAGAGCGCCAACTGATGATTTCAACAGTTATGGTACTTTTTCAGTTCAGATTCGTGATATGAAAGATACCGATAATCGCCCCAAAATTTTAGAGCAATTCAATAATTGCAATTTGAATCCTGCATCTGAAAATTATATTGCAAGAAAAATTGGTAATACATATTTGACATGGAGTGACGAAGACAGAAGATATCGCACATATGGCGATTTCAGAAGTCACTCGGCTTATATATATGTTGAAATGGCAGACGCCGTACACGAAGCAACAACAGATCCTCAATATCTACCCTTTGGTGTTTTCGGTCCTCCTATTTTCAATAGCTTTACCGACAGTCAAACTGCAACGCCAGTCTCTCTTGTAACCGGTGGTATGGATTATCAAGCTATAGATCCCGCTGGCGGTACAAATAACCAAGCCGATTGGCAAGGTCAAACTGTATCTGGTGGTTTTGGTGCAACTTATACGTTCCCGACACTTCGACGCCGCGTTTCCGCTTCTGAAGGCAACCCAGTCGACCCAAGGGACGTTTATTTTGGAGTTGATACCACGTTCAATCGATCTGGTCGACCTTCTGTAACCATTGGTGATTACACCGGTCCCCTTCCCGAAGGCTATAGCGACGAAGCAATGTGGTCGGGTGGAGAAGCGACACAAAAGTTCTCATGGATCTTTACTTTGGATGACATGTGCAACACAGATATTGTTACTGCAACAAATGCAGTAACTGGCACTAATGTTTATTCTAGTGGTTCCCGCCAAGGCGGCGCCCCCAACGCTGGATTAGCATATCTCAACAGTACTTCTTGGAAGAACGTATTGAATGCAGGCGCCAATGAATTTACAACTGTGTTACACGGTGGCTTTGATGGACTAAACATTAAAGAAACTGAGCCGTTTAGAAACACGATTTGGGATGGAGCCACAGCACCAACAGAATTAGATTGTTATACATTCAATTCTGTCAAAGTGGCTATCGATAGCCTAAGAGATCCTGAAGTCGTTGAATTTGACCTAGCCACAATGCCTGGAATCACAAACAATACTTTGAATAGAAATCTTGTTGATTTATGTGAATCACGCGGTGACGCTTTAGCTGTTATTGATTTGAAAGGTGGTTATGTGCCATCTTCAGAAAATATTTCCTCTCTAAGTGACAGAATGGGTTCTGTCGATAGTGCAATTGACAATAAGAAAGATAGTTTGCAAATCAATTCTAGTTTTGGCTGCGCTTACTATCCATGGGTACAAGTGCAAGACACCCTCAATGGTGCGCTTGTGTGGGTACCACCATCAGTGGCTGCTATTGGGGCTATGTCTTATGGACAAGCCAAGCAGGAGCTTTGGTTCGCACCCGCTGGTTTCACCAGAGGTGGCTTATCAATGAATAATTCTGCAGGGCTTCCCGTTACAGCAGTGCGCGAAAGACTTGTTTCTAAAGACAGAGATAAGCTTTACGAAGCTAACATCAATCCTATTGCTCAATTCCCAGCAGAAGGTATTGTGATCTTCGGTCAGAAAACATTGCAGGTCACACACTCTGCATTAGACCGAATTAATGTACGTCGTTTGCTGATTTATCTCAAGCGACAGATTTCTAAAGTTGCGGCAACATTATTGTTTGATCAAAATGTTGAATCTACTTGGAATCGATTCCGTGGTCAAGTTCTTCCAATATTAGCTGACGTAAAAGCTAGATTAGGTCTAGAGGCTTACAAGCTCATCTTGGATGAAACTACCACTACTCCTGATTTGATTGACAGAAACATCATGTATGCACAAATCTTCCTCAAGCCAACTCGTGCAATCGAGTTCATTGCGATTGACTTTGTAATTACAGATTCTGGCGCAGCATTTGAGGATTAAAAAACAATCAGACTATTTATTACAGAGACTGGATAAGGAGACACAGTAAATGACATTTTGGAGTTCAAATAAGGTAGAGCCAAAAAGAAGCTTTAGATTTCTTTTGGAACTCACCCCTCAAACCGGTGGCAAAATTGCAACCTATTTTATTAAGACAGTAAAGAAGCCCCAATTTCAAATGGATGGTCAAGCAGAAGTCAAATACATTCAGCATACTTTCAAGTATCCCGGTCGTATTACTTGGCAACCTATTGACGTTACTCTCCTTGACCCAGCAGATCCGGATTCAGCAGCAGTAATGATGAATATCCTTAGAGATTCAGGTTATCACAAGCCTGATACACCTGATAATTCGAAAGAATCCATTTCCAAGTCTAAAGCTAACAAGGGAATGGGCGCTGTATTCATCAGACAGATTGATGCAGAAGGAGAAAAGGTTTCAGAGTGGTCGTTGCATAACCCATTTTTGACTAATGTTGATTTTGGTTCGCTTGGTTACGATAGTGATGATATAGTGGAATATACTTTGACTATTGATTACGATTTTGCTACAATGTGGTCAAAAGCAACGAAAGTGTCGCCCGGTGTCGGGACAGGCGGCTAAAAGTAGAGAAATTACATGGCGTGGTGGGCATCAAACAAAGTAGAACCTAAAAGGGCTTACCGCTGGATTGCGTACATCAATATGTATAGTGCTGGGGGATCCGATTTTGGTCCCAAACCACATCTTGTACAAAGCTTTACAAAACCAACCTTCACTTTAGATAGCGAAAAAATTATTAATAACTTTACATCAGAGACTATAATCGCCACAAAAAACTACGTTTGGAATGATATAAGTATCACGATGATAGATACTGAAGACCCAACGTTCAATACATCTAACTCTTTTTATAAATGGCTAACCGGTTTAGGGTATCAACCCGTCCAAAGTGCCGAAGGTATGAGTACTCTATTCACTAATATACAAAATGATAGATTAGTTATAACTTTGCATCAAATAAATGCTGACGGCGACAAAATTGATGGCTGGGACTTTATCAAACCACAACCAACAACAATTGATTTTGGCGGCGAATTAAGCTATGATTCGGACGACTCTGTGAAAGTGACAATGGGTATTACATACGTTGCAGCCAAATATAAAAAGTTTTAATAAACTTAAATAATTATATCATATGGTTTATAATAAAACATTCTTGGAGGAATTATGAGAAATAATCAAGACAGACTAGGTGTTGAACCACCTAAAGACAATTTACAGCCAAATCATGAGCCGCCCGTGGTGCCACAAGCTCAAGAGAATAGTTTGCAGTTTATTGTACCAACGGAAATTGTAGAGCTACCTAGCAAGGGACTCTTTTATGAAGAAGGACATCCCTTACACAATAGAGAAACAATTGAAATCAGACATATGACGACCAAAGAAGAAGATATTCTTATCAATCAGAGCTATGTCAAGAACGGGACAGCTGTTGATCGCTTATTACAAGCTGTTTTAGTTGAACCTAAGATGAAAGTCGACGATATGCTTGTTGGCGACAAGAACGCACTCACAGTGGCTTGTAGAATCTATGGATATGGATCCGAATATATAACAAAATTTGGCTGTCCTTCATGTGGAGTAATACAGGAGCATAGTTTCGATCTATTAGAGCTAGAACATAATGATTATGCCGAAAATCTAGAAGAATTCAACGCTACAGTCGATTATGACCGTTGTACGGTTATACTCCCGATTCCGCGCACAAAGACGAAACTAGAGCTAAAAATACTCAAAGATGACTCAAATGTTAAGCAAAAAGGTAAGAGCGCCCGTAAGAAAAACAAAGAAGCTTTTATTATCACAAAGCAATATGAAAAGATGATTCATTCTGTGAATGGCAATTCTGATAGAATGTATGTAAAGAGCTACATTGGTACAATGTCTGCTTTGGATAGTAGATTTTTGAGAAGCGCTTATAATAAAATAGTTCCAGGTATTAACTTCACATGCGATTTTGAATGTGGAGAATGTGAGCATGAAGCTGAAGTAGAGGTTCCGCTTACTGCGGACTTTTTTTGGCCTAAGTCCTAATTACGTTAAACAGGTATATGAACAGTTCTTCTATATGAAATACTATGGGGGCTGGAGTCTGTTTGAGTTATACTCCCTACCAATTGGTCTGCGAGATTGGTACTTCAAAATGCTTTTAGACCACAAAGAGAAAGAGAATGAAGAAATCAAGAAATCCCAACGCAAAAATAAACGCCGCTAGTAAGTCCCGGTTTTAAGAAATAAAACTATTTATCTTTATGGAAGAAAAGATTATTATTGACTTAGATAAACTCAAAATGCTGAATGAGAGCGCCGCTCTTATTAAATTTGGAGCTAAAGTCAAAAAAATGCTTTATTATATGTTTGCACCATCCGGCACAGGCTTCGGACAATTCTATCTTAGAGGCGGTTCAGGAGACGTTCAGACGTTTGCTGCTGTACTAGCCTCAGAAAAAAGATATATGGATGCTTTCCTCAAAAATGGTCTAAACGACCCCTCAGTTTTGCACAATCGATATGCTTTAGAAAGATCAGTCAGAAATTTCGAGCAACAAACAGGTATTAAGTGGCCATTGAAATAAAGGAACTTTAACCAATGTCTGCAGACGACACCACCAAAACAAAACAAGAAATAGCCAGAGCCGAATCTGTAAAAGCTATTATGGAAGAACAGGCAGCTGCCGGTGCTAGTATCGCTGCGACTCTGGACAAAATCATAGAAAAACATGGTGAAATAGGTAAAGCGCTGACAAAACAACTTGGCGATATGGAAAAATACGCCACTGACGCAGAAAAGCTGCACCTAGTTGAAAGTCAAATAGCCGAAACCTCACAACTCAAATTGGATCGCATGAATGAACTCAAGCGTCTTGAAGAGAAGAGGCTCGAATTAGCCGCCCAGATGGACGCCGCCATAGCCGCCGCCGCCGACACCGCCGAAAAAGAAATCATACGAGCCGACAAGCGATATAAACTCACTGAATATTCGGAAGATAGATTAAATGACTTAAGACAATTGGGTGTTAGCTATACCCAAGATGCAATAGATTTACAAGAAGAAGCAGTCGAGGCATCAAAAAAACAAGCCAAAGAGACCGGCAAAATAGTAAAAGCCCAAGGTGAGACTGAAGCTTTAATGCAGCAGACGCTGGAAACAACGTTAGGGCTTAAAGACACCACAGGTGATATGGCTGATGTTCTGATTGACACCTTGGGCACCACCCGTTCCTTTAGCGAAGCTATGCAAGGCGCCGGAAAAGCGATGAGCCAAGCTTTTACCAAAACAAGGATGCTGAAATCTGTCAAAAACCATTTATCAGATATAGCCGACACAGCATGGAAAAATTTGACTGCAATGGATGGCTTACAGATGCAGTGGGAAGAAATGGACTCGCGTCTTACTCGTGCAACCGGTGCCACAAAAGCTCATGGCGCAGAAGCAAAACAACTTTCCCTTACAATGTTAGATCAATCTTTCACAATAGAAAGAACAGAAGCAGCTTATGGCAACCTTTATAAATCTTCGCAAGCTTTTTCTCAGTTGACCACTGAAGGTCGCAAAGCATTAACCGAGCAGGCTTTGCAATTCGAACGTATAGGCGTTAACGCAGATACTTTTGCAGCATCAGTTGATGGACTAAACAAGGTCTTTGGCGACACGCCTGAAGATGTTAACAAGACAACTGAAGAATTATCAAACTTTGCTAGAGCTATGGGCGTCGGTCCTAATGAAATGCTAGCAGAATTCAACAAACAGCTTCCGCTATTAGCTAGATATGGTAAAGAGCAAGGCGTTAAGATGTTCAAGGAACTGGCTGCAACAGCCAAGCTAGCAGGCTTAGAAATGTCTGACTTGCTTAACGTAGCAGGAAAATTTGACACATTTGAAGGAGCCGCCGAAGCCGCAGGAAAGCTAAACTTCATGCTTGGTGGTCCAATGATCAATTCAATGGAAATGTTGAATGCTACAGAAGAAGATAGAATAAAAATGCTTAGAGAGTCTGTAGCCGCTAGTGGAAAATCATTTGAAACGATGGGTCGTTTCGAAAAAGACCTTATCGCTAAAACATTAGGTGTGGATGTCTCTGTGGCACAAAAACTCTTCAGTGATCAAAATCTAAATAATATTGAAGAAGCCCAAGCCGCCTTTGCTGGTCAAGCAGATGAAATGGGTTCATTAGCCAGTCAAGCTGAAAAAGCTAAGACGCTAGAAGAAGAAAAGGCAGCTAATGCACAAAGGAGCCTCAAGCACACACAAGAGCTTAGCGAGACAATGAAGGGAATTCACAAGATAATGAATCAAATCAGTGGATTTTTTAGTGAATATGGAGTATATCTCCTTCCGGTCATCGGAATATTTAAAATGATATCATGGTGGATAGCTTTTACTAGCTCACAATTTGGACAAAGTATTCTGACAAGATTAGGCTTGGTAAGAGCGAGCGCAGCGGAAGAAGGGATTATACACAAGATGAAACTCGCTGCGGATTATATCAGAACAGAAATTTGGTATGCATGGGAAAGATCTAAAGAAATAGCCCAGAATGCATGGAAATGGCTGCAAGAAAAGAAGATGTGGTTACAACAAAAAATCCAAGATGGCGCCAAAAAAGCACTCAAGGGAGCTTTTTGGGTTTGGGAAAGAATGAAGGAAGGTGCTCAATGGGCTTGGAAGCAAATGATGAGATTAAAAAACTGGGTAGCAGAAAAAACAATGATGAATGAATCCCGAGCAGGAATATTAGCCCACGCTGCATGGAAAAAAGTCACAGAAGGTGCTCAATGGGCTTGGATACAAATGATGAGATTGAAAGATTTCATAAAAGAAAAAGCCATTGATGCTAGCAAAAAAGCACTCATGGGAGCTTTTTGGATTTGGGAAAAAGCTAAAGAAGGTGCTCAATTTATTTGGAAACAAGTAATGCGAGTGAAAGATTTCATAAAAGAAAAAGCCATTGATGCTAGCAAAAAAGCACTCATGGGAGCTTTTTGGATTTGGGAAAAAGCTAAAGAAGGTGCTCAATTTATTTGGAAACAAGTAATGCGAGTGAAAGACTGGGTAGCAGAAGTTGCTATGTTGGCAAAAGAAAAAGCAGCAAAAATAGCTTTTTGGGTATGGGAAAAGGGCGCCCTTGTAGCTGCTTGGGCGTTCAAAAAAATCCTTCTGGCAAAAGAAAAAGCAGCAAAAATAGCTTTTTGGGTATGGGAAAAGGGCGCCCTTGTAGCTGCTTGGGCGTTCAAAAAAATCCTTCTGGCAAAAGAAACAGCTTTTAAGCTAGCGGAAATAGCTAAACAAAAATCCGCCGCCGCAGCAGCAGCTAGCACAGGAGGGGCAACTTCTGCAGCTGCTTCAGGTGGCGGCATGTTATCAGGCATCAAATCATTTCTTGGCATTGGCGCCGCCGCCGCCCCAGCAGCCGCAGGCGTCACCGCAGTCGGCGCCGCCGGTACTGTTGCTGGTGGTTCAGTAGCTGCTGGCGCAGGAGTAGCAGGTACTGCTTTGGCAGGTACTGGCGTAGTCGCAGGTACTACTGCCACTGCTGTCGGAGGTATCGGAGTTGCAGGAGCAGCAACGGGTACCGCAGTTGCTGGAGGCGCAGGAGTAGCAGGTACTGCTTTGGCAGGTACTGGCGTAGTCGCAGGTACTACTGCCACTGCTGTCGGAGGTGTCGGTGTTGCAGCTGCAGGAGCAGGCGCCGCCACATCAACGGCATTTTTGCCAATAATAGCAATCGTTCTTGCTATTATAGCCGTCCTCGGTCTCCTCTGGTATTTCTGGGATGATGTATCAGGCTTTTTTATGGCTACTATAGGGGCGATAGGTGGTGTGTTTAAATGGCTTGGAGGGCTTATTGTAGACGTTTTTGTAGGCGCTTTAGGTATAGTCAAAGCCGTATTCAAAGGTTTCTTAAAAGGTATTGTTTGGCTAGTCGAAGGCGTTATGCAAGGAATCTTCTCCCCGATTACAGCAATGATTGAAGGTCTTGGCATGATTCTGGATTTCATCCCTGGCTTGGGGTCTGTTGCAGATGGACTACGAAGCTTTAGCCCTGGAAGAATAATACATAAATATGCCGGTGAACTAAGAGCAACAATTGATGGCTTTGCAGATGGTGGTACTAATATTAAGGGTGGAGCAGCAATCGTCGGTGAAAAAGGACCAGAAATGCTGACATTGGGTCAAGGCTCTAATGTAATTACTAATGAAAGTTTAGAAAAAGCATTCGGCTTGAGCGCTCAGCAAGAAGAGAAGAATAATGCAGAGCCTCCTTGGCAAGATTCTCTTCTTAATCGTTTAGATAGCGCTGGAACACAGGCTAGTACTGGTCCTGATTCTCAATGGGCTGGTACTCATGCAGCTGTTGAAGCATCTTACACTGACTCGCTGCGCCAAACGGCGGCGACCCGCGCAGAACTAGACAGGACTTCACCTTATGAAAAAGATCCATACGCTGCAGCGCCTGCACCAAGCCCAGCCCCAGCAGAAACCGGTGGAGGCACGACCACTATCAATATTACACTAGAGCTAGACGGTGAAGTATTAGCAAAACACACAGAAGAAGTAGCAATGGGAGCAATGTCTAAGGCATTTGCATTTCCGCCATAGTGGAGGTTAGGGGAACAATCAATGAGTGTATCTAACGTTAGTATCAAAGCTTTGCATCTGAGTGATGAGGTCTCTTTCAATTGTGCCGATCTGACTATAAACCAGACTTTTGCCCCAACATGGTCAGCAGAGCAGGCTTATGGTAAAATGGACCCAATATCAACATTTTCTCATGTAGGGCGTACAGCGCAAATTCAAATGGTTTTATTGTCTACTACTGCTGCTAAAGCTCGTAGTCTACAAGATAAAGTTGATAGATTTGTAAAGTTTCAATATCCAAAATACAAGCAGTATGCAGGCGCAGCCGTTTTATGTTCTCCACCTTTTTTTGAAGTAACCACTTTGCACGAAAAACTGTATAGCGTTCTAAAAGGCTATGTTACAGCGCTTACTGTGACCCCCGGCTCTGGTGAAGACCTCGTACCGCTGGTTTCCTATGATGGTATGATTTTCGAAAGAAAATATATAGTCGACTTTACAATGACCGTGATGCACTCTTACTTACCCGGCTGGCTTTCTGAAATAGCCCCCGGTCAAGGCAAGGGTGGTCACATATTTCGAAATTCCGAACTAGTAGCAGCTGTGGAGCAACACAACGACCCTGCAGGTGCCGGTGGTTCTGGTGCTGGTGCTGGTGGCGGTGCTGGTGGCGGTGCTGGTGGCGGTGCTGGT
>Ga0208299_1001813_pt1 | contig 15243 bp, 3 predicted proteins | sample 15_taG_FD_184089 | JGI IMG/M metagenome (GOLD analysis project Ga0208299, IMG submission 184089) | Marine viral communities from the Subarctic Pacific Ocean - 15_ETSP_OMZ_AT15312 metaG (SPAdes) (version 2) | ecosystem: Environmental > Aquatic > Marine > Oceanic | place: Pacific Ocean | collected...
ACATACCGGGTACCTCGTAACCAGCTTTATTCCATAAATACGTTCTAATAGCGTTTTCAACAGCGTAAACACTCCCTCCAACTTTGTCCCGTAACTGTCTAGTAACCTCTGGCATAGATTTTCTCAAAGCCGTATAATCATTAGACATAGTTTGCTTTATAGAGTGTATTTCATTATAAGCTCTATTATAAGGTTTTTGTAAATTGTCATCAAAGAACTTCTTGTGTCCCTCTCCTTTTTTACCCTTACCAGCGAAAGCATAAGTTATTAATCCTTGGAAATCTTCCATACCAGAACTACCCCACCATTTCCACACACCTTTTCTTCTTCCGATTTCTCTCGCCTTACCTTCGCTAAATATTTTTTCTCTTCCAATACCTTTTACTTCTTCTAATATTTTATTAAAGTCCTTGCTTAATTCCCTCTTACTATACTGTATGTTCCGTTGTGTTTCAGATTTAATATCTAATTGATCTAAAACTTTTTTAACAGGTTCTAAAGTTTGCATACCCTCTGGTTTTAAAACTTCTTTAGGTAAACCTTTAACGTCAGGATCTATCTTACGTAATTTATCAAAGTCAACTCTTAATTTACCATCAATTCTTTTCATGACGTCCATTACTTCAAACCCAACAGGCGTTTTAAATCCTATTGGATATATATTTTTGCCGTCGTGTTGATGATCACTCGGTACGTCTTTAAGACCTTTAGCCTCCATTGAAACTGTTCCAAACCAATATTCGGTTTTTCCATCTATAATCTCGTGACTTACAGAATCACCATGCTTTTCAACATCAATTGCTTGTTGGCTATTTATAGACATAGTTGTCTTTCCGTCCACCTGAAAACTACGAGATTCTATTTCCTTACCATCTTTAAACTTCGTGATTCTTCTTGTCTTCCCGTTAGGTTTAATAACTGTTTCTCTAACTGTTATACCATTGACTTTGTTTTCTACAACTTTAGTTCCAGCGGGATGAAAATAATAACCCTCGGGATCTATACTTTTTTCTTCGTGGTATTCTGTTGTAACAGTTTTCTTATCTTTACTAGTGGTTTTAGTTTGCGCAACAAATTCAGAAACCTTACCGTTTATAGGGACTAGCTCCACCATTTTAGTAACCCTACCTTCTTTAACAGTTATAACAGGAGCGTCTGTGGCGTTGTCCATTCTATCCCAATACTCTCCGTTAGCTTTAAATCCTATTAACTTACCGTTTTGGAATACTAGACTTTTTGGACCATCAGAATAATGCTCCCACATCTCCCAACTATTTTCTGTTAACTTACCGTTTTTCTTTTGAGTGAGACACCATGGATTAGAGTTTTCTCCAAAATGAGTATCCATAACTTCTCTAACAGCAAGTTGTGATTCTTTACTTTCTTGCCAAGCGTTTTCAGATACTTGCTCTCCAATTATATATTCTTTAATTCCATATTTTTTATTGTAGACTTCTACAATTTCCTTACCCATGAAAAAGTCATAATCTACATTTTCAGTAAACTCTTTTACGGTGTTAGGATCTGTAGGTTTCGTTTTAGCTTTACCAGCGTATTTTTCTATAATCTGATTAGGATTTGTATAAGAGAATATATCTTCTTTATATTTTTCAGCTAATTCTACGGCGTCTTTTACCTTATATCCGTCTTCTTTTAATTTTATATTACTTGTAGCTAACCATTTAGTAGTTACTTGCTCGTATTTTCTTTTTTTATTCGGAGGTAGATTTAATTCTTCAATAAAGTCAAACATACCATCTACTGTTTTGGAAACTAACCTTTCTTTAACTAAGTCAAGACGTAATTTAGATATAGTTTTTTCGTATTCTGCTCTATGAACTTTAGAAAATTGTATGTTTTTATAATTATCAGGAGAATCTAATCTATCTACACTTTTAACTTGGTTTTTAGATTTAGCTTGAACAACCTTAGACTTAACGTCTAATTTACCTAAAACATCTTTAACAGCCTCAACGTTTTGCGCGACATCATCTGCAAAATAGAAATCATTGTATCCTTCCGCGGCTTTCTCAAGTATATACATGGCTTTTGCTTCAGCTGTACTGTTACCCAACCCTTTAATATTTTCTAATGGTATGTTTAGTCCCTGAGACTTTAAAAACTCGTATATAGGAACTTGGGCCTCTGGCGGTCTAGCTGTTACTATAAATTGATCCTTTGTACCGAATTTTTTAGCTCTATTTAAGGCCGTTTGGAACAAAGGTCCTTTCTCACCTTTTGTAATAACATTAAATTCAGTGAAGTCAAACTCACCACCTTTATCTAGTATATCTTTACCTTCAGAAGCAAATTGTTCCGCGTCTAATCTAATCTTTTCATAACCACTAACAAAGTCGTTCACTTTGCTAACTAAATCTCCAGGCATCGCGTCCTCTTGCTTTAAGTTATCAGTTTTGACCTCCATAAACCTATCACTAAACATGGTTTTGAAACCACTTTTGTTACCTTGAACCGCTTCGTGATTTTTTATTACTATTTTGTCCAGTAAAGATCTTTCTTTTCTAGCTTTATTTCTCTGTAAAGCCGTCTCCAAAGAAGTCTCAACAAATAGCATGCTAACATCGTATCCTTTATCCTTAAACTCCTTAACAAGTCCCTCCATGGTCTTTATTGATCCACCGGTACCATCTACAACAACTCCCTCGGCTTCTCCTTGGTATTTCATCATTTTTCTTTTAGCTATACTTCTAGCTTGATGTTGTAATGTACCGAGTTTACTTCTTTGTGCGCTAGTAAGATCATTCATGTTCTCTGGTAAACCATTATTTTTCTTTAACCACTCTAAAGATATATCTTGGTTAACTATCTTGAAACCTTGTTTTTCTAAATTTAGCTTCTCAATAACATTACCCTTCCCACTCCCAGCTCCACCAGCTAAGAATATAACTTTTCTATTTGGTTTTGGTTTTCCACTTGGGTTAGGTATTGTTGCTCTAACTCCAGATTTTGTCGTGATTAAAGTGTCGTCTAAATCCCAAAAACTACCACCTCGTTTTTTCTTTTTTCTTTTTCTACCCTCCGCAATAGCCTTATCTATAATAGATAATTTCTCTACCATTTCTGCTTTCGTTAGATTCTTAGAAGCGTTAGAACCAACAGCGTTGTTTAGTCTCGTAGATAAATCCAACTCTATCTTTTTTTCAATTATTCGAATAGCCTCTAATCCCTTGCCAGATTCTAATATAGTCCTAGTTAAAGCGTCGTAAGTTCTTCCAGATTTTAAATCTAGAGTAGTAGACAATATAGCTTGATCTCTTATAAAGTTAACTTTTCCATCTACGTCTAAACTTATTCCTTCTTTTTGGTATTCAGAACTCGTTTTACCTCCCTCAGCCTCGCTATCAATAAACTCTTGTAATTCTTTTGGTATTAAACTTTGTTTAAAGTTTCTAGCTAACGGTTTATAGTTATCCATAAACACCTTCTTGCTACCAGAATTCTGTATGATATTTACTAAAGTATTTCCAGTGAAATTCATTACTTGTAACTCGTGTTCACTCCATAGTTTTTTAACATTTGGTTTCGTAGAAACAGAAGTATGTGTTGCTAATCCTCTAAATATACCACCACCCATACTTGTTTGGTTTTGCAACATGAATTGCAGGTTATTTATAGCAGTGATCTTGTCTGGAGCTTTCTTATAATACTCAAACATATTCTCAACAAACATATCTAATAGTTTCTGATTAGCTTCAACGGTTTGTTCGTACGACTTAGCTTTACTAGACTTAATATAATCTATAACTTCCGCATGAAATTTATCGAGTTGTTTTTGATTAGTTAAATCAGGATACTTTTTATACAGTTCTAAAGTAAACTTTTTAAACTTCCCATTGTCTGTAAATCTAACATGATCAACCCAGGTGGTTTTTTCGTAACCTTTTTCATGTGGTTGTCTTCCTTTTGTATCTGTTATTAATATGCTTTTGTCGCTTCCGTTTATTTCTTTTAATATTTCTGGTTTTATAGTGGCTTCTATCAGTCCTCCCTTGGTAAGCTTTATTCCTAACTTTTCAGCTATTATAGGATCTATTTTGTTTTTACTGCTTCTCCTACCAATACCATCAAATAATATGGTTTGTAATATATTTCCTATTTGTTGCTTGCCCTCTCTATTTAAATCCCATAATTCTTTAGGAAACATTTCTAGTAATTCAGGAACAAACTCTTTGTAGTACTTCGTAACAAAAGCTTCGTTTTTCCATCTTTTCGGTCCTGTTTGATCTATAAGAAGTCTATCTAATTCTGATTGCGGAATTTCTTTTCCATGTTCTTTTAGCCACGCTTCATTTAAAATCTTTTTTATCATTTCATTTGGTCCTTTTTCAGAACCCCAACTACCTCCTTCAAAAATCTTAAACTTACCGCTCGGACCTTTTATAATACCAAGTTGTCTGTTTACTTTTCCAACTGCGATTTGTAAATCGTGAATTTCTTTAGGTAACTCTACTTTTAAATCGCTTAATATGGCTTTTTCGTACTTACCTAATACTTCTTTATATTCTTTATTATTATTTATAGTCTCATGAACCCATTCAGCTACGGATCTTTGGTCTCTCTCACCTAATCCTCTTTCATATAATCTAGATTTATCACCCCAATAATCTTTATATTCTCTATGGAATTTATTAACAGTTTCCATGTTTTTCGATGCTAATGACTCGGGTAGACTTTCACTTATTCTTTGTTTAACTCTTTTAAGGGTATTTTCCATCATTAAAGTAGACATAGCTCCTTCGTTTTGTATCATGAGAGCGTCTTGAACACCTTTATTATTTAAAAGATCTTTTGTTTTTTGAGTCGCTATAGTACTAGTGGTAAAATCAATCAAGCTGTTTATTCTAGTTTCAACTTGTTCAAATCTAAGTTTTCCTCCGTCTGGTTTTTTGTATATATAGTCTGTAAAAGCTTCTTTTGAAATATTTTCATTTTTAACAAATTTCGGAGGGCCAGATCTCATGTAGGAATCAGTCCATCCCATGTTTTGATCTTTATTTACTTGCTTCATCTCCTTGTAAGTGTAATTACCATCTCTAGTATATATAGGAGAAGGATTTTTTGTAGTCCCTCCCCAAGTTTTTAAAACGTTAGTAGGTACTAAAGTAGATTCATTAAGTTGTTTAGGAAGAGCTTTGACTAAAGTTTCCCAATTCTTTTCTATGTATTTTTTAGGTCCTTCAAGTAGCATTTGATTCAACTCCCCTTTTTGAGCATTGGTCAAATCTTTTGTGCTTTTTAAACCAAGGTTATTTAAAAACATACTTGTTAGACCTTCCTTAAGTTTTTCGTTGTATCCAAACTCTCTTTCTACAATAGGTCTAACTACTTCTTTGCTTTTTCTTCCTATTAAATTATACTCTAAATCTTTTAATGGAGTTTCTAATATAGTTTTCTCACCTCTGTCAAATATTAATTTCTCTGATCCAGGGTAAGACTTATCTATACCAAGCTTTTTGAAAACGTCTATACCTTTACCCTTACCTTTTACTTCTGGTTGGAATACGTAATCAGCTTCCGCGACAACTCTTTCTGATATCTCGCTAAGATCAACCATTTCGCTAAGTTCTTTTCCTTTTTTTCCTCCTTCTAGTTCCCCCTTTTTCTCAAGATGTTTAATCATTTCAGGCCATCTCGCACTTAACTGCTGCATTACCGTTTTTGTTAACGGTTGTTTTCGCTTACCAGCTTCAGGTGTATATTGATAATACTTTTCTATAATAGCTTTCAAACCTCTAGTTCCGTTACCAGCTTTATCTGATACTAATTCCACCGCTAATTTATATTGATCCGCTTCGGTTAACTTCATTTTTTCAGAAGACTTCCAAACTTGTCCCCAAATAATTTTATCCCAATAATCTCCAGCTACAGACTTTTCTCCAAATTTACCTTGAGGATTAGTTCTAGTAAATTCGTTTATTTTCTTTTTTCTATTAACGTTGTTAGTTTCGTTTCCTATATTTTTTTTATAGTAATCTTGTGTTTCTTTAGACTGCTCTTTGTATTTTGGAATTTCTTTTTCAACCTCTTTAACTTGTTTATTTAAATCCCTAGAAGATTTAGCATCTACTTTATTTTGATTCTCGGTTGCCGAGTGTTCCGCTTCCACAAGATCAAAAGGTGTGTCTACTAATTCCTTATCTTTTTTACCAAAGTTTCTACCTTCTTTATATAGCTCTGGTAAACTATGGGCTAATTGTTTTAGTTTAACTCTAAATGGTCCGCCTTTACGAGATGATTTTCCAAGAGATGCAAGTAAGTTCACAAACTGCCCTATTGTTTTAATTTTCGGTGCGTAGCCTGTTCTTTCTTTCATCCAATCATATATCTCAACCCTAGCTTGTCTAAATAGATTAGGGGCAATGTGCTTGTAATAATTCTCAGGTTTAGATAACATCTCTGCTAATTGTCCTAAAAACTCCTCGTTTTGTTCTTGCGTATATTCTTTTGAATCTCTCCAATCTTGTGTTTCTCTTTTAGCTTCAGCTTCTGCTTGTTTATCTGTAAAAAGTCTTTCTCCTTTTGCGTTTACCTTCTCTTTATATTTCTGTAAATTCTTTTGGTACACTTCTCCAAAAGTTCCATAGTGTTCAGCTATTTTATCTCCTAAGGCAGTACCGTCAGAATGTTCAAAACCGAAATCTTTAAATGCTTCAGACATCTTGTCTGTAAATTCCATTTGAACATCTTTGAAACTAACGTTTTCACCTTTTTTATTTCTACGTGTCATCTCTCCATAAAAGAAAGCGTTTAAATTAGCGTGTACAAAGGCTTCGTGATTAAACTTCCCCGCTTCGAATTTGTTTATATCAATATTTATAGTACCTGTACCTGTTTTATTACCCTTAGCATCAACATGCGGCACAAACTCAGCGGTGACACCTAGATCTTCCCATTGCACCCAACCAGAATCTTTTCTAGCTTGTTTAGCTCCTTTTTGATTCAATCCAGTATAAGAAACATAACTAATATTCATATTATTAGCAAACTTGTCTCCATATAGTTCCCTCATACTCTCTTGAAACGGCACGAAAATCTTATCCATGTGCTCTTGCTTGAAAGCAGCCTCTCCGTCTTGAGTAGCTTTTAACTCAGCTTGCTTGTCGGTATATTTTCTTTCACCTTTTTCGTTTGCGGTAGTTTTATATCTTGAAAGACTTTCTTCATATACAGCTCCTTTAGGATCAAGTTTATCACTGTGTTCTTTAGCTTGATATAATTGCATTAACATTCCCTCCGCATCTATATAGTTTTCAAAATCTGATCTTTCTACGTCTGTTAACTTATCAGTTTCTAATCCTAATTCTTTAGCGTTTTCCTCTCTGAGAACTAATTCTTCTTTAGTTATCGACTCTAAAACCTCTTCTTTCTTCTTATCTCCTTTTTCCGTAAACTCGATAAGTTCCATTTTTCCATTCTCCGTATTCTCTATCCAAACTCTATTTTTGCCATTTTCTATTAAACCATGTCGTTTCGCAGCTACTTCCTCGAAAGATCGCTTTACCATGTCTTTTGTATACCAGGTTCCCTTTCCTTCGTATGCTATACCACCTGGTTGAAGTAGTCCATACGATGAAAACATCACAGCGTTAGATAACATTCTCGACGTCATCTCACTCATGTCACCATATAGGTGTTCTAAGTGGATCCCCATTGGTTTACCGTCTATTACGTATTCATATCCATATTCTGTGATAGGAACTATCTCCATAGTAACAGCACCAGAAGCACCAGCTCTTACTGTTTTACCAAAAGGTTTAGCAAACCGCACGCGGTCCCCGATAACCTTCATGAAAGTAGGCATAGGAATTTTACTACTAAAAAAATGACTTGCATAAAAAGTACCACCAGACCCAACTTTAAAATCTAGCATTTGCATTTTAAATTCTTCCAAAGCAATAGCGGTTGTATGGTAAGCAAGTTTAGCTGTTCTAGTTCCTTTTAATACACCGTTAACTCTTCTAAGTGTTCCAAGGGTACGTGCGATAGCCATAGGAGCGGCGGTTCCACCTGTAGCCCAACTGATACCAATTAATTCAGCTGCTACAGGAACAAAACCACCAATAGCGTCGTTCGTATTGTCCCACCAACCTCTAGTCATGGCTGCTATTTGATTTTCGCTAAGTTCCATAGGAGTCATTAATCCTTGAGCGATTTTATCGGAATACATTTGGTTGTAGTTTTCGGTAAAGTCGTTTATATTGTCCATTATATAAGCATCAGTATGCTTCCCAACCAAAACGTCGTCCGTAGTGCTAAGGTGAGCAACCATTCCGTCTACTTCTTTTTCGCTTCTACCACCCATGTTAGCAACTGCTCTTACGGCACCTGTCCAAAGGTTACCCCACGATCTACCACCTCCACTACGACCTAAAGTTTCGTTAGCCGCATCACTACGTCCAAAAGCATCAATACCACTTAGGTCGTGCCCTAAATGAGATTGCCTATAAGCAATTGTTCTATATATCTCGTTTTCATCTTTGGAGTCTTGCCAAGCCTTCCAAATATCTAAATCTAATTTACTTATTCCAAATCCTTTTTCGTTCCAAGAGTCTACGTCCGCTGCAGAAAACTTACGGAACGTCGTGTTACCAAAACCACCAATCGCGATTCCTTTTCCAGATCCTAATTCAGATATACTTAATTTTAATAAATACTTACCTTTCTTATCCACAAATATTCTGTCTTCAAACTTCTTAAAAACACTCATGGCTCTTGCTCTCTTTATAGTAGCGTTAGTCCCCGTGAGCCACCAATCTGAATCTAAAGTACCATCGTCGTTTATACGATCTGACAAATCAAACGTTATATACGTCTCCGTTGCCTTTTTTTCTAAGGACATATCTTCGGCCATTAGATCTCTGTAGTATCTAAACCTTCCCTGTCTTTCACTTAATAAACTTGGGTTTTGTCTCATGTAGTTAGCCATAGCAACGTCGTACACGGTAACAGCTGTGTTATATTTATCTATTAACTCTTCTCCTTTTTCTTCACTTATAACCTCGTCTTTTATATATCCTTTTATGTTATAAATATAAGCCCCGCTTTTGTACCCCTTGTTAGTTTTTGATAACTCGCTATTTATAGTAATAATACTCGCTTGGTTTTTTTGATATTCCTCTTCTAGTTTAGCGAGATCATTATCTATCTTGTCTCTTTGTTCTTTCGAACCATATATATAAATAGACTCTTGCTGCTCGCCGTCCTTGAAGTAATTACCATGTTTCTTATTAATTAGCTCCTTTACCTCTAACTCTATTTCATATTGCCTAGTATTGAGTTTATCTATCTTATTCTCCTCGGTATTGTTAAAAGAAGCATCTATATCTTTATAATTAGCATAATCCACTAAGTCAATTTTAGTAGAGATTGGATCCCGTTCGTTTATTCGCTGTTCGACTTTTTTTCTTGTTTTTATACGATCTACGATTGAAATTAAAGCTTGTCCCTGTGTTAGGTCTGTACCAACAACCCTTTGCCACTCCTCCCAAGTTATTTGGTAAGATGTTTCGCTATTCATTCGCTGCCAAGCTCTAAAACTTATCGCGGATAAATCATCGTTATCTCTAGGTCCGTCGGGACTAACGTCTAAAATAGATTTTAAAGCTATATCCGCGGACGCTCCAGCTCTTCCGTCTTCGTTGTTTTGTGGGTTGTTATACACGTCTTCTACGAACTCTTCAACTGTTGTGAAAAACTCTCTCTTCGCATCGGTACTATGATCGGTAACTCCAACGACAAAGTCATCGTTAGATTGCATAAAATTAGGTACGAAATCATCGTACATTTCAATCTCTTTTCTAGTAAAATTTACACCTGCGTAATTTCTAGTTTCAATAGCAAATTTAACATCGCTTACGGTGTTAAAATCTCTATAAAGCCCAATCTCTTCAACTTTCTGAGGTTGTTTAGCCCATTTATTAAAAGCGTTTAATTTCTTTTGATTAGACTCACCCCAATTTCTAGTGTTCCAAACGGAAGCAAGATAAAGAGTATACGTTTCTTTATCTGGCCTAGTTATCTCTATAGCGTCAGAACCTGCTTCAACTTGCTTAACTGACCAATCGTCCATTCCCTGTTCTTTAAACCAGTTTTCAAAGTTTGATGCAGCGTCAGCTTCAGACCAAGTTTGATTAAATACCCCATACCCTCCCTCTCCGTCTCGAGTACCCATATAAGTGTACTCATGAAGAGTTATGTCTTCGTGAGAGGGAGTAACAAATCCGTCTCGATCTACACCGGGTATATGTTTTGAGGAATTCAACATCTCGAAATCAACACCCAACCCTGATTTTTCCGCTATACTTAAAGCATTTTCAACTGTTAATCCATCTTTTATTCCTTCTTCAAAAACTTCGTGCTGGTACTTAGTTAACTTATATTCGTTGCGTTGTATGTAATCATGAAAAAACTTGTTATTGATATCGCTCTCTAGTTTTTCATACTTTTTCACTAACTCTTTAAACTTTTTACTTTGCATTACCAGATCCCACTCTTCTTGGGTACTAACCCCGTCTTTCATCGCTAAAATCTGTGACATTATAGATCCTTCCTCTGCGTTTATCTCTTCAATACGTTCTTTCAATAAAGCTTGCACTTTTTTATCTTCTTCGTAGTCTTTTTTAGATTCCTCGTCCTTTAATTTTACCTCACTAATTTGGTAATCTTTCGCCTCTTCATCATAATCAATACGTAAATATCCTTTTTCTAAAAGCTCTGCGAATCTTTCGTATTCTTCCTTAAGTCCACCTTCTTCCCATTTTTCAGTTCCTTTAAGTTCCTTAAAATCTTTTGGTGTCGATATTAAGTCTTTCCAATCTTCGTGATTACGAAAGTAAAAATAAACCGCGGCGTCTTCTGTTGTCATAGTTGCCTTGCCGTTCCAATTAACCACGTTAGCGCCATCTGTATCAAAGGGAAGAATACGATTAGCTGTATTGTCTTCGTTGGTTTTGTCCCATAGGTTTCTTTCGGATATACTTAATTCCTCATAATTTACAATATCGAGTTCGCTACCGTCCTTCGTGTTGTCTGTATAATAATCACTATTCATTTCAGAATCAAGAGCGCCTCTCGTGAAATCTTTTATGTAATTTTTTACTACCTTACTAAGCAGTACGCTTTCCCCGTCTACAACGGTATGTTTTTCACCTCCTTCTAGTTTGGAACTAATTCCCTCGGTAATACTATTGATTTTTTCAATAAATTCCTCAAAATTAAATTGTATTTTATCAGGATTCTTTGCTAACAACTCTCTATAATAAGTTACTAACCATTCTCTTATCTCTGCTTCTTCTTCGTCGTCAAAAGAATGCTTATTATTAATACTAGTTAATGCTTCTTTTAATAGTGGATGGTGTTTAATATAATTATCGCTACTGTAGTGGTGATTAATTACTTCAGCGTCCTCGGGGTTTACGGCATTTAAAATTTCTCCATTATTATCTATTTCAAAGTTATCTGGGTCATAGCGATGTGGCGCAGTGATTTTATTTAGCCTGTTAGTTACTTCGTTTGAGAATCCCCAAGGATTTTTACTACTTGGATTTCCCTTTAGTAAACTCCAATGTTCTAACCTTGCCCCTTCACTTACGTCGATTTCAGACTCAGTACTCCATTCCCATCCGTCTTCTGTGAGTACAAATTCGTTGTAATATCTTTTTCTACCATTACCATCGGTAAATACCACGGGGTTTTCAAGTATAGTTTTTGATTCTGCTACACTTTTATCCGAAATAGATATAACAGGCGACACGTTGTGGAGTTTTCTTAGTTCCTCTAGTTCTTTTTGATACGTGAGATGTGACCCTGGCTCGTCCCAAATATTATCATTCATATTAGGTAACTTACCACTTTCCTCTAATTCTACTCTTCTGTTGTATTCGGCTTCTGTTTCGTATATACCTAATTCATCAAGCTGATTGCCGTTAACAACTAGCTTCTTACCTGAATGGTATATCGTATGGAATTGAGTTTCTTTTAACGCAAATAATTTATTTTTCTTTTCTAATTCTTTTTGGTCTTTGTCACGGTTCTTCTTGTTTAACTCGTCTAAAGCAGAGTGTCTAGAAACTTCATCGTCCCAATATCCAGTGGGAGATCTATCGTCTTTTGTTGCTGAGACTACTTTATCTCCTACTTTCCAATAAACACTACCGTGTTCTACCCAAGCGTCTTCAGGGGGTGTAACCGCGACCATTCCTTGGTTAATAAGATTCTTTCCTGCTTTGTTTAGTTTTGTTTCTAATTCTAAGTTAGTTACTCTACCATGCCCTTTAGATTCATTGTCATCCCTTTCTAAATTTTTAATATTATGGGGTTGATTATGCCAATCAGATTCTAAGGCCCATCCTTTGTGAGCTTCCTTATCTCCTTCTTTATGTTTAAACGGTGATTTTGTTATTCCCATATTATCTATTAAATTCTAATAAGTAGTCTATATATTTATCCAAATCTGAGTCGATGTTTAGATCGTTTTCTATTAAATCTTGCGCTATAATAGCTAATTGTTTTTCCGAAACCTCGCTATCGAGCATTTTTTCGTATTCCAAGTATTTATCTTTAAATTCCGGAGGAAACAATTTGTCGTTAGAAAGATAATATTTTAAAAAACTTGTTTTTCCTTCCACTTCACCGTCCACATAACTACCAACTTCGTCAAACATAAAAGCGGTTTTAACGTCCTCTCCACTAATATCACCGTCTCCAATTTTAAATAGAGTTGTAATTTGGTGTTTTACCTTCTGTTTTTCTTTAAGGTAATTTCTTTCGTCTTTCTGTGTGCCGTCATCTTTCCACTTATTATCTGATAACGCGGCGAAGTTATTTATCACCGTGGTTACCTTCGCCCCATCAGTATTGTTAGGCACATTTAGTAAGTCTTCTAATTCATCCACACCAATATACTCTCCATCCGGGCCCATCACTTCGACTTCGAGATCCTCATTTAACCTAAAATCCATGTTGAATACATGTTTTGCGGGTGCTACGTAATCGGGATCACCTTCTTCTCCTATCCCCGGTGTTTCCACAGTGTATTCCTTGTCAAAATCACCGTTACCAAACGACCTCATCCACATTTCTACATGCGGACTTATAGAGTTTGAAAGCTGCTTTTTATCCTTTAACATACTATACATTGTTGTCATAGCTGCTTCATATTTTACTTTTTGTTGGGTAAAATTCTTTGATAACTCCGCTGCCTTTTCTGGGGTTTTTGCGTTTCCTATTTTGTCCTTCACGAGCAGCGAGTATGGTTTTATTTTTGAGTTAAAATCTACCATTAACTTATCTATAGAAGCCTTGTTCTTTTTGTTTTCTTTTGTCTTTTTGATTACGGCTTCTGTCACGCTTTGCAACCCTTTTATATACCCAGAATAGTCTATTGGAACAGAAGTATATCTCTGTCCCGCTGCTTTTATTATTGTTTGATTCGCTGCCATGTTATTTTATTTATTTATTTGGGTGTGTACGTTATACCTGTTTTACTGAAGTTATAATCACTCCAATCCGCGCCAATAGCCGATCCAGCAATGTCACCTACAGCTCCCAGTATCTGTCCTTTTGCTACTTGGTTACCAGCTATAGCTCCTTGCGTTCCAGCTATTCTTTGACCAGCTACTCCCATTAACGTACTCATTTTATCTAACTCAAATTGTCTAGCGCCCTCCATATTAGCTATTTGTATTTGTCTGTCTTGGGTGTTTAATCTAGACTGCTCTTGCATTTGCATTCTTCTGTTTTGTTGCAATTGTTGCCCTATAGTAAGTTGTGTTTGCTTAGACTGATCCTTAGCTTGCATGCTTAGTGATTGGGCTAAACCAGCTATTCCAGAAGATCCAGCAGCTCCTCTCATACCCTGCATTATATTCGCTTGTTGTTGTTGGAATTGTTCTCTAGCATAATCAGCTGCTTGAGTATCTACTGTTAAATCTTCAAATATATTTTCTTGCTTTAAGGCGTCTGCATCTAAGGGTTGGAATTCAGATTTTTCATACGCTTCTAGTCTTTCGTCAAACTCCGCGTTGTATTTAGCTAATTGAGCTTGGTCTCTTTTATCTTTTCTGTTAAGTCTTCTATTTTGTGAGTAAGCTGAGTACGCACTGACGGCGAGAGCCGCTAGTTGAACCCATTTAAAAGGACTTTTTTTATTTTCTGCCATATTATTCTATTTATCTATTTATAGTTACAGTTTTTGTACTTTATTTACTACTGATCGTTACTTCGGAGCCTACGGCAAACAATTCTTGTTTTGAAGTGGAATCAGTTGTCATGCTTACCTCTGCATAATATCCTTTTAAACTAGAAACGTTTGTGTGTCCATGGTACTCTGGTTTTAAAAACATAAAAAACGAATCACTTGCAGAAAGTCCAGTTACAAGGCTATCTACTGTTATATACTTCTTTCCAATATCTTCTATTGTACACGTAGCACCATTAGGCCCTGCTTTAATCGGAGCCGTAGGAGTACCAGATGATATATCTGAATAATATAGTTCATCTCCAACTTGCACTGATTCATTTATGTTTTCGTTAAAATCTATTTTATCTGCCATGTTATTTTATTATGAGGCTGTTCCTAGTGTTATAAAATTATCTAAATCTAAATATATTGTTCTGTCGTTGTTTCCGTGGGAATTTATTATTATTTCGTTGTTCACATCAAGCGTTGTGCTAGTTCCGTGGAAAGTAACGGTGGTTCCAACCGCTAAATTAGCAGTTTGGTTTACTTGTACTGTTATAGTACCGTCAGTGCCCGTACCGTCCGCGTCTGCAGATACAGACTGTATCGTATTAGCGCTTGTGTTTACAACATTAAGACCATTAATGTTAGTATGTCCTCCGCCGGTTAAACCATACGTATTGTCTAACGCTATAACCGCGTTAGTACCCGTCGCTCTAATTTTTTTAGTAAGTGGATCAGGTGTAGGTACAGTTTCAACGTTGGAGTTCCAGTTACTGAAGCTTATGTCAGCTCCTGTAACTTTTTTTATATTGTTAGTTCCTCTTGCTTGAAACGTTAAAGTTATTCCGTCAACAAAGGCTTGTTCAGAAGAAAGATATATCGTGTCTGTTGCTGCGTCTACAGATGTTACAGTTGGAGTTCCGATTAAATACGCGTTGTCACCACTAACAGCAGATATAACCATACCCGCTACTATATCAGTTAAGTCATCTAATATTATTTTTTCGGTTGCTGTGATAAATTCTAATACTGCTTCGTCA
>Ga0208299_1001815_pt1 | contig 15239 bp, 18 predicted proteins | sample 15_taG_FD_184089 | JGI IMG/M metagenome (GOLD analysis project Ga0208299, IMG submission 184089) | Marine viral communities from the Subarctic Pacific Ocean - 15_ETSP_OMZ_AT15312 metaG (SPAdes) (version 2) | ecosystem: Environmental > Aquatic > Marine > Oceanic | place: Pacific Ocean | collected...
TCCGGGATATTGCAATAGCATATTTAAACCGTATGCGTATTGTAGATGCACCCTCTTCTGATATAGGGGGGAACATTACAGTTATGAGAGAGATAATGGAATCCTTACGACCGTGGATACGAGAGCACCGGATGCGTTCTAAGCGTCCTGCTAAGCCAAAGAGTACTAGATCTAAACCCATGCGTTACAGGAAACGAGGCGTAAGGGGGTAGTTAATGCCAATATTTGGTGAATTTCTATATGGTGATGGTATTTATGCGCCTAGTATAGCTGGTGTAGATTCGGCGGCTGCCACACATAATATAGTATTAGACCGTGTAGGATTAATGACTGCAGGAGTACCTACACGATCAGATATTACATCTGCTATACCCCGTATTTCTATTGGAGCTGAACAAAGGCAACACACAGATTTCTCTGAGAGGGATACATTTGGTCATAACACATGGCATCATGGGTTTGGAGAGTTAGAATTCTCCGATAGAGCAAAGTTTTTTAAATCAGAAGGAGTACACACACTAGTCCCTCATCAACTTACTCTTGCACCTCAAATTAACGCACACGAGTTTTCTGATAATGCAGATGGAAGTAGTTCTGTATCAGATGTTGATGGAGTAGTACGAGCACATGCAGAGTTTTTAACTAATACATACTTATTAATTGAAGGAGATAGTGCTGCAAAAAACGCATTGTACTATTGGGGAACAACTCCTAATAAGTGGATTAAACAAAGTGCAGCAACAACTGCAATGGACACAGCTAGTGGAAGTGCTTCTCCAAAAGACCTACAAGTATTTGGTACTGGTAGTAATCAAAATTTATATATTGCTCAAGGTGAAGCTGTAAATATGGTTAGGTTAAATTCTAACTTATCAACTGCAGCAGATAATGGAGTACCTGCAAAGTTCCTAGCTTCTTTTGCTGGTAGACTATGGAGAGCAGATAACCTAAATGAGATATATCACTCAGTAGACCCTCATTCAGATGGCAGTGCTACTTGGACTGCACCTACAGGTATGAATGATGGTACTATAGGTGATTCTACTTTTGTTATTAGAGGTATGTGTGTACATGATGGTGCTCTATGGATAGGTAAAGACGACGGTATATACCGTATATATAACTCTTCTACAGCTGCAGCTGAGATCTGGACAGTAGAAAAGGTTATTGATTTAAATCACATGATAAGTGAGTTTAATGGTCAAGCTATGATGAGCTTTGGAGGCAACCTTTACTTCACTGTAGATCGCACACTAGGTAAATATGACGGAGCAACTGTACAGTACATAGGACCTGATAGAGGTTCTAATGCTACTGAAAATACAATGCAACTACAGTCTGTTTATGATACTGCACTGCCACAAGATATAAATACAGAGCCATCCTCTTTTAATTCAGGAACTGTAGGTACTATTAGATCTATGACAAATGACGGAACTAATATCTTTGTTGCAGTTGACTCAGGAGGAGATGGTACAGGAGGTTCAGGGAGAGAGTCCCGTATAATGATTTGGAATGGGACAGGGTGGCATCAGCTTTATTCAACTAACCAATACTTAAGTACTGTTCATGAAGCTGGAGATTACCGCACACAGTTTGTATCTTTTATTCCTAGAAAAGGGAACGCTGGTTGGCCTAACTATCCTAGAATTATCATAGGAAATGAAGCAGTAACTAATGCTACAGAAGATGGTGTAGAAAAAGAAGATAGAATAATCCAAATGTACTTTCCTAGATGGGGACATAATTTATTAGATGATCTTGCTGCAGATGGTACGTATAATTTACGATTTCATCCAACAGGTTACCTAGTAACATCTTGGTTTGATGGTGGCTTACCCGATGTAGAAAAAACTTTCTTTGATATCCTAGTTGAAGCACAAAACGTAGGGCTGGGTACAGCAAATAATAGTATAAAGGTCGAGTATCAAGTAGATAATATAGATCTATGGCATGAAATGCATCAAGTAAGTACTGTTGGTGAAGCTGATAATGATTTAATTGTAAGTAGTCCTACTCAAAAATTAACTTTTCCTGATAATGGGCCACTAGATAAATCAATATATGCTAAAAAGGTTAGACTAAAATTTACTTTAAATCAAGCCACAACAGGAAGTGGATACGAATATCAAACACCTGTATTAAAATCATGGGGTTACCACTTTGTAGTACGTCCTGAGTCTCGATACGGATGGAATATGACTATTAAATGTTATGATAATCTTATTGATCTACAACGTAGAAAAGAATCTAAAAGTGCACAAGAACTTCGCCAGTACCTTTACTCTCTTAGAGATCAAAAAGTTCCTATTGTGTTTCACGATGGTACAGAGTTACCTCAAATAAAAAACACCGTTCTTAACCCTTCTATGGAGTACTTAATAGGGATTGAAGGTACTGCACCTAACGGTTACACAGCTTCTAGCTGTACATTAGCTACAACTACTAAGTATCGAGCACACGGCTCACGTTCTATGTCTGTTACACCAACTACTTCTTCGGCAGATTCTTCAGTTACTGTAGGTACTTACACAATAGGTGCAGGAGAAAATATACATGCTGCTGCAAGTACGTGGGTTCCAGATGGAGCTGATAACATTTATCTACAAGTATTAAGAGCAGATAGCTCTATTTTAGTAGAAAAAGAAATTACATCTGTATCAGCATCAGGCGAGTATGGAGATATTTACTTAGCAAATAGAACTAGATGGGTTCGCACTACAATGTTTTATGAGGGCGTACCGGCTGAAGAAGTGTACACATTTAGAATTATAAGAAAGTCTACTGATGCGTACACTCTTAACACATATTATGTAGACACAGTAGAGTTTTCACACAATGGTCCAAACAATTTAAAGGTTGTAAACTATGATTATGTAGATGGAGACCAACTACGGTGTAGATGGTTAGGTACTCCGCATAATTCTGAAAGTGTACGACAGTCAGGCTATCAGGTTTATATTACTGGTATGACTGAAGCTTTTAGATATCCAGAGGTCAGGCAAAGTGCTACAAGTTTTGATAGTGAGGTTACTATTTCATTAAGAGAGGTTTCTTAATGGAGAGTATTAAAAAAATTAAAAGCTTAAGAGGAACTAGACAGGCATCTCAGATGCCTAAATTTCCTAGAATGTATATAAAGAATAATACAGAAACAGTTCTTAGAAGTCGAAAACAAAAATCTCCTGAGTTTGGACCAGACCGCCTAGAAGATAGAGCAGCACAGGGCTTTTATGGCACACTTCCTGAAAGAATCGTATATAAAAAACTAAGTGAGATGCTACTAGGAACACATAACTTTACTTTCCAAAGACTGGGTGGTGGTGGTAGAAACTATATCGGTGGTTTCGTACTAGATTTTGTAGTTATAGATAGAGTACCTAATCTTGTTATAGAAATTTTGGGAGACTACTGGCATCAAGCTTACGAAAAACAAGCTGACTTAGAAAGACAAATGGCAGTTGTTAAAGAAGGTTACCTTTATAATGAAATATGGGAAAGTGAAATATATATTAGTGATGAAAATCTAGAAAACAAATTAAATGTTATACTAGAAGGAAGAATCTAGGAGGAATTATGTTAAATCAATACGGCCATGCTCGCGGTTGGATGCCGGATGTAGACCACATAGGCACAACACAGTACGGGTACGCTGACGTTCCCCCCAACACTATGAAACCAATAGCTGTGATTAACCACATTATGCAAGGCTATGCTAGAACCATGGTTGAGTGGGCTGAGACTAATAGTGTACAGAAGTCAGCACACTTTATTGTAGACAGAGAAGGTAATATTACTCAGACAGTAAGTATATACTCCCCTGCGTGGCATGCTGGGCGTACTGCTAAAGAATCATGGAAGTCATTTCCCGGAGGTAATCCGAATAAGTATACTGTGGGTATAGAGCATGAAGGATTCAGTGTAGATCCCGGCTATGGTTATGATTTTATATATGAAGATGAGTGGCCGGAAGCTATGATGCAAGCCTCAGCTAAGATACATCAGTGGGTACTGGGGGAACTAGGGCTTGAAGCTAATGACCAGACGGTCATAGGTCACTATGAAACGGATGCTGTTAGTCGTGCTAATGATCCAGGTCCTGCATGGAGTAAAGATACTCTGCTTAGTTTGATTGTGGGAGAGTCCAGTCATTCAGAAACTGATCAATCAGTTTGTAATTGCGATGAGAGATTAGCCACCATAGAACAGCGGCTAGACAAACTAGAATCATGGGCAAGAAAAGAAGACGATAATTCATTCGACTAATCATCTTTGATCGAGCCGAGTTCCACCTTATTATCTTGGTTAATAAACGATTCATAGTGTGATCCCATCCAATCTACAGGTACTTTATCATTATCAGATAATCTTACGAATAGATCCATACATGCTTCACTACAGATTGTAGTAGTTTGTTCTTCATTGATATCTTTTGAGATTCTAATAGATGTTTCTTCGGGCAATGTTCCACAGAAAACACAGGGTCCTTCTACTGTATCTAGGAATTCAACCTTTAACATCAAGCTCCTTGAAAAAGTTTTTTATATATGGTATAATTATAGCATGAAACTAGTCACATTGAAAGCTGAAAAAGATATTCAGCTATTTCCCATAGGGGATATACAATATGGGCCACCTGCATGTGATATCAATGGATTCCAGCGTTGGGTAGACTATGCGATGTCGCATAAAAATCCGATGTTTATAGGTACTGGGGATTATATTGATTTAGGTAGCCCATCAAACAGGAACAGTATCATTGCTGATATAAAGAAAGGAAATCTATATGACACTATCCAAGAAGCATTGGATACCAAGTCAAGAGAATTCTTAGAAGTTGTAAAAGATATACTGAAACCGACAAGAGGTAAATGGTTAGGGCTTGTAGAAGGACACCACTACTGGGAGTACGCAGATGGTACGACAACAGATAAGGAACTTGCAGATTATCTAGGATGTGAATTCCTAGGCACTTCAGGTATCGTTACCATGAAACTACCCAGAAAACAAAAGTGTTCTATATGGCTACACCACGGTAAGGGCGGTGGCTCTGCGATAGGTGGACCACTCACACAATTAGAAAAGATGCTACACTCTTTTGATGCAGATATATATTTAATCGGACATCACCATAAAAAAGTAGCAACCAAAGTACAAAAGTTATATGCCAATAATCTAAAGCTATCTCATAAAGATGTGATACTTGCGTGTACTGGCAGCTGGCTAAAGGGTTACATGCAGGACTCTGATACATATGTAGAAAAAGGTATGATGACCCCCGCCGCACTAGGCGGAATAAAGATAGATATCAAGACGGAGAATTCGTCTGTAGATATGCAAATAGTACTGTAGGAGGTACAAATGTTTAAGGAAGCGAATTTGAAGGATTTGGGGGAACGCTGTGCGATGACATTTATCCAAGCATTTTTGGGTATTGTTGCAGCGGGACCATTAGTAGGTATGGATGTTGAGCCTATGAAAGCAGGGGCAGCAGCTGGTGTTGCAGCCGTACTGTCAGTCGTAAAGACATACGTAGCACAACATTCTGGTGACAAGTCAGGAAGTATAATTTCCTAGTATGGAACAGACAGAAATTTCACCGGATGAATTAATCTTAGCTTATGGTGAAGTTAACATACAAAATCGTATGTTAGAAAAATCTCTACGTATAAAGGATCAAAAGATTCTACAGTTAGAAGAGCAGCTAAAATTTTATGATGATAAGCTATGGGAAGAGTCTGTTACTCCATTGGATACAGACTAATCGAGCCTTACCATATTAAATCATCTATGAGTTCTCGGAACTTTACTAAGTGCGAAGTAGTGTTTGGTATTTCATCACGGGAACGAGCTAAATAAGCAGGATGATATAGGGGCATTATATATGTTGGATGTGTGGAGTCCCACCAAGCCCGACGTATGTGTCCCTGTATCTTTCCTATTCCACCTTTGTTTGGAAACTCTATAAACTTATTGGTAGAGAACCTACCGAAAGTAATAACACCCTTTGGTTTTATAAGTTGTAATTGTTGATTTAACCATGGTGCACATGATTCTATTTCATGCTGTTTAGGGTCAGGGTTTCCATCACCTACCCAACACTTAACCATATTAGTTATATATGTGTCGGCTCGTGAGTACCCTGCGTTTTGTAGTAGCTGTGTCAGGAGTTGCCCAGAGTAACCAATAAAGGGTTTACCTGTGCGATTCTCTTGATCTCCCGGAGCTTCTCCTATCACAACAATGTCAGCGTTTACTGGACCTTCTCCTGCTACACCGAATGTTCTATTGTTATGTAGTCCACACTGGCGACAGGCTTTAATCCTATTCTCTATATCAGATAATTGGGTAGATGGATCCTTTACGTTCATACAACGCCTTTCTGTTCATTCGTGATATCCATGCTCCGAAGTGCATGTCCCTTGGTTTACCTGCCAAGAGTTTTTGGTATTCTTCTATACTTATTTCAAACATTAGATAATTGGATCCCCTCCCTATATTGCACAAGCGTCACCATCACAGTACAGGTCAGCTTGTTTATCGCCATCACCAATAACAGATAGTGCTAGTGGTTGTAGGTTTTGTTTCTTAGCGTTGTATACCTCTTCGGTAATGCCTTCATAGGGAGCTTGTTGGTATGTACCACTAGGACTGAGGGGTAGGAACGCTATATCCTTTACCTTATCCTTACTCCAGTTAATCATATCGGCCAGTTGTTCTGGTCCGTATTCTTCTTTATCAAACTTAACAGTAGCACTCACGGCATTGTCTGCCCAGAATCTAGCTACGTCAGCTATCAACCCTAGATGTTCCATAGGCTCTACGTCTGATTCAGAACGCACACCTACACCTGCATCTACAGGGAACTCAACCACTACAGAGTTAGCAGGGTCAATGGCAGCAGGTTCTATATGATATCCTGCCGATTGTAATCTATCTACAAGAGGGCTATTGTCAGCTAGTGTGACACGTCTAATATGGAAGCGTCCTTCAACATTGTAATGTATCCCGGGGGTTACACCGGCTACTAGGGACACCGTACCACTAGGCTTTACTGAGGTCCTACGGACGCTGGTAGGTACATTGAACCACTGTGAGTATATTCTGTCATAGTCGCCACTCCAATGGTAGCCATGGTCCATCCAATCCTTAAGTACTTCTCTACCATGTTCCCCCACAAATTGTGTGATACCTGTAAGTGATAGGCCAATACGTCGATTATCCCCCATGATTTCTCTAGAGGTTTCATCTTCTATATTGTTTGAGGCAAGGGTAACAGTCTTACCATATAGGTAGGCAAACTTAATAACTCTTCTGAACTCTTCCTTACTCTTAATATGAGGTAAGTAGATTTCAACGAGCGTACACATTTCTTTGTGTCCTAAAGGCTGCTCACCACATGGGTTAAAGCCTATCGCATGTTCATCTGTTGTATCTATTATACCATTCATTCGCCCATAGTTGTGTACATTATCTAACCAAGCAAATCCCGGCTCACCATTGTGCCATGTACGCTCAGCTAATCTGCTAACGTCTGACTCAGGTGTTATGAACACACTGTTATTAGATGCCCAACCATAATCAATACGCTCAGGGTACTTGTTATAATCCTTGAGGTCAATAAAGATCTCATCATCTTCTTGACCAAAGGCTATCTCAGCAGAGCGTCGAACATTACCTGCTATAACACAGCGTCCAATCATGTTTGCTAAGTCTACTATCTCTCTAGTACCTAGTTTTCTGCCAGCACAGTTATCAAGTACTGCTCGAATAGATACGTGTAGCTGCCTAAGAGGGTCAGGTCCACTAGCAATCCCACCAAATCCATTGATAGGTTCCCCCTTTGCACGTATCTTACTGTAATCAAATTCAATTGTAGCCATACGTTCTGGTACGATATACGAATTAATTAATAACTCAACTGATTTAACCCATCCCTCTCTTGTATCAGGTATCTCTATAACAGCTACAGGCTTTGAAGGTTTGACTACTTTTATAATATCTTTACCATCTGTATCAAAGCCAACACCTACCCCTAGCATACTCATGTGCATTATCCAAGAGAAGAATGAACCTTTTTCTTTATGGAGATACTTAGAAGAGATGAACGCACAGTTTTGTAGACACTCAGATACGCCTCTGTTCATTACAAAGTCAGTACCCATCATCCATAAGCCACGCCCGGGAGGTGACCACTTCATCCTAAACATTAAATCAAACGCTTCTTGTGCTGAACGCTGTGCTTTATCAGAGTTCCATGACTGAGAGGGCATATGATCTTGTTGTACTTGGTACATACCATTGATAACACGCTCACATACATCGTGCCATTTCTCCATACCATTTGTTTTAGGGTTATCAGAACGTGAATATGTCCTAAAAAAGACTACTTCACCTAAACCATTCCACCCAAAATCGGGTTGTAGTTCTTTGTATGTGTCTAGAAATGTTTGATTTAGGGCAAAGGTAGCCATTGCATCCTCCTTGGATGTAAAAATTTTGCTAGGAATTCAGTGGAAAAGTACTGATATACTTATTATATCAGTTAATTGTTTCCATTATGTTTCGGGAATGTTTCGGGAATGTTAAATTAGTAGAATTTACTCAATGCTTTTTCATGTACGCGCATAAAGCTATCTAAGTATAGATTAGTTACTTCACTTACACATTTTTCTATTACATTAATAGCTTCATTACGTCGTGATGACGGGGTTTGTTCAATGATCCAGTCATGTATATCAGCCATGCGTACATGAAACAGCTCGTGTATTATTGTTCTAGTATATCGTTCTCTATCTGTAACTAAGCTTGGTTTAATAACGATAGTAGCGTCACGGTAGTGGGGTATCCAAGAAGTAGTAGCTTCTATTCTCTTGTCTCTCTCTTGCTTGGTAGGTAGCACCACACTGATAGACCACTGAGGTTCTAGTCCCATTGCATCTGCAATATAATCTGTAAGGTCTTGAAACTTTTTCCAATCTTCTTTACTAATCTTTAGTTTATCAAGTCCTGCAGATTCAGTTGGTTTGGACCCTCTGGAGGATCTCCATAAAACTTGGTTGTTGATATTAAAAATTGTATATCTCCTTCGATATTAAATACTGGTTCATTATCTAAGTATAATTCTTTAAGCCCACCTCTTTTAAGTACCTCAACCTTTTGTTCAAATAGAGCTTGAAGTTCTATTAGATCACTTGCCGGCTCCATAGGGTAACAGTTACCTAAGTCTTGATTAGGACTAAGTGCAATCATATACTTGTAATTATTTTTAGTTGCGTAATCATGTATTCTAGCATATGTAGCTGATACATGCATCATAAGTTGAGGACTTTCTGCAAGCGTCTTAAGTAGAAACATCATGAAAGGTTCTATTTCTACAGCTTCGATAGAAAAATCAACCTCTCCCGATTCTACAAATACAATAGAGATTATCCCATCATGGGGTTCGATATCATCTGCTATCTGTACACTAAGTAGGGGTGGATGGTTGTATGTTTCCTTCAACCCGTCCTTCCACATGAAGGAGGAACTGGGAAGGAAGTCTTCTCTTGTTAGTTTCTTTACCATTTTTTAATAAGTAATTATATACATGAGTCTTAATTACCTCTCCTATCTTATCATCATTAAGTACATCTTTCTGATCAAGCAAGGCTGTATTCATTGTAGGGCTTTCAAACCCATCAACGAGTAATGACCTTGGTACTTTAATAAGACTGTCTGGTAAGTCTGAGAGTGATTCATACATTGAATCTGTTGGGTCTATCACCCATCTCTGACCTGTTTCGTCTTCTACTATTAATTGAGATACCATAATATTTCTTCTGCCGTCTTTTCTCCCACGCCTTTAACTGCCATGAGTTCTTTCTTATCGGAGTTGGCTAACTTCTTTATACTACCAAACTCAGTGAGAAGTTGTTGAGCCATCTTAGGTCCTACCCCTCTCATACCCATAAGAACTGTCCACTTAGATTGTGATCTAGGGGGAACAGCAAACGGCTTTGGAGACAAGGCCAAAGTATTATGCTCACTTCTACTTTCATACTTATACAAACTTAGTAGATGAAAGGGGAGGTACCAATCACTAGGATTGTACTCTACTCTAATTGCATGTGACTGTATCGTTCTGAGCTTAGATACAAATGCATCCGGTGAGTGTTGTAGATTAATCTTCTTAGTCTTAATCTTACCACCCTTCATCCACTGATAGTAACCATCCATCAACAGCACTACTACGTCAGCATCCGTGTCAAGACAGCCATTCAATTGACGGGCTATCTTACTACCGGGATCTCTCATAGTAGGATTCGTTGAAGAGATGAAGTCTGTAGGAGTTTTTCTTTCTACTAGTACGGTACGAGATGTACCATCATCCTGAGTTATATCCATGCGATAGTCACCATAGTCTAGTTTTTCAACTGAGACAGGAATCTTAGAAGCCTTGAAAGCTTCTTGAACAAGTTGTATAGATCCCTGTTCTCGTGAGTCTATGGTTAGCATTGACTATGCGGGTAGTATAACTCGCCCTCCACTTGCCTTTACTTCTTCACAAGCATCTACGTAAGTGTTCCATAGTCCTTCTTCGATATCGAACTTGGTCCATAGACTAGACTTGTTATTACCAAGATACGGACGTACCTTGTCTTTCATTGTGGCTATCTGGTAACTAACCGGAGCCATCTTAAGATTGAGTGCGAACACAGTATCAAAGCGTTGAGTATTACGTTTCTCTCCACCGGGTTTAAACCCGGCCTGTTGCCACATAGCTGTAGTTTCCTGCACTGTTATATCTTTATCTAGTCCAATACCTTCTACACCAACAGGATGTGCCCATGCTGTAGCTGCTACATGAAATGGTGCACGACCAGTAGCTACATCTAAGAAGTCTTTGTTGTGCTTAGTCTTACACCAACCCCACTTGTCAATACCAGGAGATGATTGACCCAGCCTTAGTTCTTCTACTCTATTAGAGAGTGTAATACCATTGACCTTCATCTCATAGTCAGCCTGTACCAAGTCCCAAGCTTTATCTAGCCCATCAATCATGAGCCAGTCACCGGCCTTAAGTACTTGCTTTGCTTTGTTAAACGAGTCGGCTAACTGATCCCAATTCAAACAACCCTCTACCTCTATCTCAAGGTCAGGGAACAAACCATCTAACAGTTTGCCAAGTTTATTTTCTAGGTCAATCATAAAGACCTTAGAACCGGGATGCTTATCTGCTATATCTAGCAGAGATGAGGATTTACCAGAGCTATCTGGACCTACTATTAATATTGTTTCTTTATACATAACTCAAACTTTCTACATTGACGGACACATTAGGTAATGCATCACAGGGTAAGGAGCAGTTAGTACACCACCATCCAGGGGTAGGTGGAGTAATATCAGCTTCTAGAGAACGGATCACTGGTGGAATCATATCATTTAATAACCAATCAGTATGCCTCCTATCTCTAGTTGTGCTGCCCCACTCAATACGTGGAGCCTTTGTTTTTAAATATATAAACTGTACGAAGTGGACGTTTACTTTATCCCATCCGCTTAGTGCAGCATACACAGTAGCCTGTAAATCTTGTTCAAGCCACCTAGTATTCATTGGACTGGTCTTAGTCTTCCAGTCTATTATTGTGTTAGGTTCCCCTATGTAATCTATGTATCCATGCAGGGTATACTTATCATCAATCGGATGTTCAATATGTTTCTCAGTTGCAATTGGATTAGTAAGGTAGGGGAACAGTTCATCGTACATGATTGGTACGAGAGAGACAGAATCTTCCATAGACTTTTCTATAAAATCATTCTGCCATGTACAACTATCTAATACGTTAGTACCATTCTCATCAAAGCCATTGTTCCATAGGTTTTCCATATGCTCAATAGCAGTATTCGTATCAGGCCATTCACCTGATTCAATCTGTATGTTGATAATGTCTTCCATGAATTTGTGGATGATAGTTCCACGCACAGTATACTGTGTAGCTTCTCTCTCAAGTATTAGATTAGATAGCTTCTCTCGCTTAAATCTTTCCGGACACTCAGAGAATAATGATAACCCACTGTAAGATAATGTTGTCATAAATTTTTAATTGGTAGGCTCTTTAGAAATTACCAAGGATATGATTGCTCACATAAGGACTTATTCAGCGAGTTCCCCCTTCGCGTCACCTTAAACTTTGTCTCATATGATTGGGGATCATGTAAGTATGAGAGTTAGTAATCCTTGATAATCTCTAAAGAGGCTACCAATCCTATACATATATTGTAACACATATGCTGTAGATTGGCAACCCCTTTGTCAGAGGAGTTTTACTAGTTACCTAGTAAGCTGCAGATACCTGCTGCTTGGATGCAAGAGCTTCGTCTTGAACAATAGCTACGCCACGCTCAAGGTCAAAGTCCTCAACATCACCTACTGTTGCCAGTATATCATACTTGCGCTCAGTTCGTCCACGGAATTCCTCCGTGAAAGAAGCGACCACAACAACCTTACCAACAAGATCGGAACTGCCGGGGTTCGGTAGTCCAGCGTCTGAACACTGTCGGGTTAGCCGACCAAGATCAGTCTTAGCATGCATAGATGGAGACTTACCGGACTCCAAAGCTTCTGCTTGTGCACGACTAATGTTGATGAATAAGTCACGAGAACCTGCAGACGTTTCAGGATGTATCTGCTTGATTGTCCATTTTAATTCCACTTTAGGGAATGAACGCTCTTCGCCAGTTTCCTTGTCGTTGTAGGTAATCGTTCGTTTTTGAAACACAGGTTCCCCTGCAATTTCAGCTAATATGACCGTTCGGTCAGAGACGTTGTTTGCATCAAGAAGATCTTCACCCAATTCCAACACCTCAATTGTTTCATTTGCCATTTATATATATTCCTTTTTACTATTCTATTTCTAGGTACTTGATGGCTGCTTTGAACCACTGTGGAATGTCCTCACTATGCTTTCTAGCTATCTCCTCAAACATTGCGTCGAGTATATAGATAGAGCAAAAGTCTTTTTCATTCCGCATACCTCTTCCTGAGCCTTGAATGATATCGGAAACTGCTTTCCATGTATACCAGTTAGGGTCTTCAGAGAGCCGTTCACGTACTACTTTATCCCCAAGAGATAGGTAAGGTACCTTGGGCATAATGACGTAACGACATTGATCATGTGGAAAATCTTCTCCCTCCAAAATAGATGGAGAGATAAGTATACTAGCCTCCTCTGACTCTTTGAATTTCCTTATGACCTCATTCTTATCACTCGCACCATGTGTCATCATGAGCCGTTTATATTTAGAAGAGTTCTTAATAATCTCAGCTCGCTTATAACTCACAGTGTGAATAATACCTTTGTGTTGTCTAGCCATATGTGCACTTATGATAGTATCAATTTCATCTATCATTGATGGCATTAAGCTAGACTCAGACGCAGCAGACATACGGCCTACTGGTCTGTAGTAAACAGGTCTACGTTTAGGTTCGTATACACTGTCAACTTCTATTATATCATAATCGGTGATACCAAGTCTATCGACATCATCACGATTCATGGTGGCAGTCATTAAGACTACCTTGTCTACATCTCCGAAGAGATACTTTGTATAGTCTGCTACAAATACAGGCCGTACTTTATATACGGAACCTATCTTATCAAACACCCATGGCTTACCTTGTTCAGTATCTAGCCCGGCCCTTTGCATAAGAGTAAGGTTACGTGCCAGCCTTTGATACTTACCGTACCTTGACATAGCTCGCTTATAATCTCTAGTGTTCCCCTTAATACGGTCACCTGAATTTCCTCCTGTGATACCATACACCCATAGTCTAGCACGTTGTAGTTCTTCTTCAACTTCAACCATGTTATCAGCAGCCCAGTCAGCCATACCTTCTACGGTAAGGTCACGGGGTCTACGCCATGACATAGAGCCGATGTCTCTATCTGATATCTCAGCAGACACATGCTTTTCTAATTCAAGGTGAGCTAAGTGAGACTCATCACAGAATAAAATGTCCGGTCTCTTAAAGGTTGTGGAGAACTCAGAGGTGTACATATATAAAGGGTAATTAAAGATTGCAAAGTCAGAAACGTATGCACTCTCCCTATCCACGAAGTAATCACAAGAAGATTTAACAGCACATTGAAACCCCACTTGACATGGAGCCTGTGTTACTGATACATCTGCTATAAGACATTCGTAATTATCTCTACCTTTTAGTACAGGTGCAAAGGCAAACGAAGATTGTAATTGATCTTGTAACCTAAGTGTAGATACTACAACGTGAGTACGTTTCTGCAACGCTCGTTGTGTTACAACTGATAGTAGAGATTTACCAGTGCCTGTAGGTGCAACAAGGACAAGGAATCTTTTGTCAGTATCATACCAGTCCAATATCTTTTGAGCTAGTTCTTGCTGATTAGGGTACCATTCATCCTCATCTAACCCGTATTCTTGTGGGCTTGATGCTACGAATATTTACTGTTCCTCCTCCTCTGGCTTCATAATTGTCTCGACAATCTCGTCAAACTCATTTATATCTACATCTAATACGCGTAGAAAATGTGATGTAAGAGTGTCCATTAGTTCTTTTGACATAGGTATCTGTTCAGTTTCTTCAAACACCTTTAGTAACAAAGGATGATTTGAAGAAGTAAGCCAAACATGAGAGACCTCACCGGCATTTTCTTGAATTCTAATAAACAATTCTAAAGCTAGTAACCTTAATGTACAGCTTACTAATTCTTCATGAGAGAATTTATCAAATTCCTTTTGTGCTATCTTAGCTACTTCTTCAAATAGATTCAACTACCAACCCCTAATGCGTCTAATGCTGCGAATGTTTTTCTCTTTAGTAAATCTCCACGACCACCTACTAGTGACGATGCAAACCTACGTTCATCCTGACTTCTAACAGAGGCAACCTCACGCTTATTGAATGCGATACCATGGTCAGCATAGCCTGAAGCAGCTTGTAAGAATGAGTATGAAGTCTCTCCGTTACGATCATATTCCTCATCAAGGAATGTAGTAACAAAGTTATTACGTTGATTCTTCTGCCAGTTAGTCATGTCTTCCTTTTGTGGGTCACCAAACAAGTGGTCAAGAATATCTTTCTCTCTTGACTCAGGGAGGTGAGTGACTAGAGCTTTCTCTAACCAATCTTTCATACGTCTGTTTGCTGCAGTAGTAATCTGTACTGATTCTCGTGCAATCTCAAGGTTGGTACGCATGTTAGTGTTATGTCGTACCTT
>Ga0208299_1001817_pt1 | contig 15233 bp, 5 predicted proteins | sample 15_taG_FD_184089 | JGI IMG/M metagenome (GOLD analysis project Ga0208299, IMG submission 184089) | Marine viral communities from the Subarctic Pacific Ocean - 15_ETSP_OMZ_AT15312 metaG (SPAdes) (version 2) | ecosystem: Environmental > Aquatic > Marine > Oceanic | place: Pacific Ocean | collected...
CCAGGTAGTGGAAAAACATATTGTGCTTTTGATGATGAATGTGATTATACAGGAGTAGATGCTCCAGATGTTTGTGAATCTGAATGTTGGCACATTCCAAATTATGAACAGGATTGTAATGGTGATTGTGATGGTACAGCGTATTACCCACCAGAACCCTTATGTTCTGGTGTTTGTGTTGGTGGAGAAACTGGATTAGACGAAAATTGTTGTTTTGGTTGTACTGAACCAACCGCATTTAATTGGGATGAAGAATCGGGTTGTAATGGAGCTGAACCAACTATTGATGATGGTAGTTGTTTTTATAGAATAGGAGCTATTTACACTGATGTTGATGGTAATGAAACAGATGTAACTATTAATCCAGTTCCAACAATAACAACCAATGAAGAAAGTACAATATCTTTTTCATTTATGGCAGAAAATCCAAATGAAGGTGATTTTCCTATATCGTGGAATATAATTGATTTTGATTCATCCGGCGTTGACGGATTTTTAAGTTGGGATGGTGGTAGTCAAAGTACAAGTGGTGAAACTAAAATTTTATATTATACTGCACCAGATGCTGATGTTCTTAATATATCAACAGGTGAAACTTTCTCCGTAACTTTCCAAATACAACTTTCATCTTATTATACTGATGAAAATGGCAATGAAATTCAACTTATAGGTGATGACACAGGTACTATCATTGATGTATCAATTGATGTAATGTCAATAGATGAAGCATTGTATTGGCATGATATTAATTTTGATGGAAAAATATTAAGTATAGAAGACACACAAAATATATTTATTACTGATAATTTCGGAAAAGGTGTTATCGGTATCCCTTATGATATATATGGTGCTGGTACAGATTCCGATCATATTACAAGTATTAATTTAAATAACCATATTACCGATCCAGATGGTGATGATATAACATTTACGGTTATGGGTGGTGATGGTAATTCCATTCAAACTTGTACAGATGGTCTTCCATTATCAAATCAACAATATGAATTTGCGTGTTGGGATAGTAGTAATTCCACTATAATATTTAGTAATGATTCTATAACTACCGGAGGTGAATTATCTGCTGGTGGGGTATATAATCTACTCAATCCAGCTATATTAAATATATCTGCTACTGATGGGACTACAACAATAATTGGTTTTATAGAAATTGTATTATTTACTGATGGTTTAGGACCTGATGGTGTAATTATTGTAAATCCATTTGCAAGTTTTGGATATACACCGGATAGTTACAATATAAAAATAGCAGGTGGTGATGATAGAGAATATGAACATAGTTATGTATCTGTTGGTCAATTTAGGTGGGGTCCATCTAGTACGTGGGGGTCTGTATGCAGTTATCAATTAGAAAGAAATGTATGGAGTCAAGGAACGGTATATGATTGTAGTGGTAAACAAACTTCAACAGCTAGTGGATGTGGAGATACACCAACCGATGGTTGTGCACAACAATTTGAAGATGGGTGCGTGGTTAATGGGGAAAATATGTGTGTTGCTGAATTATGTCCTACAGATCTTTGGCATCCAGATTACTTACCATATGAAAATTCAGGATACAATGTATATAATTGTAAAAAACTAGATCAGACTCCCAATTATAACTTAGGTGGTTGGGAATTATATGAATTTGCAAATATAGATTATTATGAATTAAGTATAGAAAAGTGTACTGATAGCGAAGATGATTATGGTACTGAAAATTGTAATGAAGTTGCAACTACAACTTTTGCAAATCCAACATTTTATAACACATCAATTGAATCATTAATAAACGATGGTTATGATGCAACATTTACAGAAAGGGGTTTTTATAAAATAACCATGACTGCTACTGATGATTATGGTGGAATGGGTTTCAAAATTTCGGTGGTTGAAATAGAAAATATTATTAATATAGGTAAAAGTGTGAAAGCTTCTACTGATGGTTTAAATAATGCATGGCAAGGTACAAATATATCGGGATTTGTTGGTAGTACTGATATTGATAATAGCAATTCATGGTGGAGGAATACTATTAAATCATCATTGGATAATAAAGACAGTGATAACAGACCCAGACTTGGTTGTTACTATCACAGTGAAGATAATTTACAAGACCCATACCCCGGATACGATAATTGGAATATTACGGTAGGAAAACATTATAATGCTTTGGAAGATAGTTTTGGAAATGTATCCGGATCTGCAGATCCACATTCTTCGATAGAAGTAAATAATCTTTTACCCATTGATGATGATGCGTATCCATTAACTGTTTCTGGTTCGGGGGATGATACAAGTTTTTGGCAGTATAATCCACCAACAGGTAGTCAAGGTAGTGTTCATTCTTCTTGGGATGAATTGAATGTTGCTGATGGTGAATGGGTTACTTTTTCTGGACATGTTAAAGTAAATTCTACAAGAGCCTCGGCTGGTGGTTATGTTCATCCATATATTCATACTTATTCTGATACTGACGGTTGGATTAGAAGTGTGTATGAACATATTAATAATACATCAAACCAATATTTTGAAATATCGTTACAGAGAGATGATGCTTCGGATATATCAAATAGTGATGGGGATGGAACTAAAATTGAAATTCGATTTTCAGTTTATCATCAAACATCTACCGATACGGTATCATCTGGTTCATCATATGCATATAATTTACAAGTTATTAAAGGAGAATCTGCTAAAAGGGGTTTTCCATTTACACCAGATGTCGATGCGAGAACTCCTTTAGGAATTTTTGGAAGTGGTGAATCTGTATTGCATGAATATTATGATAAATATATACAACCAGAAAAATATAATGAAACAGTAGCTCCGACAAAAGTTCAATTTTTCTTTTATCCGAGAAAACAAGGATCGGGTACTGGTGGTATATTTTCAACAGATAATTATAGAAAAAAATATGATTGGATTACTTTTGGTACAACTTGGAATATGTATGTTGGATTTATTGAATGGGGTGATGGAGAAACTGAATTTTTTGATGAACCTAAATTATTAAAAAATGGTGTGCACATAACACACGAATATCAGAATTATGGTGTTCATACTGTTACTGGGTATATGTTTATGGCTATTATAGACCCCAATGATTCATCAAAAAATATTGGTGTATATAATTATAAGAAATTTAGATATACATTTAATCTAAACAAGGGTGAATCAATTGATTTAAATGATTCGACATTTATTCCATATGATGAAACATCGCCAATTATAAGTGGAATATCTAATAATTCAATATATTCAAAAACAATAAGGAGGCAGTTAGGTTATGTATCTTTTGAAGATGAAACTGGACAGATAGATGTTGGATTTGATACATATAGAGATAAACTTGAAACTGAAATGGCATTATCTTATATTAATAGTAACTTTTTAGGATCAGCTGTTAACGCATTTACAGATAAGTATAATGATGGGTATAATTCATCTAATGATATAATTTACGATGGTTCATACCTTAAATTATTTGAAGAAATGGGTTCAACATTAGGTGATACGGATATCGCGCAAGTTAGATATTTGAATACAGGTAATATTCAGATGTGGGAGTTATTGGGGTTTGAATGTGATGATTATATAACTGAAGGAGAAGATAATTTATTATCTTTAGAAGATGCTGCTGTAGAACCAGTTGTAGGTTCTGGGGCTGATACATATCTTTGGCATAAAAATTATACTTGGGAAGAATTAGGTATTGGACCTGATGAATGGGTTACTTTTAGTGGTGAATTTAAAGTTAGTGCGGACCGCGCAGCTGCCGGAGGAGAAGTAAGAGCCTATATGTACATATCATCTGAATCTGATGGTTGGGTTACATCAGTTCAGACACCGACAGCCCATCCTAACTACTCTGCAGAAAATTGTGCCAGTAGTTTATCATGTCCTACAGAATGGACTTCATTTTCAGTTTCAATTCAAAATAATTCTACAGCATTTATAAACTCTCAAAATGCAGATGACAACACTCCAGGTGCAGATGATTCAACTAATTTTAAACCACATTTTAGAGTTTATCATTTAACATCAAATATGGTGATTCAAACCGGAACATCTTACGCTAGAAATTTAAAAATTAATAGAGGTGATACTGCTACACCATTTACTTTAGAAAGTGATATACTTGAAACTGGTGAATGTGAAAGAGTAGATACTGGAACTCCAGATAATGAAAGATATTGGAAAAATATCATTCCTGAATATTATGATATATTTACTGATAGAAATGATATTGGGTATATTTTAGGTGATTGTAATGGTGATGGTATTATTGATAGCAATGATACAGCCTTAATAGTTGATATGATTAGTGGTGCTACTTCAACCCCGCAAATTGATACAATTGAATTTTATAGATGTGATGTTAATGGTGATGGAACTATTAATATAAATGATAGAAATAGTATTGCATCTCATATAACCGGTACATCAACTCAATGTACTCAAGGTAATTGTAAAGGTTATAATATAGGTGAATTTGTACATTCAATCGATACATCATCTCCTCAAAATTGGATAGATGATTATTATTACCCAGTATTACCAAGATTAAATAAATTTGGAAAATTTGATGAAACTCTCGGTTTACAAAATAATAATATTCCATTCGGAAATAGACAAAATTGGGATGATGATAGTGATGCATATATAACAAATGTAAAAATACCAAATAAATTTATAAGCAATATATTAATAGACTTATCATTTGAAGAAATAGATGATAATAGTTTAGATGATATCGGTGGTAATAATAATACAACAATACTTATTAATGATTATCGAATTAATTTTGATGTAGATACAAAAGAACCAAGTAAATCATCAAATGTAAATAAAACAAGATTGAATAAAAAAGGTAAGGCTTATTAGAAATGGCTGTTGAAAAAGTAATAGTAAAGAATAAACCAAATGTAGATGATTATGGTCAGTATAATTATACTGATGGTGATTTTGGAGGTGTAAATTCTTTAGACGCGTCATCTGATTTGTATTCTAGGGTTTTTGAAAATAATACTAACGAAAATATTATTGATAATGTGTATTTACCATCATATGGGATACAGATGTCTTTTGATATTATTATTTATAATGCTATAGATGATATTAGTGGTGCTGATCTAAATCTTGGATGTAATAGACTTGGTTTATATTTTGTTGATGATAAAGTCGGTAATATGTTAAATTATATTAAAGAAGGTGTTAGTAGTAATATAATTGAAAATCCATATGTAAATGGTAATGGTCAAAATTCAACTGATTATACTGGTATAACTAATATATATAATTCTTGTAATACATCACAAGGTGATTGTCAAATTTATTATCATGAAAAGGATGATACGGATGGTATAGAATTAAATGAACACGATGCTGGTGAAAAAGAAATGTATAGATTTAATCATTGGGATGACCCATTTTTAGAAAACTTTCTTGTAAACCCTACATTTATAGATGTTGAAGATGACGGTAATTTGGATGAAGCTTTTGCTAATAATAATTTTGATACAAATCAATATAATTGGTTAGAATCTTTATATGGGGATGTTGAAGGAAATTTTTATTTTATAGCATATCTTGATGGAAAAGAAGATGAATATGGCGGTGATATGTGTAGTGGTAGTAACACAGATAGAGCCAAATCTATAACGGTTTTTAAGATTCCGAAATCATTTTTATTAGATTTAATTACAGGTGATCAAACTGAGATAAGAATTGGGTTTGGAAAAGAAGATTGGGGTAAAGATGCAGGGGGTGTTCATGATGATTTAGATTACACATTTGATATGCCAGATTTTATTTCAGATGAAAATCCAGGTTCTTCTAATAATTGGCCAAGTATGGGTGTTGGTTATTTTTTTGTTAAAATTACAAAAAATGGTGAATGGAATTTTGATATAATGTCAGCCGAAGAACAAAATTTATATAGTTACACAAATGATTATGAATTACCATTATATACGAGTGAATCTGAATGGTTTTACTTAAATCCATCAAGAATTATTGATTATAGAAATCTTAGAAATAACAATACATTATTAGATAGCAGTGATATAATAGACTTCCGACCAATATCAACTATAATAACTACAACAGAAATTGCAGATGAAGACGATGTAATTGATTTTGATTTTTATGATATTCAAAATTATTATGAAGATTTAAATGATACAGAAAAAGATAAAATATCAGCTCCTAATACTGTAAAATTATCATTAAAAATGGCAGACTATGCTGATAATTTTGAAATCAATTATTTAACACCATCCGATGTCGGTGATTTTGGATTTATTGGATTTGTAACCAATTGGGATTGGGAAGAGGGTGATCCGGAAACATTGGATGAAATATCAGACACTTTTCCTAATAATACTGTTGATATGGGTGTAAAACAAAATATGGATGATACATATTATTATATTCAATCAGCAGTACCTAATGTTGATGATAATTTTGTAATAGAATCTGATTATTTACAACATACATATCAAACTGCTGGTATAAAAATAATTCAAGCAGTTGTATTTTCTTATTTAGAAAATCCAGATGATAATACTCAAATACAAGCAATCAGATGGAAACTCATTAAAATAAGAATTTATTTAGATATGGATTCAGTTTATATTCAAGATTTTTCAGATATTGGTGGGTTTGATTTTACACATATTCCCTGGCCATATACGACTGGAATGGTTGGTGGGTTATCTGAAAAAAGTAAATATAGAAAAAGTTTAACACAAATAGTTAGAACAGATAATTTTGGTGAACATGAATATTTAGATAAATCACTGACAAAACTTGCGTATAAAAATGAAGAATTAGGTGATTATTTCGGAAGTGCAGATGTATCACAATTGAGATTATTTGCATCCGGTTCATATGATTTAAATACATTATTGAATATTTCAGAATTGGCTTATATTGATAATGCCGGTGATGGTACTCCCGATGATTATAAACCCCCAAGCGATTCAGAATATTGGGATGGTATTATAAATCAATTTCCACAAGAAAGTTCGATTGGTTCTATATTTATAGATGATGAACAGGATATAGATTTTAAAGAATCTTGTGTACTTGAATTAAATTGTGGAGATATCGATGGTGATGTTATTAGAGATTCAAGTGGGAATGGAAATAAAGGAATTTTAATAGGTGATTATGAATTGAAAAAAGATTCAAAGGAAACACCTTTAAGTAGAGATAGCGGAATTAAAGTACCAAATACAGGTACAGACGATTTGGCTTTCTAATGGAGAATGTAATAAATGTCTAATGAATTTAATGGAAATATATTTAGTTTAATTCAATCGGGTTCTACTCAATCATACACTCCAAGTGGAAGTAATGATTATGTACGACTTTCCGTATTTACACAAGAAGGTTTATTTAGAGATTCATATTATTCAAACCAAAATTGGTCATCGGATTACGATGAATCTGGCAGTTCACAAGTTGTTATGACCTTTTCTAATGGTATTACTATACAACCTAATAATACATTAAAAATAGATGGTGTGCCAGGTGGAAATTATCAACTTAAATTTGACTTTTTAAGAGATTCATTACAGGTTTTAACAGGTCTGGGGAAGGTGAGTGAAAATTCATTCTTAAAAATAAGTGAAATTTCACCATCAAGAAAAGAAATAAGATTAATTTTAAGAAATGATGATCCTGATATAATTGAAACATTTGATAATGATTTCATTTCTACTTTTAATGTAGAAGTTGGATCTGTTACTAACAACACATATTTTTATAATTATTCATTAGTTTTACCAGAAGGTAGAAAATTACCTATCACAAACTTTGTATTTGATGTAATTTCAAATGAAGACTATACATCTTTAGTTGTAAGGATGAATAACCAACTACCAAGTGATATCACAACATTAAATCAAACCGTTTCAATTGAAAAGGAATTATTACCAACTCAAACACAAAATATATTATATACAAGCACTGTAACATCTGAAATAGTGGGAGAGGGTTTAGGGGTTGATACATCATTTCTTGATAATCTACAAAATGATGGTGATTCTGATACTTGGCAAGATTATGATGATTTAGTTGCAAGTTCATCAAATCAACAAAACGCTACTGATATTATAAGCGCTTCAATCACAAACCAAGATGTAAATCTTAATATAGATTTTTCAGAATTTGATAATCATGTATTCTTTGGGTCTGCTACAAAGAAACTTGAAAACTTTAAAACAAAAGTCGTAAATATTGAAGATTATTTAACTCAAATATCAAGGTCATTAGGAACACCTTCAACTGGTAGTCAAGGTAGTGTTCATTTATCAAATTTAAGAAAAGATTATTTTAATAAAATTCAAGATGTAAAGAATAAATTTACACCTTATGAAAGGTGGATGTATTATGATAATCAATATACTGCTACTTCATCTGCTCCTGGTATTGGAAAGAATTTAAGTGATAGTGTTCCTGTATCATCATCTAATATGGATGTTATACCAAGTTACGATGGATTTAATTCTGTTTATTACCACAGTGGTTCAGGTAAAGATATTCATTTATTTTCAAGCAAATATAATGTAGAAAAAGCGCCATTTTTTAATTATAGTGGTTCTGTTTATTTATCATTTGTATTAAAGGGTAATGAAAATTCTGCTGTTTCTTATGGACTTGTTTATAGTAATACAAATACTACATATACACCCATATTACCAGCTAGTGCATTTGGTAGTGGAAGTTTATTAGAACCAACAATAACAGGAAGTGAATATAGAAGATTTGTTTATGAGGCATCTCAATCCTGGTGGGAACCTGTTGGTGATTTATTAAACACAGATAGTGTAACAATTTTAAGCGGAAGCAACATAACCGGATCAGGTACTTTTTCTGTTGGTGCTGATAATTATTCTGTGTATCCTGGACAATTTGACCCCGAAACATCATCTACTGGTTCAATTATGCCAATGGGTGAATTATTTAATATTAAATTTGTCGCTGGAACAGCAGAATCATCTTCATATATAACAGATGTAAAAATAACTAAAAAAGATCCAAGAAACGCATTACCATTTGGTCAAATATATTCAACAGGTTCAACGGAATGGGCAAATTGGTATGATGGTTGGTACGCTTCAGCTTCTGCTTATGATGATACAAATATTAATAGTTTAGTAAATAATTTACCAGACAATATAAAAGAAGATACTACTTCAACTGAATTAAAAACATTCTTGGATATGACTGGTGAACACTACGATTTATTAAGAAATTATATAGATAATACAACAAAATTTTATAAACGAAATTACAAAGAAAAAGAATCAGTTCCAAAGAATTTAATGCCAATGTTAGCTGATAATTTAGGTTGGGAATTAATCAATCCATTTACAAGTAGTTTATCTGATTATTTCGCTGGTGAATCTTATGGTGATAATGTTCAAGATATTGGATATGCAACTTGGCGGAAGGTGATAAATAATTTAATATACATTTACAAATCAAAAGGAACATTAAATTCAGTAAGAGCATTAATGAATGTTTATGGTTACCCATCAGATGTATTAACACTTGATGAATTAGGTGGTTCATCTGAAGAACATAATCCATCTATAATTACAGATGAAATCGCTTCATTGAAAGTTGGCTTGGGTGGTTCAACTGGAAATATTTCATATAAACTACAAAAAAGAGAATTATACGGAATAAATGTAAATGGAACACCCAAACTTAATTTCGATTGGTGGCTCAATGGTGCTAATGGTGATGGTGTTGAATTTATGTATTCATCAAGAAAGACAAACAATACACAAACATTAGTTTATAGTTCAGGTAGTTATAATCGTTGGGATATTAGATTAGTTCCATCAGCAAGTAGTTCAACAAAAGGTAAGTTTGAACTTAGATTGAATAATGATACTAACGCAGCTTCTAATATATTTATTACAGCGTCAACTGATTATATAGATAATACAATGGGTGGAAAATTATGGAATGTTTATATGACACGCCAACCAGTTCATACAACATCAAGTGCTACATATGATTTATTTGTAGGTTTACAGGATGAAGATAAGATAACAGAATTTACATCAGCATCGCTGGTAGCTACACACGCAAGACCAATCGCCAATTTTACTGAAAGTGGGGTATTTGTAAGTGGGAATTTAGTATTCGGAGAAGATTTCAGTGGTTCATTGTTCGATATTAGACAGTGGAGTGGTTCGTTAAGTGCTTCTAAATTTAAACAGCATATTTTAAATAAGTTTTCAACGGTATCCAACAGTGAAACAGGAAGTTTAAGTGATTTAATATATAGATTTAGATTAAATGAAAATGACGCATCCGGTTCAACTGGAAAAGTATTCAAAGATGCTAATCCAAATTATTACACAGATTATTCAGTATCACATTCATTATCAAATAACGGTAATTTATATAATAAACGAATTGTAGATGTTGTTCAATTATCATTAAGAATTGGAGGATTAAACCAACCAAATTCTAATAAAATTATTATTAATCCATCCAAAACTGCTGTTAGAGATTTAAACCCATTCAAACCAAGTTTTAGAAGTGTATATGATACCCAATTAGAAAACAAAAGAAAAACATCAAATAAAATTGAAATGACTAAATCACCAACTAATGTTATAAATGATTATATCATAAATCAATTAAGTGATAAAGATATAAGTGGTAAGTTTGGTGATCCAAGAGATTTATATGAACCAGAATACAAAGAATTAAATAATTTTAGAGATGATATAATGAAAGGTGTTTCAATTGATGTTAATAAATTTATAGATGCTCAGAAAGGTATATTCAATAAATCTGTAACAAATGCTGTTGAAATGGTTGTTCCAGCAAGAGCAGAATTTAATACAATAGGTGTAACTATTAAACCAAATTTACTTGAAAGAATAAAAATTAAACATCATAAATTGGGAATACAAACAGGTTCAAATGCTGGGTTTATTGAAGGTGATTTAGGTTCGATACCAAATTTACATTTCAACTTTACAGGTTCAGACTATGTAGAACCTTATGGATTAAATGAAAAAATAGATTTCAATGCTAATGTATATAATTTAACAAATTCATCATATGAAAATCCATATACAAATAATGTGTCATTAGATGTTGAAGATAATATAACATTATTAAATTCAGAATATATGGCTGGATATGTTGGAAATATATCAAATAGTTCAAGTATAGATTTTAGTACATCAGATTATTTAGAAACATATGATACGAATATTTTAGATATTGAAGATTTAATATCATTATCAAGTACAGAATATATTAATACTTATAAATCTAATAATGTAGATGTACCTACTGGTGTTATAATTAAAACTGCTGAATACATTTCAAATTATGTTTCAAATAATATAGATTTTGATGATATACTTTTAATGGTTAGTGGTACGGAATTACTTACAACTAAAGATGGTACAATAGATATACATTTGGTGTGGGATTTATCCACATCAGATTATATAACTCCTTACAATTCAAATGACGTATCATATAATAATGTTTATACAACTAGCGGATCATACATACTTCCTTATGATTCAACCAACATAAAACAATCGGATATTTATAATATAACAAGTTCATACGAATCACCTTATGACTCAAACAATATAAAACAATCGGATATTTATAATATAACAAGTTCATACAAATCCACATATGATTCTACTATAAATGATTCTGATTACAGATCAATATCATCTATTATTGATGAAAATGTTTATAGTGGTGATAATAGAGATATAGCCGAAAGAATTGGGTTAAGAAGTAAATTGCCGTGGCAAGACGAAAATGGAAATGATTATCAACTTATGGTATTTCAAGAAGGACAATCACCTGCGTTGCAAGATAGTGGGTCAAGTGGCGATTATAATGTTGGTTACTATGAAAGAAACCAACTTATTTATACAATTGGTGATGTTGAAGTTGTATCATCATCATATAACGCTGGTAATAATTATGAAATTAATCACACAAATTCAGATTACATTTTAAATAGACTGATGGTTGATACTGACAGTGATTATGTTTATAAATCATATTGGCAAGTAAGTGGTAGTTCTGATATAGACAGTAATGTCAGTGGAAGGCCGATGGGAAGAACAACATATTTTGTAACTTCATCGGATGGTACTATATTATATCCATCAAATCACTATATTAATATAGGAACATCAAAGCAAAGTATAAGACATTTATTGTATGATGGTACGCAAAATACAGGTTCAATATTTAAAGCAGAATTTCCAAATGGGTTGGATATTCACCCATCATCATCATTTTATACAACTGATGTGGGGGGTTCAGACACAGACCAAGTTCTTAAAGTAATAAGACGAGGTAGTGTCGATAGATAATTATATTTTTGATTATTTTTGATTATTTTTATATTTATTAATGAATTAAAATATGATAAAAAGTTTTACAAATTCAATAAAGATTTAAACACAATAGGAGATATTCAATGGGATATTTAGATAGTTCAACTGTTACAGTTGATGCGATATTAACAAAACATGGTAGGAAAATACTGGCTGAAGGTGGTTCGTTGGGGATTTCAAACTTCGCGTTGGCGGATGATGGTGTTGATTACGATTTATGGAATACATCACACCCGAGTGGTTCTGCTAATTATGGTGATGCTATAACATCGTTACCACAATTAGAAGCCGTACCTGATGATGTAACTGTTATGAGATATAAACTTGTAACACTTCCAAGAAAAACAATTTTTATGCCTTACATAACAGGAATATCAACATCATCAATTACACTTGATGACGTTGGTAAATCATTTTCAATTGAACCTTCAACGGTTAATGGTAGTGACACTTCATATCAATTCTTGTTTAATGATGAAGCTGCAATTTTTGTCAAGGGTGGTAAGAAGGAAAACATTGGTGGATCTGTTAATGATTTTCTTTTATACCAAAATGTTCCAATGTCTGCTGCTTATACCGGTAAAAAAATTAACATTGAAGCTAAATCGACAAAAGAAGAACGCAAGGTAAGTGTACGAGTAACAGGATTACAGACCGGTGCAGTTTCTTATATAGATATAACAGTTAATGCTAACCAAAGACAAAAAGCGTCTTAATAAATAGTAGGAGATAAAAGAAATGCCTAAATATGTAAATTTCGGAAAAGGGGATACAATAACAGAAACAAGCAAGGTTACTACTGGTTTTTTTACTGGTGGTGTCGGAACTTTGGCTGGTTCAAGTTTATCAACATCTTCATTGGCAACGGGTCAAAAAAACTACTACTATAATTTACAATATAGTAGTGAAGATCAATTAAGTGTAACATATGGACATATTCAAGGGTCGGGTTCGGATAGTGTTACTAACTTAAAAGGTGAAACAGAAGCTATCTATAAACAATTTGCAACTTCATTATTATTTCCAGATGATGTAGAAACAGGATTTGTATTTACAGGTTCTACCGCTGATAATGATGTTTATGTTATTGTAGCTGAACGGGCGAGAATGAAAGATAGAATGAACAAGAAAAATTGGACATTACATTTAAAAGGTTCAGATTCAGCGGGCGCGGATGCTAGTATCTATTTAACTGATGACAGTGATTCGATTACTGCGACTGCTTCTCCTGTTGGACCACGATATAATATTGTAAGTGGTTCTGACGGTACGGTTCAAACACCTGCAGCTACTAAAACTTATGGTTGGTTTTATCCAAATGTAGGTGTATGGGTAATGAGACAATCTGAATTATCAGGTAGTTTACCTGGCGTTACTGCATTCATAGACAGCGGATCTGGATATACAGGAACAGATAATGGATTTGCACCAGAACTTAATAATGATGCTACTGCTGATAATGCTTGGAAGCTTGCTTTGGCTCTTAAAAACGGAACTGCTACTTCATTACGAAATGAAGAAGATCAAGTAACAAAGTCTTATTTCTGTCGAGCAAAAGCTATGGATTTTAACTTTAGTAATAACCCGACATTTACAAGTGGTTCGGATTATGAATTGGCTCAGAGTTCATTCAAAGGTAATCCACAAACATTCTTAACAACTGTTGGATTGTACAATTCAAATCAAGAATTAGTTGCTGTTGGTAAGTTAAGTTCACCTGTTAAAAAGAATCATTCAACCGAAGCAACAATTAAAGTTAATTTAACTTATTAATATTGTAAGAACATGATATGGCTTATGTATATAAAGGAATCAAACCATCCGATATAACAATAAATCCAATAAAGGTTCACCGGCAATTTAATTTAAATACCGGGTCTGACGGAATTAGTTCAATTCAATTCAGGTCCGGTTCTTATGATAATTCATCTTTAAATGATTTAAGTGTGGAAAGTGAACATTGGCACTTTTTGATGATGAACTTCTATTTGAGTGGTTCTAGTAAATCTACAAATGAAACTAAATATAATTATCCTTTTTATAGTTTTGGTATTCACAATACAACGAATCCACAACATAAGAATAAGTTTCATTCATCTGGTTCAATAATTTATATACCACAGCAATATATTGGTGAAGAAATAAAACGAAATAGTTTTACATTGGTAGATTCATCAAATGCTGGTGGGAGTATTACAATAAAAGATGATGGTTATGGTAATTTATATCCAGTCAATCATACGATTTCACAAAGTGCTACAACATCAGTATCCTCATCGGATAATTATGTTGGAAATATATTCTATAATTTAGGTGTAGTTGTTATTACAGAAACAGGTTCATATTCATCGAGTGTAAGATACCCAAATGTCGGTACAAATTATACATTACAATTTGATTCAACTCAACAAATTTATACAAAAGAATTTACTTTAAGGGTAGAACCAAATGAATTTAATTATACAAATAATCCAACATCAAGAGCATTCAGAAGTGGTTCAGTTGGTCAATTTGTTAGTTCAGTATCAAAATCACAATCAGGCATTCTTCAACCGAATTTAACTGCGAGTGGTTGGTCACCTCATATGAATACGATTGGTTTTTATCGTAAAGATGAACACAATCCTGTAATGATTGCTCGTTACCCACAGCCAATTAAATTAAGAGATGATATGACATTGATATTCAAGATTAGGCAAGATTTTTAAGAAAAGAGGTTATTAAATGGTTATTTTAGGTTTGGATGTTTCAACCACTACAATAGGTTACGCATTCACAAAAAACAAAAAAATACTTGATATGGGATTCATCGAC
>Ga0208299_1001819_pt1 | contig 15229 bp, 12 predicted proteins | sample 15_taG_FD_184089 | JGI IMG/M metagenome (GOLD analysis project Ga0208299, IMG submission 184089) | Marine viral communities from the Subarctic Pacific Ocean - 15_ETSP_OMZ_AT15312 metaG (SPAdes) (version 2) | ecosystem: Environmental > Aquatic > Marine > Oceanic | place: Pacific Ocean | collected...
GGCTTCCTTGTCGGTTGCATATAGCTCACCAAAGAATTTGCCACTACCGGACTTGCCTTTGACCCCTAGAAACTTGCAGAAGTTATCCAGGCTGATGCGTTCCCCATATATACCGCATGACCATGTGTCCATGAGGTCGATTATGTTTTCTTTCCAGTACCGTCCGTTCTGAAGTATGTTACGAGGGTAGTCAACGCCGCAGTAAAAGCCGCGACGAATAATATAAGGCAAGTCAAAGTTCCTAATATTAAAACCAATAAAAGGCTGTGGATCATAACGGCGATAGTAACTCCAAAAGTCGTTGATGATATCGGATTCCCTGCCTTCCAATATAGTGTCCTTGTTTTCTCGCCGCAAACCGATGGCAAGTATTTTTCCGGTGAGCGGCGATAGTGCAGCTTTGTCGAGCCACTCGGTGCGCTTGGCATCGATGGCTCGCTGTATTTTTTCTTCATCCTTAATGTTCTTGGCAGCTTCAAACGCCGGCATGAATTGCTCCAATTCATCGGCGTCCAAAGCACAGGTTTCGATATCGAAAAATGTAGGCTCATTCAGATACACCTCGTCCTTCAATTTATCATCTGTCACCTTGGGGAACTTTGAAGTTCGATTAGAACGGGACATCGTCAACCTCCTCCTTTTGAGCAGGAGCAGGAGCAGGAGCAGGAGCAGGAGGGTTAGCTATAGACTCCGGTGTGGGCATCGCTGGAGCAGGAGCTGCAACCGGCGCTTCATCGCGTGGGACTAGCTTCCACTCACCGTCAACCTTGGCCATGACTTTACGAATTAATGTCGGATCTTTGACAAGTTCGTTCGACGCTTGGGGGGGTTTGATTCTGTTAATATAACTTCTTTTCCCTCCCATGTCGTTGGTGAAATCATCCACCATGATAGTTGCCTTAACTCCTAAAAGTTTATCAAACCCAAAGGTGTCAAGATCCACTGGGGTATCACCCTTCCATGACTTCAATGCTTTCATTAAAGATCCGGTTGGAAATGTGGTGTTATTGTAGGTTTTTCGGATTGTCATTGGTTGATCATCCGCTGTCCTGGCACCGACCATAAAGTCGATGGCAACTCGTTCCTGTATGCCGTAATCTTTCGCGTCATATTCTGGAATAATGTACCAATCGACACAAAGTGCATCGTGCATTCCAACTTCGACTTGAACCCAATCTTCGTTGCTAGATGCAACGACTTCTCCTGTACTACTGATTTTTCCCATGTTATTTTTTTGTTTGTCTGGTCAGCTTCTGCTGACTTGTCTTGTACCCAGGGGCACCCTCTTTCGGGAGGGTGTCCCGAACTTTATCCCCTGTTCGCTATCCGCAATAAATCGCGGCGACGAAACAGGGGCACCCTTGGCCTAACGAATATTTTCGGTAGGTCACCTATCGCGGCCATCCTGTCTATAGTAGCCAGGCTGACCCTTATAAAATCCGCTGCCTCCTGACGGCGGAAAAATATTTGTTCAGTAACAGTTTTGTGCATATTCTTCCTCTTTAAGCCATTTCAAGATGTCTTTTATTTCTTTGTCTATAAACCGTCTTCCCGTTCTCTTTCCTTCTTCTTTGGCGATACGAATTGATCGAGTTAATTCATTTGCGACGGAGCGGTAGACATCCCAAATGCTGAAGGCACCGAAATCATTTGCAGGGTGACCGTAATCTGGATCTTCTATCATCCGCATAACGTGCCACTTCAGTTTTTTTACACCCTCTGAAGTAGATAAACTTTTAGGTATTCTCATTGTTACTGACCATTATCCTTTGACCGCTTCATGGTAATCTGGATCATCCATTTTTGATCTTCGCTTTTTAAACATTCCTTTCAAACCAGGCTCTGCTTCCATCGATAGCCATGAAACAAACGGCATATTTAGATCTGAAATTTTGCAGTCACTATCTGTATCTTGAAGCATTGACTCCCATCTCAAGCGTTCCCAAATGGCCCTGGCAGAATAATATTTTCTGTTGTTCAGCCATTTTAATTCGTTAGCAAACTTAATGAAGGCATCATAGATGTGCATATTATCTGGCAACCATGCTTTGAATTTTTTCTCTCGATCTTTCGTTAACCCATCAAAAAGGTAAGGGTCATTATCCATTACATTTTTCAGTTTAGAATACCCCTTCAAATTATTGGATCCAATCCAATCAAGTTTTAATTGTTCGCTACTCTCTTTATCCATAATTCCAAACCGTAATTTGTTTTGTTGTCATCCTTGACCAGCACCCAGGCCCGTTGGCCACCTCTGCATATGTCACCAATTGCCTTCTCCATTTGCATATATTCTTTTTTAGAATAGGAATAAGTCATAGCCTGGTATCCCTGCTTTTGGGCTTCCTGCTTGCTGATGTGTTCGTACTTGAAATGTGGGGCTACCTTGCCCAGCCACTCATTGAATATCGGAGGGATCTGCCAATTTTGAGCAAAGGAGAATCGAACCCTGCACTGCAAATCCTTCAGCAAGTTTTTCTCAATTGGCTCCATTCCTTTTTTTTGGCCTTTCATCGATTCCCCAGTAATTTAAAATGGCAACACGAATGAAATTTGACTTGGTTCCATGCACTTTGGCGCCATCAGCCAGGAGCCGGTCTGTTTGCGGATCCAGGCGAAATCCCCTGGATTTTCTTTTTTTTGTAGGCAATTGGCTCACGCCCTTTGTGATGTCATGTTTTACCTGACCTCACAAACTTTAATTTTTCACACCATTCACAATGTTAAACATTTTATGTTGACATCCTGTTTATAACTTTTTATTGACCCCTTCTTTGCTGCGTTTTATAACGCCGGCCCTGTTACTGTGTTTAACAAAAATATTTTTGCGAAAAGGTTGCCTCAACTTGTGGCGTTGAACATCTGATGCCAAAACCGACAAAATCCCTCCGCTCTTTTCGATGCAGTGACGCTTTTTGGTCTGCAATTGAGAAGGCAGCAAGCGAAGCCGGTATGAGCAGTAATGAGTGGCTCAATCTGGCGGCAGTAAGAAACTTACAGAGTCCGTTAATTGGTGAGCCAACGGATCTATGCAATCTTGCAGAGCTGAAAAAGGCAGATGAGTTAAATTCTCTTCAATCAGCAATTAACCGCACCAACAAAATTTTTGAGCAAACAGCTAAATCTTTAGGTGTAAAATTAAAATTATGAGTAACAACAATGACATACAAATAGGTTTGGCCCAAGTGGTTGAGAACCAAGGGAGGGATCAACTGCTGCAAAAGGGCCGATGTGAAGACTGCAAAAAAGCGACCCTCAAAGGGTTTATGACTGTAAAAAAGATCGTATGGCTGGCAGTCATATTAATCGCCTCGCATTTAATTGTAGCTGGGTTATGCGCCTATAAGGGGTACACTGAAGGAGAGAAAAAAGAAGTAAACGAAGCCTTGGCCAAAGACATTGCAAGGCAACGAAATTGGGCACTGTTAACGGATTCGATTATTAACAATACCTATTCAGATCACCTTCACGCCACACCATATTCGACCCTCTCGGAACATCAACAGAGGAAAGTCTTTGAAATCGCGTTTGAGGCGGGGCTGGTCAACATCCTCAATTGGATTGAGGGTTCACCGGAGGTTTTGAATCCATCGCGCAAGGCCGTGCTGGCCCAACGAATCGATGACATCAATCGAGGTGTAGAGATACCATTTGCTCGCTTTGATGGTATGTATTTTAAGCAGAAATATTATGATCTCAAACAACACCATGAAAACAAGCAACACCCAGAACTGAATACGGACATTGCGGCGCTTATTGAAACGATACAGGAAATACCAGCAAACCGGCAAAAACTTTACTTGGACTATTTAAATGAATTGCACAATCAAGAGTCCAATGGAGAACGGAGGTAAAATGAGGGGGCAACAGACCAGGCGCACCAATATAAATATTCGGCGCCGAAATAAACTTTTTTACGCGAAGGTGCGAGAGCAACGGCGCGATGAGTTGGCTAATGCCAGACAACGCAACAATACATTGAAATGGTGTTGCCGCTGGTCAGCATTTGCACTAACAGCGGTGCTGATTGTAGTGGGGCTAATGGGCTACGAAGTAGCCGCCTTAATGGCGGGGCGAGCGGAACTAGCCAAACACATTGAGAATGGCCGTGCGGCGAGCGAAAGTTTACAAAATGTCGATAAGAGGCTGAAGGCAATTTATAAAAAAACGGAAGACGGCATTGATGCCGACCAGAAAGAAATTACCCAAATGTTTCAGTCATTGGAGAGGCTATCAATTCATCACACCGACCCCAAGACCGGCGAATTGGTGTGTCCAGCCTGTAATCGCGAACTGTAGCCGGCCTGGATCCACAATAAAAAAGGGGCACCATAGGTGCCCCTCTCGGTACAAGATCAATTCCTTTTACGCCGCAATCACCTTGTCGATGATGTCGATGACATTGTCACTCTTGTTCAGATCTTCCAGGTCATCGAGCCAATCGTTTTTTATGACGTTGAAGTAGGTTGCGTAGTGGCGCTCACACACGGCGATTGTGTTGCCTAGCAGCTTCGCTGCGGCCTCGACTCCCAGCTTGGAGTAAACGACAGACCCCAGGTGCTTGCGGAGCCTGTAGTACACCTTCTGGCCACCGTTGGGATCTTTCCAACCCAGACCAAGCAGGAACTCATTAACACGGTTCCAGTTTCCCTCGCCGCGCTGGTAAGCGGTGCCTTCCAGAACATAATCATCATTCTCGGAACCGTCACTTGCTGCACGTTGCCCATTGTGTGGGCAGTAGATGTAGCCGACTGTGTCAGCGGCCTTCAGAATCGCATCCTGGGCCTCTTTAGAATAACCCACAACCCAACCAGTGATCGATTGGCCAAGGTACTTGTCCAGGCCCAGCTCAAAGCGGTGATGAGCTTTGATCACGGCTTGCACAACTGACCGAGAGTAACCGCTCTCGCGGATCACAGCCTCGACGCGCACACCATTGTCCACGAACTTTTTGTCCTTTAATTTCAGAAGCTGCTCCAGGCTCCACTTTGAAAGCTCGATGGTGTTGCCTTTGTCATTCTTGCGGTCACCAGGATTCAAAGTCACCAAGCGGCCATGAATCTGGCTCCACTTCAATTTGGAGATCTCGGAATTTCTGAATGCACCGTTAAAGCCCAACAGGATCGAGCGGAAGATATTGCGCTCTTGCGGCAAGTGCGAATCTGCAAAAGGCAGGAACTCTTGCTTGGTGAGGCTCCAGGTTTTCTGGCCATGCGAACCGTCAGCCGGCGGGACATAATGCACAGCGTAATTACACGCAAAAACCGGCACCTCGTTTGCGCCTTTGACGGCATCGCGCTCACGATCCGATAGTTGGTAAGTTTCAAATTTACCATCACTGGCAATCAAGGCTTTTGTGAAGAGTGCCTTCGCACGGCCCAGCCTCGCGTTGGCATTGTACTTAACCAGCTCATGCTCCTGTGTACCGGATTCACCAGCCTCATCAGCCTCCAGGCGTGTGATCCGTTTGAACTGGCCAACGACCTCATCGCGCCAGGCATCCTCGATGGACTGATCCAATAGTGCCTCAACGAACGAATGCTTGCTGGAGATCTTTATGGATTTTTTGTTGGACTGATCGATGTCCAAAACTTTCCAACCAGCTTGGCCGGCCACACTGCCAGAGGCCAGGGGCCAGGCTTCCTTATTCTGGCCGATGTAAGAAGCGGCCAAGAAATCCTTGAGGACAGCCTTCTTGGTTTTGCGGGAGGACAGCACCCAGTACAGGCAGAAGATATCGCGCACCGTGCGGACATTGCGGCGAGCAGACTCCAGTGCCTTGAGCGCCGCGATTTTGGCGGAACCTTTGTCGGCTCCAAACTGGATCAAAAGCTGATCGGCAAACTTAACTGCCGTGGCGAGGTCTGCCGTTCCGGTGGACTTATCGAAGCCGCCATCGCGGGAAGTCGAACCCTTGACCTTGCGCCGGCAGTACCAGACCCCTTTACGGATCCGGAATCCAACTCCGCGATATGAGTAGCCACCTTTTTTAGTGGCCTCGATTGTGAACTTAACGCCGCCGACTTTGAAGGTTTGCGGCCCGTGCTTTAGGATCTTGTTTTCTAGTGTCATTGTCTTGTACCTTTTTCCGCCTCCAGCACCCCTGCCGGTGGCTGGGTAAATGTTTAACAAAAACAGGAAAAAGCACAAGCAAAAAAGGTGACAAATCGGGTGACACAACTTTCAGGGAACCAGAAAAAGCCCTATTTAAAGGTGGATAACGATATTCCCGTGTTCCAGTTCAAGGAATTAATTTCTGTTTTTTTACCTAAAGAATGTGCTGATTATTCAATAAACAGAAACATTGAGTCCTCACAAAGCAGCACAAAGCAGCACAAAGCAGCACCCCTTGGGTGACAAATCGGGTGACACAGGGTGACACAAAATGTTTAACAATTACTGTTGAAGGCGCTCGATTCCATCCGCGATTTCTTTCCTCAAAATTTCAGCCTTTGATCCTTCCACAAACGGTGCGAAGTCAGGAATTTCTTTGACAATATCCACCGTCCGCCAGCCTCCCTTTCCATCGTCCAACTGGATGAAGGGGGGTAGTGATTTTCGGGCCGCAATCAGCCTGTCAAATTCCTTCAATGCATCCTCGCCATATTCAAACCGTGGAAACTCCGGAGCCGGCCCTGCAGCCGACTGATTGAGGAAGTCAAAGTCAGCCGGTGTGGGCGCCTGTTCCCTCGCCTGACGCTGCATCAATCGCATGGCCGCTTGAGTTTCCTTTTGTTGCTGCATCTCCTGCAACATGGCCTCCAGGCCAACGGACTCTACATGGTTCGCAATGATAGCATTAGACAGTTCATCAGAGTGGGAGTCGAATTGTTTCTTGGCCTTGGTCATCACATCGAGCTGGCCGGCTATGCCTTGAACCTCGCCCTGGATCCGCTGCATCTCCCCCGCTTGTCGCCCTAGCTGGGCGCCAGCGGCCATGACTCCACCGACCTTATGAACACCGCGATTGAATACACCTTGGAGGCTTTTTCCGAAATTTTTGATGAGGCTGGATTGAGGGCGCTTTGTTTGTGCTGTGCCACCTCCACCTCCTGACGTTCCTGCCATCGGCGGAACCCCTACCGGCCCTCGGCCCTGGCTTAATCGATCAGCCATGCCGCCTGGCACCATCGTCCTTGAGCTGGCTTGAGGTTGTGCCCCCCGCCGGTTCATCTGCATCAATCTTTGACCACCTTTTACTCTTGCCATTTTATTTTCCTATTTTTTTGTTTGCGATTTTCTTGGCCGCTTCAATAGACGAGCCAACCCCAGCCATCACGCCATCCGGTTTATAAACTTTAAATTTTTTGCCGGTCTTCACGATCCGCCAGCCGATACTATTTTCAAGCACTTCTGTGCTTCCTGCTTTGCCTCTAGGCTCAAAGGGATCAGCCACCGGAATTTCCGGTGGAGCTTTTTCTGAATTTTTTAGGGGGGCAGTAGCCGACTCTATTCGGCCTTGCGCCGAGGCGGGATCGAGTAATCCTGGCGCGTGTTCTTGGAAGGCTTTTTCGAGATGGCCGAGGTAGGTAGCACGGTAATCATAGAGCTGCCTAGCTCTTTCAGAGCCTCCTCGTCGCTCAATTCCCGAAAGGTACCCTTCCCCGTGTTTTTGTACTGTCCAGTCATTACCTGTGATCTCTGTGACGGCACTTAAACCGTCAACGTCGAGATCGATCCTGTGCCGCAGCATCCAGTCAGTCAATACTTTCTTCACATGAGCTTCTGATGCGCCAGTTAATCCTGCAAACAGGAGTCCTTTTTCATCTGGGGTTGGATGGGCAGAAAACCCTTTCATCAATCGAGCCGACTTTTTGTCACCGTTGATTGTGTCCACAAATGACTGAATTTGCTTTCCGGTCAGAGCCACACCATCAGTCCGCTTAAACTTAACTGCCCTCTTTTGCTTGCCGCCCTTGCCAAACTGCACACTGATCGCACCCCCTTGCTCACTTGCCAGCGCCAGGCCATCCCTAAACAGGGCCGCTGCCTCTGCACTAGCCAATGCAAATATCTGGACACTAGGTGACTTTGCTCCTTCCCAGTATCCAACTCCGGTACGCACTGCCAGTGTCTTAAATGAACCACCCACTATTTCAGCCACATCCTTGGTGGCTTTAGTTAGTACATCCCTGGTGATCTTTGTTTGAACATCTTGCGGTAGAGTATCAAACTTTGGATAGTGTTTCGCTATTGCTTGGCTCCAATCGTAGTTAACTTCAGCCGATACTCGATGTGTGTTTGCTACCACAGCTTCAGCCACAGTGGACTCTGGTAGACCGTACTGGCGAAGGATCCTCATCCAACCCACAGCCTGGGCTTCAGCCGGCGTCCACTTCCCCCCATCAAAGTTTTGTTTGTTTAGCCAATCTGTCAGATTGTTGCCCCAAACGGAAATGCCTTCATATTGAGTGCTGCCAGGAGATCCAATCATATCCTGGTCAAGTTCAAACTTGCTTCCATCAGCCTTCTCAACTTCCACCTTGACCGGAACTTCCTGTACCTTTTCGACGCCACCTACTTTAGTTTTTATTTTCTTGGTTTCAGTCGTTGTGATCTTCACCGGCTTGCCATCTATAAATAATCCCTCTTTGGATTTCTGAACAAGGCGGGACAGAGTGGTGTGATCCACATGACCGGAGTCCCTGCCAGTGTGGACATCGGCCACGAAAGGCTGGCCTCCTTTTTTGCTACCACCCATAAAGGTGCGCGTCTTGCGGAGGTAGGCACTGTCAACAAAGTCGGACAGTTTCGGCCCAAAACCTTTCTTGGGCAGCTTGCCCGTCAGAATTTGTTGTATCTTCTCATCTGCCAGACCCCCTTTTAATTGTTTACCTTCCTTGCTGGTGGCCACAATGCCATCAAGACGATCCAAAACTCTGAACACATTGCCAAGAGCCTGGAGTGGTGATGCATTTTGCTGGGCACCCAGCCAGCTCATCATCATCCTGCCGGCCTTGCGCTTGCCGAATATCTTTTCAAATTCACCCTTCAGCTCGCGATACCATTGACGAGCAGAAGATATTTCTTCTGATGACAGCCAGGTTTTAGTTTCCTCTGCCCAGCCGGCGTATGGCTTGCCGCCATCCTTGTCTATGGCTCCAACATAAATTGGTTTCCCTTCTGCATCATGGAATCGGACTGCAGGATTCTTTGCAACCCCCGTACCTGGCCGGCGAGCCTGGGATAGTCTTAAATTCTCTTCAACATCACCGACAGCTTTCCGGTGCCAGGTGGAGACATCACCTTTGGGCATGAAGTTGGCTTGCTGCAGTCGGTATGAATCTTCATGGAACGGAATGAAATCCCGATCCGGTCTTGGCGTCCACTTGGTCATTCTGTCAGCTCGGAATGATCTGATCAGAAAATCCTTGTCCTTTATTGCTTTGCCAAATGCCAGCGGATTGCTGGCTTCCCTCCCCCTGGCATTGAAAAATTGATTGAGGATGTTGCGCTTCTCTTTGCCAAACAGCTCGGAACTTGGAACAGGCTTTTCGGCGTCCAGGTTGCGAGCGTATGCCAGGATGTCCTGCCAAAATGCTTTCTTGTTGCCGCCCCAGGGATCCAGATGGTTGGTCATCTTTTCCATCTTCATCTCCATCTGGCTGACATCGAGCGAACGCACAAACAAATTACCGGCCTTGGAAATTTCCCAGGAGTAAGGAACCATAAATCGACTGCGCCCCTTGATCCCACTTGAGTAGACCCTCATGCGGTAACGCTTGCCGGTCTTCTTGTTTTTCCGGTAACGATTTTTTGTCGCGGCATAGTACTCAATCAGAATCTGATTGCCGGTGGACATCTGATCGTTGATCTCTCTGACCTTCTCCTTAAATTTTGGATCGATGTCAGGATGATTTTCAATGAACTTGACCTGGGCTTCCGTAAATTTGCCGCCCTGGAAAACCACATCGCCATCCTCGGTGATAGTTCGCGTCACCGCCGATGGATCGGTGACTTCACCGGCTTGCTCAAGGGCTTCCACTACATTGTTGGCTAGATCGATCTCCTCATCCATCAAGGCAACATCGTCCTTCATCTGCCAGTTGCCGGCGCCGTCCTTCTCCATCATGCCGGTGTCTTTTATGTGGCCTCCCAGCTCGTTCAGCTCTGCCTTGGAGAGGTTGCGTGGATTCAGTACAAAACGATTGGGATCGTTATGCACCTCCATCCGCTGGCGGATAAACTTCTTGGCCCGAATCATCTCACGCATGGCAGCATTGACCTCTGCACTCATCGTCACAGGTTCACCACCCTTGCCAACATAATCAGATTCGACCTTGCCGGTGATAGGTTCAAACATCGGCCCAAAACCGCGCAGCATAGCGTTTCTTGTTCTCCCGATTACAGAGTCCGCTTCATTCAGCAACGCCTTGTCCAGTTGCGCTCTCCAGAATTCGCGGCTGGCAACATTCCAGGGCATCTTCTTTGTTTTGAGAAGGAAATCGCCCTTACCTTTTCCGACCATGCTGGCAAAATAATCTGCAGCGATCTCCTCAACCATTTTACGATTTTGACCGGACTCATCGAGTCGATCAAAGCGAGCCTTGTTCGCTTCACTTAACAGCTCACGATAACGCAGACGCGCATCCTTCGCCTGGGCCTCGTTCAGTAAGCCCTTTGAAATTCTCGCGCCGGAATAGCCGGCAGACTGACCTATCAACGTGTTCTCCAAAACGGAGATTGAATCCTGCATCCCCTCCAGGGAGGACATGGCATGAACTATTTCATGCGCCAAACTGTGCGGCCCTTCATAATCAAGATTGACGAATACATGGGGCTTTTCACCTTCAATCAAATGGGCACCGGCACCCTCTTGAACTATGGTTTCAACGTCAGCCATGAACGGGCCGGTTCTGCGCTCGGCAGAAAACATTCCAGCCCACTCCTCACCTGTCGTGAATGACACATCCACATCCTGTCCGCTCACACCTTTGGCAAGCGTAGTCAAGTCCATGACTTTTTCTCTGCCAAGGGCAGTATCACCGCCGTACTCGACGGCATGATCCCTCTGTGATTCTGGGAGTGATTCCAGGTGCCTACTCCAATCACCTTCTAAATTGAGTTTCTTTGTGGCCCCAGTTACTCGACTTATAGTGCGGCCCAGCACACCGCCGGCTGCACCCAGGGCACCGCCGGCTGCACCTCCACCAATCAGACCCTCTCGGCCTTCACTCCAATATCCCAGGCCACCTCCAACTGCAGCTCCAGTGAGGCTAGAGGCACCCAGCCGGCCAGCCTCGCGCACACCCGTGGCCAGACCTGGAGTCTGTTCTGCGAAGAATGCCGCTCTTCTGGTGGATCCCGACAAGGCTAGATCCTCTTGGATTTGCTGAAGTATGGGCACTCGGCTTGGGCCTCTTTCATATGCTCTGCCAATGCCTTCCACCATCTCGCCTGGGACGCCAGCAACCTCGGCCAGTGCCCGAATCTTACCAGTGCCCGTTGCAGCGGCCACAGCGGCCTCTGAAGTGGCTTTATCAACGTCTGGGGCTGCAGCCCTCACTACCTCGGCGGCTTTCTCGTAGAAGCCCTGGACGAGGTCGCCTGTGCCTCTGCCAAATGATTTTGCACCGGATCCAAGTTTGGCCGATGCCTTGCCAGCACCCTTGGCCAGAGCTTTCCCTGGCGCCGTAAGAACGCCACCCCCCACAAGTGTGCTGACATCAAAACCCATGCCCAGCATGGCCGCTGCCTGTCCTCGGATAGGCAGATCCTTGATTTGATCATGCGATATGGCGCCGTAACCAGCAAGCGCCTCACCAACCAATGTGGTTTCTCCTGCCTCAAGTTTCAGTGTGTTTTTTGCCCACTCTCGCGCCAGGATAAATTGCATCCATTCAGCTTTATCCCTTTTTGCCTTTTTTTCAGCGGCAGTCAATTTATTGCCCTTGAAATAATTGATGGCATCAAGCATGAGGGCTGGGGCTGACATGAAAATTCCCGCACCTCCTGTCTTTGAAATTAAATCTTTAGTTAAACTCCCTTCATGCGTTCCCGCATATGCCTCAACCAGTGCCTTCTTTGTTTTGAAAGCCCATGAGTTTGGATCCTGGCTTTGAGTGATCACCTGGTACAGACCGGCATTGCCCTGCATGAATGCTTCCATGACAGTGCCAAGCAACTCTGGGGCAACGTCAATGCCAGGATGTTCCTCTGCCATTTCAGCGAGATCCTCCACACCATTGGCAATCAGTCCTCCAAAGTAATCTGTCACGCCACCAAGGATCTCTGTCCATGATGCGTCTGAATGATGCTCCTTAAATTTCTGGAACTGTTCCTGGCTGGGAACGAAATTCGGATCCGCCATCAACTGGGCTATGTATTCCGGAGTGTTCTCCAGTTCGTTACGGGAGATAGCATTGCCGTTTGCATCAAGGACATCGAATTGATCGCTTACAGGTTCGTCCGGATCATCGACTATCTCATACCCCAATCCATTATCCGGAGCATCCTCTAATATTTCGTAACCTAATTGCTGTTGTGCCATTACGGGCCTCCTGTTGCTGCCGGCGTAACTGTTCCTGCCGGTTTAAGTCTTATCCTTGTGTATCCAGCACCCCTGCCTGGCACTCCCTTGACATGAACGATATCCCCAGCTTGGAAGCCGAAATACCTCGCAGTTGCTATATCATCAAACCTCCTAAATTCTTCCGGAAGTCTGTACTTCGATCCTGGCACGGTCAGGCCGGCGTAAGCTGCCTTATCCAAAAGACTATTATTGATCTGCTCCTTCAGCACATTCAATTTGACGATTGAACTCTGACCGCCAGAAATAAGATTCTGGAATTCAAATGCAGTTGGATCGTTTATGGCATCCAACAATTGCTGGTAATCAAAATTTGAAACCACACCAGGGCCAACCAAAGGCACACGCAGTTTACCTACCAGCACCTTTTGAATTGCTTGTATTTCTGCCCTTACATTTGGATTCAGTTTATCAAACCAATTCTCATCCCACTGAACTGATTCTGCGATTTCCAAGATCCGATCAATGGAATTGTTAATGGCAAACTGATCCTTCAAATGTGAATTCATTTCTGCCGCAGACTCATCGGACGCTGCATACATAGCCGGCTTGCCAGGAAAGAAAACTTTCCTTTTGGGAGTCTCTGTTGGTGCATAATTGTACCTTGGCTGACCATACTGATCTATGCTCATGCCTGTGGGTTCCCAATGGCCTCCAAGAACCATAGCAGGATTAAATTGATTGGGTTTCTTCTGTACAAATGTATTCATACCAGACGGTTGCCAACCAAGGATACTGCCTTGATCATCCACATGAGTGGTCGCCGTCCGAGTTGTCGGATACAGACGGTCAATCTCGCTGTACAGTTTTGCCATCTCCACACCCCCCAGCTTGCCACCTTGAGCAGCAACCATTTTCATGGCGGCATCACGCTTGGTCGCGTTGTCTGTCGGCACTTCGCGATGCGCTGTATGCACCTCGGTGATTGGCTCACCGCCGCCAGCCAATATGTTGGATTCGATGGCAGAATTTACGTCCACCATAGTACGCTCTGCCTCGGCCTTCTGATCCTGTGCCGCATTAAACTGATCCACTAACCCCTGGGATTGAGCCAACTGCTCCGGAGTCATGCCTTCGCTTGGAAAACCTTTTATCTCCTTTTCCAATTTGTTGGACTGCGTATTTAGATCCGTGATCATGTTGGCCAGTTTGCCTTCGTGATCCTGTAGCCTCCGGTATTCATCCAATGCCTCCACTCCTCCAGGTGGAGGTGTCTCGATAGGGATCTGGACGGTTTCAGTTTGCGTCTGATTCCGCAGTTCATTGATTTCGGCAAGTGTCGCACCCAGTGTGCGATCCTTAAACATCTTATTATCGTGCGGCGTTATGGGCGCCATCCCTGGGCGAGCAGGACTAGCAGCCGGCCTCACGTTCCTTGGAATATTGAACCGTGGAGGCGTGAGGTTCTGGTTTTGACGCTGCATCGCCGCATTTATCATCGACGGCAACACGCTGCCAAATGATCCACCTTTATATCCTGCAAATAACTCTGCCATTTTATTACCCTCTATTTATTTAACCGCCATATGAATCGTTGTAATATGGCTTATATCTACTCCGACTAACCTGGCTTTGGTTGTTGTACATATCCATTCCCATCCTTGCTCCAGCCAGATCCATCAGCATTTGGCTTTCTCCCTGTATGACTTGACCTGGTGAAGTACTTTGGGTTTGAGCAAACACACCAGGTGCAATGTTGATTGGTGTGCGACTTGTCCTGCCGGTCAGGTACATCGGAATATCCAATTGCGTGGCAGCACCAACTTGAAGCTGTTGCTGTGCAAAGCGCCTGTTCCGATCCTCCATCTGTGTAGACATACGATTTTGCAACTCCAGCTCTGCCATACCTTCATACGGCCCGTAGCCTGACATACCAGAGCGACTGAATATTTCATGCGCCCCCTGGCTGGTCATCCGTTTTTGATACGGTGACAATTGTCCGCCAGATTTCAGCCCAGCAATCGCTTGCTCGTCGAGCAGCTTATGCATTTCAGCAGAGCGCGGCCTTAACCGATCCACGGCACCCTGGAGCTGCGGCCCGAATCGCTCGATGTCTGCCAGCTCGGCAGCGCGAGTGTCACGGGTGCTTTGCAACTCAAGCTGCGTCATGGCCGGCATGATCTTGCGATACAACTGCATCTGCCGAGGGAACATCCGCTCAAGGGTGTCCATCTCTATCTCGGCCATGCGAGGCCGAAATACAGATTCATAGCGAAGCAGATCTTCCATCGACCCAGCTTGGCCAGTTATCCCAGCCTGTAACAGACTCGCATAGTCATCGCCGGCTTGGTCAATATTTATATCTATCGAGTTATTGCTTTTGGATTTCCCGCGATAAGCATCAATAAGATCTTGTCCAAAATTACCCATCTTATTAACCTCCTCCTTCCTCTTCTGCAGGAGTCTCCTCTTCAGAAGATTCTTCCTCCACAGTTTCCTCTTCTGCAGGAGTCTCCTCTTCAGAAGATTCTTCCTCCACAGTTTCCTCTTCTGCCTCCTCTACCTCTTCTGCCTCCTCTTCGCTAGGCAACTCGCTGTAGCCGTCGCCTATGTTCATGCTGGCAAAGTCGGGCATCTCCCGGCTCGGTGCTGGCTCAGGAGCAGACAGTTGTGCTGCAATTCTTGTTTGCAATTCCAAGTACCACCCACCAGACCCGATCACCCCTTCTACGAATGCCTCGGCTCCTGCCTCAAACTCTT
>Ga0208299_1001820_pt1 | contig 15222 bp, 21 predicted proteins | sample 15_taG_FD_184089 | JGI IMG/M metagenome (GOLD analysis project Ga0208299, IMG submission 184089) | Marine viral communities from the Subarctic Pacific Ocean - 15_ETSP_OMZ_AT15312 metaG (SPAdes) (version 2) | ecosystem: Environmental > Aquatic > Marine > Oceanic | place: Pacific Ocean | collected...
TAGCATCTAAAGCTAATGCACCAACAGCTACGTTACTATGTCCTGTTGTATTTGCAGATAAAGCATAATAACCAACTGCCACGTTTTCGTCTGCCGTTGTATTAGCGTCTAAAGCATACCGACCTACTGCTACATTACTATTACCAGTCGTATTGGCTGCCATTGAAGTCTGACCTAAAGCAGTATTTCCTGAACCTGTAGTGTTTGCTGTTAAAGCGTTATAACCAACTGCTGTGTTGTTATCTGCTGTTGTATTTGCATCTAAAGCTGAACCACCAACTGCTGTGTTTTGAGCACCTGTTGTGTTTGCTTGTAAAGCATTTGTTCCAACACCTGTGTTCCAACTTGCGGTTGTATTTGCTTCCAGAGTACCTTTACCTAATGCAGTATTATAATTTCCTGTTGTATTAGCTGTTGCGGAAGTCAGACCAACTGCTGTATTTTCTGTTCCTGTAGTGTTTGCTAATAAAGCAGCAGAACCAACGGCTGTGTTATTTGATGCTGTGGTATTTGCTCCTAACGCTGAATTACCAATAGCTGTATTGTCTGATCCTGTGGTATTTGCATCTAAAGTAGCTCTTCCAATTGCTACATTTTCAGAACCTGTAGAGTTTAATCTTAAAGCTAAATAACCTACTGCTGTGTTATTTGATGCTGTGGTGTTGTCACCTAATGCAGTTAAACCTACTGCAACATTATTTGCTCCTGTAGTGTTATCAAACATAGCACCATGTCCAACTGCTGTGTTGTTTGAAGCTGTAGTGTTATTTGCTAATGCACTTGTTCCTAACACAGTATTACTTGCTCCTGTAGTGTTATCTAATAAAGCACCTGATCCAATCGCTACGTTTTCACCACCAGTGGTTATCGCACCACCTGCATTGTCTCCTACTACAGTGTTATCTGAGCCTGTTGTTACTGCATCAAGGGCTGCTTCACCTATCGCTACGTTATCCGTTCCTGTTGTTAAAGCTGTTCCTAATGATCCGCTTCCTAATCCTACGTTACCTGTTCCACCTGTTAAATCTAAAACGTCAGTAACGGCTGCTCCGCTTCCTGCTCCGTCACAAACAATCATCTTTATTCCACCATTAGGAATAACTACGTTTGAACCTGTTCCTTGTGTAATAGTTACTGTTGCTCCAGCACTGTTTTGAATTACCCAACATTTATTAACTGTGTTGGGTGCTAAAGTTACAGTACAGGCTTGTGATAAAGAACCTGTAAGAGTAAGTGCCATTGCTCTAGCAGCATCACTTGCTCCGTCTGCCATAGTAATAGTTCCAGTAGAAGCGTCACTTAACGCTTCAGAACCACTACCAAAAGCTTCTGCTATTAATTCTAAATTTGTGTTTGTTGTCGTACCCCAAGTTCCTGACCCATCACCTGTAGCCATTTCGTTGAGTCTTAGATCATTTACATATGTACTTGCCATTTATTTTCCTCGTAAAAAATTATATATTATTATGCCACTTCACTCCAATCTGGAGATTGTGAATCGCTCACATTAGTCCAAGAAGCTGTTTGTGAAGCAGAAACACCTGAATAATTTGGTGTTTGTGAATCATCAACTAATCCCCAGACTAATAAACTTTGAATATTTCCTGTTCCATAAAGTCCTGTAACTGCAATAGTTACATGGGTTGAGGCTGTTATTGTACCTAGTGCACTAGTTCCTGCTAATCCCGTTAACGAGATAATATTTTCAGTGTATATCGTTATACTACCTAACGCTGATGTTCCAGCCAATCCCGTAGGATAAACATTAGCGTCTGCCGTAACAGTTTCATCGCCCTGCGATATAGTAGAAGCCGTTCCACTAACACTCGTTAAAGCTACTCCATTGGCAATAACAGTACCAACAGCACCAGTTCCAGCAACTCCTGTTTCAGTTACATTGGCATCTCCACTTACAGATTCAGTACCTAATGCGGTTGTTCCTGCTAATCCAGTAACCGATACATTTGCTTCACCAGTAACTGTTTCGCTTCCAACTGCACCTGTAGCTGCAACTCCTGTCTCTGCTACATTAGCAGTACCAGTTACAGTAAGAGAGCCTAATGCTGAAGTTCCAGCAAGACCTGTTAGTGCAATAGGGTTTTCTTCACCCCAAGTATCAGAACCCCATGTTCCTCTACCCCAACCTGTTACATTAGCCATTGGCTAACTCCTTTACGCTATTCTAATAACAGCGTTACTTGCGTCAGCAGTAGGAAAAGAAATAGTAAATGATCCAGCAGTTGAGGTTTTATCTCCACCAAAATCGAATACTGCTACAGCAGGGTCTCCAGATGCACTATCATTAAAAATCATGCAACCTCTTGCCGTAATAGTGCACGTTCCAAAAGTTAAATCAGCAAAGTCTGTATAAGCTGTTGTACTAGATGTAGTAGGGTCTACACGGGTTAAAGAATCACCTTTAGCAGTATAGTTAGTTCCACTGGCTTCTTGTGAAGTTGAATAAGCAGTAGTTGCTGCACTCATAGTAGCTGAACTTGTATAAAGTGCTAACCTGAATGTATTACCGCCTGAGTTTTTAAAATTGTGTACGCCTTCTAAAAGTTCTTTTTTAAAAGAAGTGCACATTGCTTGCGTTATCGCCATTATATTCTCCTTATTATATTAGCAAGTTCTTTATTTCCTTGCTTTTCTAATTCATTACAAACTGTACAAATATGGTTTTTAATACCTTCTTGCACATAATATGTAATGATCCATTTACATCTATCTCTAAATGCGTGAGCCTGTGCTTTTACCATAGGATCAGCATTATCACTTATAGAAATAAGTTTATTTGTAGCCATTTCAGCTAGTTCTTCAACAGAATGACCTCTATTTTGAGTTGTTGTTACTCCTAGATCACCTATTGATAATTCAAATTTGTCCGTTTCCATTAATATTTGTTTGGTTCAGTTGGTTCTAATTCTATATCCTTTCTTCCTATCATTCCAACTGGTTTATTAACAGATTCTTTTGTTATTTCAGACCAATTACAAACTTTCATACCACTACCATTTTGGTAAGTTATTTTAGGATCACTTAATCTATGATATCCATAAAGCTTATCTTTTTCTTCAACATCTGTATCAAGAAGTGAAGAACGTGGAGCTACAGCTACTTTAATACCTTCATCAATACATTTTGCAAGCCAAAATTCAACACATCCTCTACCAGCTTCTGCAAAGTGCATATTAGTTTTATAAGTAAAATCAACTCCAAAAATAGAAATTTTTCCTACTTTATTCCATAAAGCAAAAGCTATTGCATACGCTATAGTATTATTAAAATAAGAACATCCTAAATTATTTATTACATTTTCTAAGGGATATTCAACAGCTAAAGGAACTCTTTCATCTAATTCACAAGTATATATTGGATAATCCACTAGAGGCAATCTAGCTCTCATCATATCTGTCATACTGCCTGCATCTTCAGTATCTAGAAATCTGCTCATAGGGTCTAATATAAAAGCTCTATCTATATTAGGTAATATGCCTATCATTGCATTAATTGCCCAAACTTCATCAAAAAACTGGCTATGAACTTGTGATAAATGAAAATCTATCTGACTCTGACCCATAGCAACTATTGCAATATCTTTGCCTTCTAAAGAGTCTATTTTGTCATTAGACATCTAGTTTCCTTTGTCCATCCCTGTAAGCATCTTTGCGATTATATCCATCAGATAACAAAGTAAGTTTTTGTAATGCTTCCTGAAATCTTTTCTCATAATTGACCATTATGTCAGGCTCACCTTTCATAAACGTATAAGCTTCTAACAAGCTTCCGTATAGTAATAATTCTGGAGCATTTGTTCCCAACCAGCTAGTTCCATCAGATGAAGCTGTAATTGATTCTGGAACATAATAATAATGCAACTCTACATTTAAGTTAGCATTTGGAGTTGGACCAACAATAAAAGAATTATCATCAAACTGTGCATAATGCTTTGGAACTCCAGTTGAAGATGCTGAAGGATATGCCTCTCTAATAAAGCTTACATCCGTACTCAAAAGATAACTATAAGCACTATCACTATCTAAAACAGCTAAAGAGAATGGATATAGATAGTCATCTGGAGCTGTTAAATAAGCATTACCGCTTGTTAATGAACCAGTGACATTTTTTCTAAAATTAGGTAACTCAACAGATTTAACTATTCTATCTTCTGCCTGTTTAATCATAGTTCCTAAATCAGCCACAAAGGTTGATTCAGTATTCTGTGTATAATCTTGTATAGCTGATTTTAATGTCGTATATGTCCAACTCATTCTGTACTCACTGTTAATTTACCAACTTCGCCTTTAATATCTAAACCCATTGTAGAAGAACCAAATGCAGTTACACCTCCTCCTATGGGATCAAAAGATGCGTATGTAGTTGAACCATCTCTACTGGTATCAACTCTTGCATTATATAAATTTTGTGGATCAGATGTATCTATTTCACCTAACTTTAATTGAGGTTGATCTTCGTCTAAACAGTCTAAACAAACTCGTAATCCGTTTCTTTTACCATCTTCTATTTGATATTTTAAAGTATTGAGTTTATAGGAAAACCCACAACGATCACATTGTCCTAATGCTTTACTCGCTTTTGCGTATGCCATTAATAACCACTTATAGATAAATCAGGAACAAATCTAACCGCAGCCTTCTCTCTATCAGCATCACTTACGTCTTTCCAAAGTTCGTCATACCTTTGTTTTATCATAGGTATTCTGTTTTGTGCTTCAGGTGATTTGCAAGCAATGTTATGCGCCAAAGCGTATGTTAAGCAAGGAAGATATCTTGTTGGCACATCAGCATTGTTGCTGGCAATAGTTCCAACATCTTCTATCCTTTTAACGTAATCGTAAACTAATGTATAGGTATCTGCTGCATCTGGAACAGACCAAACTACTATTTTGACTGCATCATTATCCTTATCTACATAAAATTGTGTAGGTTTAGATTGTGTTAGCTTATTGGCTTGATGATTATATTCAGTTCTAGAAATACGATTTAGCCTTTGATCAAACTGCTTACTTGTATTGCCAGAATCAGTTCTGACGAAAACATCAACTATATCTAAAGCACTCGAATCTGCTGTATAACTACTTGTACCAGCAGTCATTGTTGCTGTTCCTTGCTCTATAGTCCAAAGATTTAATCCTTTATTCTGCCATTCTAGAAAAACGAGATTTAATGCTCTTTTAGCACTACGATAGCTATAACCAGAACGTAGTTCTAGTCCGCAAAGATCATAAGCTTCTTCCATTATATCGCTTATATCTAAGGTAAATGATGTAGTTCCACTTGTAGCCATTATTTATCCTTGTTAACTCTAGTTATTGTTATACCAGATTTAGTAGTCTGTATTTTTTTATTTCTCTTTGATGCAGGTGCAACTGTAACTCTGTTCTTTTTTTTAGTAGTCATTTCTTTTTCTTCCCTGCTTTATCTAATGCTATAGCAACAGCTTGTTTCTTTGGTGTTCCTTCTTTAATTAATTTAGAAATATTCTTACTAATTACTTTTCTAGAACGACCTACTGAAAGAGGCATGATTAAGTTTTACCACCACCAAATGTTTTTTTGACATATTCCTTATAAGATTGAGTTTGCTTACCCACTTCGGTAGCTCCTCCGCCCATATAAGATTTTTTGCCTTTACTAACAACTTTTTTATTTTTTTGTTTAAATCTAGTATTTCTACCAAGTCCTTTACTCATAGTTTTTCCTTAAATTGCATACATCTATAATGCCTTGAGCTAACAAAGCATTATAAACATACTAGGTTAAAATTATTTCTTTTTAACAGATTTTTTCTTAGCTGGTGCTTTCTTCTTAGCTGGTGCTTTTTTAGCAGCTTTTTTCTTTGGTGCTTTACCACCAACATAAGCTTCATTAACATCAGGCGTAGATGGATCATCAGCTATAAAATGACCTTTATCATTTTTAGCTCTTTCACCATTCATCTCAGCACATTTACGTTCTGCATCTTCCAAGTCAGGATCAGGACCAAACATAGGTCTATAAATTCCATCATCATCTAATTTAAGAACTTTATATTGTGCTGGGAATTCACCAGTTTCTGAAATTACATATTGTTTTTTAGCCATAATTTCTCCAGATTAATCAGAATATACTTTTACCATTTCTAAAACTATGGAATAAGTATCTCCTGAACTGTGACCTTTAGTAGTAAAAAGGATGTCTCCATTTTTACCACTCCCTGCATTATTAGGAATACCACCGAAATCCTTAAAGTCCATGTGCCCATTACTGCTTTCAGCTAGTTCTATTAAAAGAACATTAGATGTTGCATTAAGAAACAATTGAACCGACATACCAACAATGGCATGGCTAACCCTCATTACTCTTACTTCAGAGCAAGAAACTCCTTCAGAGTTAGAAGTTAAAGCAGAAACATCTACTTTAGCTACTGCGGATTCGCCAGTGCCATCGCTGACATTGGTAAACTTCATAATACAGTTTCTTTCACCATCAATGATGGTTTGTGAAGTTACTGCATCAGCCATTAGTTACCCCCTTACTCGAATGGTGTAGCTAGTGTACCATCACCATGAAGCATAGCCTCACAATGCCATACTGCTGCTGTAGTTGCTTTTAAACGGATAATTCCGCCTACAAGCCAACCCTGAGCTGCCGTTCCTAAATCAATAGTGTCGTCATCACTGGCATCAGGAATAAAAGTATTCATGTCAGTTGCAGTTGCTGGATCAAAGAGATGAGCAAAACCAGAGAATAAATCACTGGTATTGTCAGTATTAATTTGTCCTGCTCCTGTGAAAGTTGTACCTACAATAAATGTATATTGTAAACCTGCTGCTGCTGTAGGTAATGTTACTACAATACCTGCTGCTCTATTTAGAGTAAATACTGCTCCAGATTGAGTTGATTCTACTGAATAAGTAGCATCCTCAATTGAAACAACATTATCATAAGAAGATACATAACCTGTGGTAACTAAATTACCACTAGTATCTACATCTAAATTAGTTGTTACTGCTCCTGTGCTAGTGTTCTTGCTGATTTGTTCAAATCCGCCTTCTGATCTAACTGGACCATTAAAAGTTGTGTTAGCCATATTTCCTCCTAAAGGAAAAAGTCTATCATCTTGGCAAGTCTGCTAGGGCAGTTGATAGACAAATTAAAAAAATTCCCTAGATAAAAAAAAGGGAGACCCATAAAGAGCCTCCCTTTAAGTCCTTACGAACTACCTGGTGAACCAAAGATACCAAGTGGATCAGATACTCCAAAGGAATATCTTTCTCTAGCTTTGTATCTAACATTACCAGTTTCAAAGTCACCATCCATAGCTGTAGTCATTGGTGCTCTGACGAAATGCTTCATGCCATCAGGTACATCTGTTGTGATGAAGAAAGCATTAGTATCAGTTAAATAGTGATTAACTGAATAGCCTTCTGGAATCACGCCATTTGTTTTGATTGCATTAACATCATTGTCAGCAGTACCGACTCTGTAGTCACTTTGCAATAGTCTAGTAGCAACAAACTGAAGATCAGTTGGTACTATTAGTTTCTTAGGTCTAGCTGCAATTTTAAGACCTCTTTCATCAGTATATTTACTGATTTGAATAATCGCATCTTCTAAAGATGTTTCATTCAAGTCAGCACCTGAAGAAGGTCTGTTGCTGTTAGTTCCACCACTTACAAGTGGGTGAGCTGTGCTAAATAAAGCAACACCGTCACCTGAAGAAAAAGTAGTTGAGAATCCATTATTTAATGGATACGCTCCTTTAACTTGTTTTGTGTAAGCCATTGCACGAGCCAAAGCTTTAGTATATCTACCAGAGAGAGAAACATAGAGGTTATCCTCCATAGCTTCTTCTGTGATTGAATAGCCCATAGCTATTGTTTCGTGTGTGTAACGAGCTACAAAAGATTCTTGGGCTGTATCCCAACTGATAGTTGACCCTTCATCTTTTACAGGAGCAGCTCCGAAACCTGATAACTTGAGTTCTTCTTCAAATGATCTTTCAGAATTCTCAGTTACATAAATTTCTTCGTGCTCGTTCTCGTAGTTAGCATACTCTTCGCCAAACAGGGCATTAAGTCCTGGAAGGAGTTGATGTAGCTCATTCGCTCTTGATATAGCTGCCATAATTGTACTCCTTAACCAATACCCGTTGTGGTGAGCAGTTGATGCCCAACGTTAAACATAACCAATACATCTGTGTAGGTATCACCAACTGCACTATCTGGACCATCAACAAAGTCGATGATTTTCACAGGTAATGTGTTAGTGGTTGCTACAGTAGATATATCAACCGAATTTTTGCTTGTTCCTATTGATGTACTGCCCGCAGTTTGAACAACAGCACAATTCTTTCCAAGATCGTCTTGGTCAGCAGCACCATCGCATTGCATTTGCATTATTACAAAAGGATCAGTGGCAACATACGCAACAATATCATCCGCAGCAGTTGAAGCTGGGAAATATTGATTGGGTGTGAATTGACCAGTGGTTGGATCAGTGTAAGCACAACCAAGAAAAATACCAATAGGTGTACAAGCCGTAGTACCTGTGTCCTTTTGGACAGTAGTATTAGGGTTGTCATCACCCCACTTCACAAAATCGCCATAGAATATAGAAGTTCCATACGCATTTTTAATTTTGTAGTGAGTAACTTTTCCTTGATAAGGGCTTCCAACAATTGTTCCAAGTGGTCTAGCTCCGTGAGGAGTTGCACTAGTTGACATAATTGTCTCCTTAAATTAAATTAATTATTAAAGATTCTAAGAATCTTTACCAAAAGTTGTTTTAGAATTACGCTCAAAAACTTGTTTGGTCGCCATTCTATTATCCTGATCTTTAAAATACACATTATCAACAGATTCCATCTGAGATTGTGCCATTCTTCCGAAGTGCTCATCTCTAGCCTTAGCTTTTTCTGCTGGCATTTTGCATAATAATTGTCCACCAATTTCTATATTTCCCTTTTTTGCCCATTCAGAGCCGTGATCCATCATGGTAATTTGAAGTTCAGGATGATCTTGTAATTCACATGGTATCCACCCCTCTCGAAATCTTCTGGATACATTAGGATTATCAGTTTGACCTAATAAGGCTGTTCTGATGTACCTAAAAACCCAGCCTTCTTGAGGATTTGGGGTAGGTAAATTGGTTGGATTTTCCCAGCTTTCTGTGTGCTGAGTAGCCTCTCGGCTTTCTGTTCCCCTCGGGGTACGCTCTTGGTTTTCAGGAGTATCAGTAGAAACTGCCTCCACTTCATTAGTGTTATTATTTTCTTCTGACATATTAAGTCTCCTTTAATAATTGATTTGCGTATTGCTCAGGACTAATTCCAAGTTGGCGAGCTAGCTTAACTTGTGTCTGAGTAAGACGGATTTGCGAAGGTTTTTTGTTTCCACTATCCCTCGTTGCGGATGCAACAACTGTTGAAGGTTGTCGTTTAGGTGTTTCTTCTTGAGATACCTCTACCTCTTTAGAAGATTGTACACCAAAAAAAGTAGGAAATTGATTCTGCATAGCCTTATCAACTTCTTGATAATATTCATTAGACTTACTAGCTGGATCAATTCCTTTAGCTTGTAAGCTTTGATCAAGATACATAGCATAAGAAGTCATTTCTTTATGGACAGGTTCACTACCCATAAACCAAGGATTCTTTTGTGCCCATGCTTGCATATCAGGATCAGGCTGTGCCTCTTGTATTTCTCGCTGCGGTAAATTCTGCGCTATCTGTTGTTGGACATTAGCAGCCATATTAGTTGATTGTTGTTCAGCTAATGTAGCTTTTGACAATAACTCTTGAGCCTTTGTCATTTCTTCAGCATTACCTTCTTCATAAGCTTTTTTAAATGCTTCTTGTGCATTTTGTTTTGCCCACAAAGCATTGTTATGTGCTTGTTTATTTAAGACTTCTCCACCTTGTTCCACCATAGCCTGTAACCTCTGGTTCTCTGACATTACAGTCTGTAAGCGTTTAACGGCTTCATGCGACTCTCTTTTAGCAGCCTCTTTTTCTCTACGTTCTTCGTGATACTCGTATTTTATTTTAGCTATTCTTTTTCCAGCTCTATCACTGTAATCAGCTATTTCTTTATCTAAAGTATCATCGTCAACGTCAGAAGAAGAATCTTCCACTTTCTTTGGTCTACGATCTTCTTCAGGAGTGTCATCGACTATTTCGACTTCCAATCCTTCAGGAATCTCATTATTTATTTCTGTTGTGACACCAAAAAATTTGTCTTCTTTAGACATCTTTTGTGATTCATCAACAATAGGTTCTTCATTAATTATCTCTGTACTTGATTCGCTCATGCTCTAACTACTCCCGTTGGATCATCGACAACTGCTTCCACAGTATCGTCATTAATTAAGCGAAACTCTTGTCCGTACATTTTCATGCGAGTGCCAGAGTAAGCACGAAACACAACCCAATCACCTGTTTTACACCAAGGTCCACTCGGAAATCTATTGGCATCTTTATAACATTCAGGTCCTAACTTCATAACGTATCCGCAAATATTACTTACTTCTTCGTCTTTTATAGTTTGGGAGGCTTTAACAATACCACCATCAGTTTTCTCATCCGCCTTTGGCATAACAATTAAAATTCTCCAACCTTTAGGTTCAGGCAGTTGACTTTTAACATCTATGTCAATTTTGGGTGTTTCCACACTTTCTGGCTCAGGTATCTTTGCTTCAGTTTTACTCATAATGTTGCACGACTTTAAGGAGTCGAGTTCCTATTCTTTGAGAACCCTTTCGACATAATCTAAAAGTTCTCGCTCTGCAAGGGCTAAACCCTCGATAACACCAGTCATCTTCTGATACTCACTATAATCTTTGCAAGCACCTGAAGCTATATGATCAGCGTGTTCATTCATCATACCACGCAGCTTCAATTTCATATGTTCTGAAAGTGATAGCTGTGTGATATCATTATTCATTCTTATTGATATCTTTAACTATATCTTTAGCCATGTCAATACCTTTTCGATAATCTTCTCTGGCTTGTTTGTCCTTTAATTGTTCATTCTCTAGCAAATCGCTAGCAGTTTGCTGTCCTATTCTAGCTCCAGCAATTTCTGTTTGAGCAGCAATACGTTCTCTTTCTATTTGATCTCTATTGGCTGCTTTAGTAGCATCTAATTGTAATTTGGCTTGACCCTCTTCAGTCTTACGTTGAAGCTCACCTTCTTTAATGGATATCTCTCTTTCCTTAGCAATTATTAATGGGTCTTTCTGCTGTTCTTCGATTCTTTCCTGTTCTGCTTGTGCTTGAGAAGTCATCAAGACTCTTTGAGCTGCTTCAGCTACTAAACTAGATATACGTTTTTCTACATCTGCTGGTAATGGTTCACCTTCAGGAGGTAACTCAATTCCCATTTCACGCTCAACTTGCTTTCTGTACTTCATTGTTAAATGTTCATTAACGTAAGAAGAAGCTGCTGCAAGAATAGCTGGTGCTTGTGGACTTTGTTGTACAGTTTGCATTATTTCAGGATTCTGTTGAGCAGAAGCAACAACTGCAATATGTGCTTCATGGTCTTGTTCTATAAATGCTTTAACTGGTTTTCCATTGATTAAATTTTGAACAGCAGTTACTGGATCGACTGGCTTAATATCGTCTGTATCAGGAATAATAGCATCTACATCTTCTATGCCTAAGACTTCTAACATTTGTCTGTGCAATTCAGGAAGGTTATACATATCAGGAGAAGATTGTGCCAATTGCATAGCAGCTTGATATTGCATTATCCTTTGAGCCATAGTTGCTGCATTAGGATCAGATACAGGTAATATGTCTACTCTTTCATCAAAGTCTTCAGCTTTAATATATTCTTCCTCATCCATTTCATAAGGATATGCAGGCTCAGTAAAATCTTTAACTATACCTACTAATATATCAAATTCTTTTCTCATAGAAGCATGGAGTCTAGCTTGTACCGCACTCATAACCTTTTGATTTCGTTCAAGTAATGCAAGCGTAGTTCCTACAGGAGCTTGATTATTCATATCTGATATCTTCATGTCAGATATACTGGCAAACCTTCTTCCTTCTTCTACTATGTTTTGTAATAGTTGGTAAAGAGTACCTGATGGTTCTTTGTATGGTAAGAAAGTAATATTGTCTCGAATAGCACCACCTGGTACATCAACATCTCTAAACTCTCCAGGCATTATTGGGGTATCATCGCCTTTTATACGCAAGCCTCTTGCTTTTAAACCACCAGGCAAATTAGATAATGTACCTGCATCAACCAATTGTCTTAGTATAGACGTAGCTGATTTAGCCAAACCACCTACCATGTGTATCAATCCAAACCCATAAAATCCCAATCCTGGTAGATACTGATAATGTACAAAGTGCATTCTTCTAAGCTTCTTAGCATCATCTTCGTAATAATTTCTACGAATACTTAATATAACTCCACTAGGACAATCAATAGTGACAACGTAAGGTATGGCTATACCTGTTTGTTCTCCCTGTTCATCTGTGTCTTCAAACCCTTCTAAGTCTAAATCTACCTGCATTTCTAAGATAGTATGACTTTGATCGTAGTTATAAGTGTCCTGTTCTCCAGTTATATCATTGTATTTCTTCGTAATATCTGAGATATTCTGCGATCCTGCGGGTAAATCTACATCTCTATAGAAGCCATTGACTTGCATCTTTCTAATTGTATTAGAAGATTTACGCATTACATGAGTAGCACGTTCACAAGTTTCTAAATCGCTAGCACCATAATTAACTACTACATCTTCTGCTGGTACAAATATAGAACTAGGTCTATCTAAACTGGGGTCAAAGTAAACTTTTCGGAAAGCTGAACCAGCTAAAGGCAATGAAAACAACATCTTTTCTGTTTCAGTTCTGTATTCTGACATTTCATACGTCAGTAAATAATTTAAGTAGTCTTCTACTCTTTGTGCCTGTTTTTCTTTTTTATCAGTTATCTTGCCAACAATCTTAGTTCTCACAGGACCTTGGGCTGGAAACATTTCAGTAATTGATTGCGACTGAAATCTTATAACTGCTTCTGAAAGCATTGGGTGAAATACTCCACAAGCACCAGACCAAGGCTGTGTTCTTTCTTCTATCTTTAATCCTAGCTGATCTAATCCTTTAGTGTAAGTCTCTTCCCATTCTGAGCGTGACTCTTTATCTCCGTTATAAGCACTTATTAATTCGTTACCTAGTTCACTTAATTTCTGGTCATCTATGAATTCAGCTAAATTAGAATCAAAACCCTCATCGCCAACTTCTCTGGCGTTAGGGTCAAAGTCAATTATCATGCCACCATCATCAGTCTCTATTGCTACTGATTCGGGGTCTTCTATAGCAATCGTAAGTTCTTCTTCAGGTTCTTGCTCTATCAGTCCGTCTATAGGTGTAGCTGGTTTTCTTTCTATCGCCATGTTTTCATTTTATACCTTAATAATAATTTGCAATTCGGTTATGTTCCAAAGGCTCATCTTCTTCGTCAGAATGCAATGAAATAAAACCACCTTGTCTGAATCTTAACAGAGCTTGCGTAGTGCTATCAACTAAATCGTCATGTTCCATATTTGGAAATCCCGCAAACTCCTCTATTGTTTCTTCTGCCCAACGTGTTTCAGGTGCCCAAACCACTCCTGAAGCAAATAGATCAGATACAGCATTTACTCTTGATATTTTATCATTTCCTCTGCTAGGAGTGTACTCTTGTACTGGAATTCCTATTGCCCTCAATTCAAAGATTAATGGCATACCTGCTGCTTTTGCTTCCACAATAAAGGCATCAGGTTTATAAGCGTTGTATTTTTCAAAAGCCATTTTCTTTAGCTCAGGAAACTCTAAACGCTCTTTGTAAGCATCTAACAGTATAAGGTTAGGTGCTAGCATTCCGTCATCATCTTCTCTATAAAAGACACCCCAAGTAGTGCAAGCAGAATAATCAGCTCTTTGATTCTTCATAAAAGCTGTATCCCAAGATTGGATAACAAACTCACATTGTGGTGGATTTCTTTCTTCCCATATTTTCCACCATTCTCTTTTTACCAACGCCCCTTCTTCTGAAGTAGGGTCTTGCTGATACTGAGCCATCCATTTACTATTAGGCAGCTCGGCTTTCAAAGCCTGTAATTCTTCCATTTTCCAGAATTCTGCCCACAAAGGATTACCTGAAGGCATAATGGCAGGAAGTTCTATTACTTCCCATTGGTCAGCTCCGCCACGTTTTATGCTAGCATCTACCACCTGACCAGTTAAATCTTTATTGTGCCATCTTGTCATTACCACAACGATAGAACCATTTGGTTGTAAACGCTGTCTCGGACCTGATGTATACCACTCGTATGTTCTATTGAATACATTTATATCGGCACTTGCACCTTCTTGTTCTGAATGGGGGTCATCAATGATTAAGAGGTCAGCACCTTTACCAGTTACCGCACCGCCTACCCCTATCGCAAAATACTCCCCACCTTTGTTTGTATTCCACCTACCTGCTGCTTTGCTGTCAGATTGCAAGCTAACATCTGGAAAGACTTCTTTATAATCTTTACTATTAACAAGGTTTCTAACCTTCCTACCAAAGCCAACCGCTAGTTCAGCCGTGTGTGCAGTCTGAATTATCTTCTTATCTGGGTATCTACCTAGAAACCATGCGGGTAATAGGTAAGAAGCAAACTCACTCTTTGTGTGTCTAGGGGGCATATTGATGATTAAACGCTTTAATTCGCCTTTAGCGACCCTCTCAAACGCATCAGCCATTATCTCGTGGTGTTTACCATGAATAAAAGCTGACCACATCTCCCCAACAAAGGTCATAAACTCATCGTGGCACTTCTCCCTATTCTTCGCTTGCTCTAATTCTTCTAAAAGAACTAGTAACTCTTGCTTTTGTACAGGAGATAGATTTTTTACTTTACTAAGAACATTCTTATTCATACTTAATATGTAGTATATACCTACTAAGTAGATACTTCTTAAATTAAAAACTTAATAAGTACCCAATAGGGTAGGCACTTATTAAGTAGAAACTGGGTAGTAAGTAGATACTAGGTATATATATCTACAGATTTTACCATAATGCACCCCCTTCACATAAAAATCAACCTTAAATTGAAAAAAATAATATGGGGGGTCGGGACTCCTGTGGCTTTATCTAAGAAAGGGGGGGTTACTTAGTGAAAACTTGCTAGCAAAATGCAATAACATAGGGGGGGTCTATAAAAAGTAG
>Ga0208299_1001821_pt1 | contig 15221 bp, 11 predicted proteins | sample 15_taG_FD_184089 | JGI IMG/M metagenome (GOLD analysis project Ga0208299, IMG submission 184089) | Marine viral communities from the Subarctic Pacific Ocean - 15_ETSP_OMZ_AT15312 metaG (SPAdes) (version 2) | ecosystem: Environmental > Aquatic > Marine > Oceanic | place: Pacific Ocean | collected...
GGTGATAGGCCCAGGTTTCGTTGGAAAGCTGAACGTTATCAAGATCTTCGAAATGAAAAACGCCATCTTGATAGATAGCGTGGCATTGGTTTTTAGAATCCAGTGTTTGGAACATTAATAGAGCGCTCGGTTGATAGTGAGTCGTTTGACTTGCTCATTAATATACCTCAGCATCGCGTCGTTGTCAAGTGTTTGTGACAGATCCTCGATCCCTTTCGTGATTTTGCTTATATCCTTTCCAAAACTAAATGCATTTGATTCCAAAGTTCTTATCAAGAAATAAATCTTATAAAATGTTCTTTTTTCTATTATGGAATTTAACTGTTTAAAAGAGAGTGTGTTTCTTTGATTTTTTGTTATCTCCATAAATTCTTGACTTTTAACATCAAAAGTAATGTTTGTCGGGAAAGAAGCGCAGAACTGATTATAAGCATACCCGATAAAAGAGATAAAGTCATCAAAATCTGTCGTATAAGCCTTGACAAAATAATGTTCCAACATTCTCTTATAAGTTATAGTCTCCCCCAGCTTGCTCTTAACTTCTTTCTCGATCTGATCTATGGTTGGGGGACGACGAAGTCTTTTTTGGAGATTGTGAATAATTATTCTCCTATAGGCGGCCTGCAAAACAGAATATTCATTCAAGTTGCAGATAAACTGATTTGGCATTCTGTAGTTGGGATAGAAACCAAATCTTGATGCCAAATCAACAAACGCCATATATTCTGTATTGGCCTCACCAAGATACTTATTGAATTTTTCTATATCATTATTAACATCATCCAAAGTGAATTCAAATATTAACCCACAGTTTTTATGAGTATAAGATTTTTTATTTATATAAGATTGCTTTGTTATAGAGAGTTCTTTACCCAGCATCAAGCAAAACTTAAAAAACTCATTTAAAAATGAACTTAAATTCGTTATTCTACTTTGAACTTCATAGTTTTTGCAATAATTGTTTAAAAAGTTCTTGATTGTCTTTTGGACCCGCGTACGATAAGTATTAGAGAAATTAACACTATTGGGATTCATGTTGCGGAAATTGATTATTGGTTCCGTGGTTGGAGAGAACCCTTTCTTGACCATCTTTTTATTATATGAAGACTTAAGTTCTCCAAATAAATCCGAAACAAAGTCAAGCATGTCACCAGCATTAGCATCTTCAATCAAAAAATCTGGATTTGATATCATGATAAAGTCAAAATCAGGATCTAGCTTAAAGTTGTTATTTTGATAAGAGCCAATTAAGTAATTATCAACACGATTTAAAGGATTAAAGAAAGTATAATTATTCTTTTTTGCAAAAGTATTTCTTAAAGACTTCTCTTTACCAGAAGCAAGTAGCTTGTTGTGTAAGTTTTTATTCATCGAATTCCTCTACTGCTCTTCTGGTCTCTCTGATCGATCTTAAATCATCGATGATTCCTACCATGGTTCGATTGGTTTTATCTTCATTAGCTTCAATGAATTCATCAATAGGAGACTGGGTGCTCTCATAGACGACCCCTCGTGAATCCCCGACGATCGATTGCTTGTCGATATCAAAATTAACTGAATAACCCGTCTCCGTATATACTAAATTGATTGTTATTATATGCTTATAAGCAACTATGCCGCCCGGCTCCGGGTTAATATGCCAGCCGGGGCCTTCACCCGGGTCGCTAACCGAAAATAGTGTTCCTCGATTAATTCTCCTACTATCCGAGAGTCGTTCTTCATCGGTGTCACCCTCGCCGGTAAATTCGTCCAGCGCATCTTGGAATTCCTCTTGGGCTGCGAGCCGGCGTTCCTCTTCTGACACGACCGGGTCCGCCTCCATTTCCAATATCGGTGGCCCACGCTCATCCGACCTTATCAAACTAGGTGGAACAAGTGGGCAACGCGTTAAATCGTCTGTTCTCTCACCGAAGTCGACCCATTTTAATCTAACATTTGTTGTATAATCTAGATCTGATCCAATCGTATTTGTTACATTCAAAGCAACAAAATACCCCCCTATACCTAAAAACTTTGATATGTCTTTTGCTGTAGCGCCATTGCTGCTGTTCCCGACAAATAATGGATTTAAATAAAAGAATTGAGCCGGTCTAATGAAAGGGCATCCAACCAATTGGACTCTCACATCATAAATCTCTCTTAGGAAATTTAAATTTTCAATAGCAGAGTTCTCACCAAAAACACGAGCGGTTCTTAAAGGTTGATCGTCAAACTTTTCAAATGATATATTTTTTATAATTGAGTTTCTTTCACCGAAGTTCAAATGAAAAACACCTCGTTTGGCATCTAGTTCTTTATGCTTTGCATAATCATAGTTGTTACCGGTACCCGCGCCCTCCGGTATCTTTTGGTTAAAATAGTTCGCTGAAAAGAAAGAATAATTAACCACTTTTGGAGGATTCCCATCCGGAGATAACGCGGTGGCTCTAAATTCCTCAAGGCCGGTTTGAGATAGATCAAAGAAGGCTTCCACATCATACACTTTTGGTATTTTATGTAAATGATCATCTTCTTCTGGATCGGCTGACCATGTTATTTGACGCGCCCATCGAAACACTTGTTCCAAGGGGGATCTTTCTTCTTCTTGTGGTATTGCTATAAGGCTTTCGGCATTCGACTCGCCAAGCGCATGTTGCCGGAATGCTGCTAGCCTAAAATCCATCTCATCAGTATAAACAACGTCATCTGAATCGTCGATCGGATGTGATAATGCTTCTTTTGTAAATTTAACCAAGTTGATTTCAGATTTTGGATTTAATAGATTATTTCCATCAATTAGTTCTCTAGCATTTGTTTCATAACCAAAAGTCGCAAATAAATCTTTCATAAAATCATCAAAATTATAATTAACCCTCAAAGAGCGAATTACTTTTTCAGTAAAAAACTTCCGGAAAGAATCAATATCAACTAATATATTTGATAAATTAATTGAAACTTCATTTCTATAAACATCCTGAAAGTTATAGGGGCCAGTTATGATTCTTGCTATATCTTGGATAGGGTCGCGGTCGTCTTGTTGAGCCGTCTCAATGAAGTGCGCTTGGATAACATCAACAATATCACCCAGGGTTGTAAAATAAACACGAAAATTTTGGCCGGCTTGTTCGGGCGCGCTATTAAAGCCGGCGTCTTCTTGGCCTTCGCGAAGGCTGCCGGCCTGAAGAACTGATAGCGGCTCAAAAGTTATGTTCCCTAGATTGGTCGATCCGCTGCCCTCGTCCTCGAGGCTGTTTGCGCTGCTTGTAAGGATACCCTCTAGAACCTCGTTTTGGTCGCGGACAAGCCCCTGCAGAACCTGAACACCTTCCGGACCCAATCTGCCAACTCTAAAATCAGCGTTCTGTAAAACCTCCAACGTTAGTTCATTTGTAACCACTCGCAGAAATGCGTCTTCTGTCGACTCGGATCCTATAAAGATGGCGCCTGCATCGGCTCCGGCGGCGTCGATCATCCCATTAACTGCTTCCTGCGCAGAATTCTCAATACCAGAAGAAACCTTATCGGCAATCAGGCCATAATTAAAACCCAAAACATAGATTCTAGATCCTCCAATAAGACGGTTGAATATAGCATTATAGTTATTAATAATATTACTAGGATTGTTGATATCTCCCGCGAGGGCTCTAGCAAACTCTTCTTGATTAAGGCTAGCGAATGTTACATTGCCATCGCCGTTGTCGCGGACCCCTTCGAAGATCCCACTTCTTATAGGATTGCCGCACAGCAGCGCCTCTTCTGTGGTGGCGGGAGCGGGGTCGGTACCAGATAATCTTCTAACAACATCAATGCCGTATCGGCCGAGAGCGCGCTCGGTTCGCCATGGCGATTGGGGTCCCATGCTTAATATATTATAATATGTAGGATCTCGTAAAAGACCATCCATAAAAGAGCGGTAGGTTAAGTCAATGCTTATTGTTCCATCTTGATTAAAGTTAATTTGATGTTGCTCCAAGGTGAGATCTAGTACTCTAGATATCTGATTCATCAACCTTTTAGCATTCGCATCCAACCCTAGATTGTCTAAAGTTGTCTGATCAAAAAACCAACCCACTTCAACTTTCAAACGATATTCATATGGATTAATTTCTTCGGCGTTGGCGGGCTCCGTGAGGTCGCTATCTATTTGTCTTACGTGGCGAAATAACTCAAATATATATGCCTCCTGGGGCCCGTTCCCGGATATTTTCGAGACTTGGGTATTGGTGATATTTAAAACATCAGTTGGAAATAACTTTGACAAATCTTGAACAAAGATCTTTAAATTTGCCTTTATGTTTCTTGTGATCTCAAAAACATTCTGTCCCTCAAAGTCCCAAGAGAAACTCTGAATACCAGCGCCGCCACCTCGACCTCGACCGGTGGCAATATCCTCAACATCTTGTGCTCTTACAAAGTTATCAAATTTAAATTCAATAACCTTACCACCGCGCTCAGCAAAATCATCTCCAGCGGTAAATTCTTTAAAAATTCTCACTTTTGGAATAAGAGAACTCAAAAGAGAACTGGGGGATTCAAACCAGTCCTTTAACAACTCTGTATTGGTAAAGCGAGAAACAAAATCAGAAGCATCCGGAGCGTCTATTTGATATATGGTATCATAAAACAAATCAACCAAACCGGATTTTAGGATTCTCAACATTAAAACACTTAATATACCTTGTTGCCTGGCTAAAATCGCAGTAACGGCATCTTCTTGTTCTTGTGTCCTACTCTCGACGTCTTCTTGGAGTTCCTCTATAATCTCTTCTTGGACAGTTTCTATTGCGCCTCTTATCTCTCCGGGGCCGAAGCTCGGGGGCGTTCCAAAGTTCCCGAGGCGCTGGGTTCTGTTGCGATTTACCGCGGTACCGTACCAAGGCGCGCTGGCGACGTCGGTCGCATTTAATGTGTCTAATATTTCTAAAAAAACTGCCGCGTTTGCGCGCTTAGTCTTGTTTTCATCTAAATTTACCTGAGCGGAAGATAAGAGAGCGCGCATGTTTTCTTGGCTCCCGTCGTCGGAAATTGGTGGATTGCTGCGGCCCTCTAAAATGCCGGCCATATAGTTGGCGCGCATTGCCTCTCGGGCACGCTCACGCTGTTGCGGAGTCAGTACCAGTACAAACCTCGTGACTCCGCCCGGGCTCGCTTCGGCGCCGGTAGTGACGGACTCGTATTCATCTCCAAAAACATAACGATTAAAGTCTTGTATAAACTGTTCGACGTCTTCATATTGGAGGGGCGCGCCGTCACTGGGGCTTTCATACGAAGCGCCCGATTCTAGTAATGTTGGCACTCCAGCCATCTAGATCACGCTCCGAATGATATTTTCAATCGGGAAAGGGATCTGAACCACTTTTCCGGGATAAACATGTGCTTCGGTGGGTGTTAAGTTATAAAATGCGATAACCCACCATAGTGTCGGATCGTTATAGAACTTATCAGCAAGTTTCATAAAACGATCACCATTTCTCCAAACATGATTTCTAACTTTCACTCCAGTTAAAGAAGGAATGTTGATCTGATTTGGAGTACGGTAATGAGTTATAGAAGGTGTATTTCTATTCTCTAAATAAAAAAAGTATAAACTATTGCGCAACTTCTTTAAAGATCTTTGTGAATATCTGCTAGCCATTAATCATTATCTCCGGCACCGGTGGCCGCGTCGGCGGTCGTGGGGTCAGTGGTGACCTCGCCGGCGATCGCGGCAGCGCGCGCGGCGACCGAGTGGCCGGCGGCGAGCGCGGCATCTGTAGCTTCCGCAGTGTCCGCGTCGTCAATCGCTCGGTCCAAATAATAGGGGAACTGATTAGCCAAACCTGCGCTCGATACCGTGCCGCCAAATTTCGCGTCTGTTTCTCCTTGCCATCCAACAGCATGTTCGTGAAGAACTGTGAAGTTGAAACTTAAAGGAATCTGCATGGGATTGGCATAATCCTCTCCATCTTGAAAACCAACATTAAAGTTAGGAGAAACTGTGAAACCGTCTATAGCGCCGAGAAGGCCAGTTTTGGTATCATAATCACTTTCCTCCAATGATTCAGGTGCGGCTGTGCCCTCGTTGGCGAGCGCGGCTTCGTTGGAAACATAAGGCGCAGCAGTAGCACTGCGAATTAAGTTAGCAAACTTAATACGAAAAAGAGGAGAGGCGGCAATCGTCGATGTATCACCAGCATTTACATATTTAGGATATAACATTTGCATAAGCAAGTTTATTTTTCGCATGTTCTCGGTAACTTCTCTTGAACTTGCTGCAGTAACTGTAAAGCCACAAGATATTTTTCTTGTTGTATTCTGAAAAGTAACAATCGGATCCATTCGGCCAAATACTTGTGTTGGATTGTTCTTGCTGCTAAATTGATCTGAAAACTTGGTAATATAAGCTTTAAACTTAACAAACTTACTTGTAGGAATGTGAAAAAACTTTAAATAATAGTTTTTGTTATTAGCATATATTTCATCTGCTGGGACATATCCCATCTATCTTCTCCTTATCGTGAGCCGCTACTCGGCTGCAATCCATCTCGTAACAATATTTCGAATCTCTTCCTGACCAATATATACCCTAACTTCGGCCCGGGCAGCTCCACCGGCGCCGCCGGCAGGAGTGGCCATTGTCTGTATATTTGTACTCAACTCTCTTATGGTTTCTTGGAGTTCATCTACATTTCCAGCGCTGAATGTTGCAGAAGCTTCTGAGAGATCTTTTATTCCTGTTGTAACAGCTCTAAAATTGGTAACTTCATTTCCTTCAAAATTATATTCTTCTCGTATCGCCTTGCCGAGATCTCTAACTGCTAAAGTCATACTGCGAATTATGGAAACACGATTCAACAATCCACTCAATCCTGTTTCTCCTAACATGGTAAATAGATCAACAAACTTGCCCATCATTTCTGCAGCATTCCGGAAGCTGCGGGCTGCTAGCGCCGCTGAGATGCCCATAATCAAAGCGGGTATTCCAACAAGAACCGCCAAACCCATCGCTGCAGCGGGGTTGGCAAAAGCGGACACGCCGGCTGCGGCTGATGTTAGGGCCGGTCCAACAGCGGGAGCGGAGCGGGCGACGATTCTCGAAGCCAAGGCTAGCCGGCCCATGGCGAGCGCCCAGCGCAGAAAGAGGCCGCCGGCTAAAATCGCGCCAACGACGTGGGACATCTTTTTGGCTTCGTCGGTGAAACCGGCCACCGCCTCGCTGCCACCGGTTAACCAGGCGATCCCATAACTCAACCCGTCGACAGCGCGAGACATCCAATCAACTAATGGCTGTAGGGCAATTGCTAAAGACTGCACTGCTCTTTTCAATCTTTCTATAGAAGCTTGAGACGTCCTCGACCTCTCCGCGAATTCCTCTGACGTCATTGAGGCTTCCAGAGCAGAGCGAGACAGATCATCGGCCGAATCGGCGGTATCAGATAGGAGTGCCTGCAGGGCGCCAATGTCTCCTCCTGTTATAATATTCGCCAAAGATCTGGCAAACTGGGGATGTACATTAACTATGTTCTCAAAAGATCCTGCAACTCCTAAAATTCTCTCTCTTAATATCTCCAAACGATCTGCAGCATCAGCCTCAACCAGCTCTTCCATATTGAGAACTGTATCGCCAAATAGGTTATTAACCTTCCCCACAGCGGTTGCCGCTTGATCTATATTTTCAAACGCAGTAGAGAAATTAAGTAATTGATTTGCAGCGATACCGGTTGTTTTTGAAAGGGCTTCAAACTTTATAAAAACTTCATCGGCCTGATCTCCATACATAGCTAGAGTGCCTATGGTTGCCATAAAATCACTCTCTAGTTGAGTTACAGAAATGCCCAAAGATTCAGACGCTGCCACAAGATCCAAGATTGTTTCTTCTGTCTCGGCAGCAGTCATATTGAAGCCGATCATTAAAGTTTGAGTTATGCCGCTAGCGGTTGCACCAAGATTTGTAAAACCAACATTCAATAATGCTAAAGATTCCTGTTGATTTGCCGAAAGGAGGGTAAAAGCGCTAAATCTTGTGCCCAGATCGGCAAAAGAAGCTTGCAGTTGAACGATATCACCACCGAAAGCTAAAACCTCTTGGCGATTTGTTCTCGTTAGAGTAGTGAATCTCTCAAATTCCGGGCCGAGCTTGACAAAGCTAGCTCGTATCTCATCAAGCCTCATAACAAGCGAGAATGTGTTACCAACAAAAGATTCAAGAGCTTTTAAAGGAGAAACGGCTGCAGTGAGCTGACCTAGGCCGCGGACCATGGCGACTAGAGCGCCGCTAGCAAGAGTGGTTTCTTCTTTAAAAGCTCTAATAGCGCCGGTTAAAGCCGGGGAAGTACCAAATCCGATGCTGAGGAGATAGCTATCGGCGGCTAGTGTCCCCTCCTCAAAAGCTTTCTTGAGACGATCCGTGGCGGAAGTCGCCGCCTTTGCTTGTTCCTCATATTCCCGGTAGCTACTAGCTAAACCATCAATGCTATTAGCATTTTTAATTATCCCTTTCTGATTTTCATCTAAACTATTATAAAAATCATTAAGAGCCCCGGTATCTTTAGTTAATTCTTCTTGTAATGTTTGAAGATTAAAATTAGATTGCTCTATAGCTTTATTGAAGAGCCTCTGCTGCTTTTCAACTTTCTCTACTAGTTTTGAAAACTCTTTAAATGCTGCTGGATCCGCTGGGTCTGCCATTTACTATTACCTTATAGGCCAAGAAATATTTGTTTCGTTTTCAAACTTTCTAATAGCGTGATCCAATTCATATTTTGACTGGATCGTTCTCGGATCACTAGATCCGTAATTGTTCATGTTGGTCAAAAAGGTTTTTTCTGCGGCGGCGCCGGCAGCAAGAGCATCAATCTGGGATGGTTTCCCTGAAACGAAACCAACAAACTTATCATAACCCAAAAGGTGATATAATACATTCTTTAACTCCCCAACCCTTGTATGAACTGTTTCATACTCGTTTAGAGCCGTGACGTCTAAATTGATATGTATTTTTTTCATTATAAAACCCTCTGAAGTAATTAGTTTAAAAATATAAAATCACGGCATTTATTAACTTGGGCCGTGATTTTCACTTTGTTTTTGTTCATCTTCTTTTTGTTTAATTAGTCTCCGGAGAAACCATCGTCGCAAAGAAGTGGGAAGATTGTATGATTCGAATAGAGAAAAGCTTCCGTAGTATTTTAAAGCAAAGAGTTCTTCATATACTGCTTCTTGATATTCAGGCGTCAGGAAAAAAAAATTTAGACCCTATTGGAACCAAAAGAGGTTGCTCGTGGCCACATTTATCACATTCGAAGTCTGTTGTTAGCTCTGATGTTGGTGTAGCATGTCTGATTACTCTTTTTAACGCCCGTATATCAGAAGCTGGTATTTGTTCAACAATCTTTGCTATGTTGCCTCTTCTTCCCCCAATTGAAACAATGAGAAGTGCTAGCTCTTCAGCTGATCTCACATAATCAATTCCATGTTTATCATATTTTTTAAGTTTCTTTTCTAAATCCTTTTCCATTCCACCGGTAAATAATCTAAATTCTACTTCTGCTTTTGTTTTTGGTAATTTAAATTTAAATGTATTTTCCTCTGTTCTCTCGCACTCTTCAGGTGTATTTGTCTTTATCGATGAAATACATTCTGTTAAAGAGAATGACAAACTTTTACTCTCTGTGCAGTTAGGACAGGTCATCGTTGCTTCATAATCATCACCAAGTGAGTGTATCCTAGACCATAAAAGCAATGTTGCCTTATCTCCTGGCAACAAATCATTAATATTGAATTTTGGTGAAACCACCAATGAAGAAAGCAAGCGATCAATTAATGAACCATCTTTAGCAAAAGATTGGTTTGCTAAAATGTCTTCTTCTCGTGCGGTCATTTCTTTTATTTCAACAACCGGGTTTTCCCGAAGGGGGTGGCCTTCCGGATAAAAAATACCGCCTGAAGGTAAATCAATCAAGTGTTTTGCAACTATGAATGAAAAATCGTCTCCTTCATTCGCTGCCTTGATTACTTCAGGCGGTTCTTCTGTTGGTTGAGGCTCTTCTAAGCCTAAACGCTCTAAATTATTTCTCATTTTTCTCCTTTAGGACGGAATAGCGCTTAATCTCCGACGGCCTCGCCGGTCGTGTCCTTGAACCCGGTCGGTATCACCAGAGAACCGTTTTGTCTGACGGTAAAGTAGTCGTAAGCAAAAGTTATTTTAACCGCTGAAACATCTTCCGAGCTGTAATCCAAACCTTGTGGAAAAACAACCGTTTTAGCAAATGCATTTTTAAGCACAAATGTTAAATCATTTGTTACAGTGTTCGCATCCCCGGCCGGGCCTGTCGGCGCGCCCAGTTGTGTTATTTCTACATTTGTAGCCAACTCATTCTTAAAAACGATTGTCGATCTAGTGTCGACGTTGTCTTCGCCGTTGATGTTGTTGGGAGTTTGATAGCCCCCGTTGGTAAGAAACTTTAAAACTTTCATACTGATATCTTGATCTATAGCATCTACCAAAGTTACATTTACATCCTGATAGGTAACGCGGCCAGGGAACTTAAATTCATGATTCAAGAAATGAACCTTCCCCGCATCTGATACCGTAATCTGTGGTAAAGTGGCGGCCTTCGCAACCCACACCGGTACCGCGGCGGCGTCGTCGTCGTCGCCAGTTTGTGAAAGGCTAACTAAAAACCTAAAATTTCTTCTCGGGATTGAACCCGCGTCTGCTGTTGCCCAAAAGCCCATTATGACTCTCCTTTATAATAAATAGTATGTTTTTTCATTTTTTTACCCTAACTCTGCGCCAGTTCGTAAAATCTCAAAGTCGAGAGCAATGAACTCAATTGAACGAGTAGGCTTGATTAGAACCTTGCCATATAGAGCATTGCGATCAGTTAAGTCATTAAACTGCGGTACCGTAGTGGCATCGGGTCCTATCAAGATCCTGTATTCGGTAACACCACCTTGAGATTTAACTCTTTCTAAGATTGTTGAAATCTGATTTGAGAAAGATCGGCGTGTTGCTGTAGTATTACCCTCAAAGAGCACAGACCGGGCAACGTGATCAACTTGTCTCTTAAGATAAATCAACAATCTGCGAACATTAATACGGTCTCTTGCGCTGGCAATCTGTTGAAGTGTCTTTTGACCGAATACAACCGCTCCTTCTGCTGGGAAGTTTGCGATTGGGTTAACATTGTTCTCGTAGAGGTCATCTCTCTCCCGGGAACGAAGAGTTAAAGTAACTCCGTTAACTCCAACTTGGTCTAATCCGCCCCGGTTAAAGCCGGCTGGCGCAAACCATGGCTGCGATCTACCGGCGGTCAGGCCGAAGACACCCATCATAGCAACGGTCGGCGGCATAACACGCGGACCCCCCGCTGTGGTCACTCTGACAGAAGGGTAATAGGCTGCAGCATAGTTACTATTTAGTTGTCGATTCTGCATTGTTATTAAAGCAGATTTCAAACTTGGATCTGTTATAGTATTAGCAGCTGCCGTCTCAGTATTTGGAAGGTAATCATGATTAATATCCAGGAGTGCTATAGCATCCCCCCTTTCCTCCACTACATCAATAAGCGAATTCTGCAGACTGTTATTTGTTAATCCTGGAATCGCGATTGAATCGTATTGAAGCGCTTCAGGATCCTTAACTGTCTTTATCGCTTTATTAATACTGTAGTTAGCATAAGATGTTAGTGTTGTAGTACCATCTAGCAAACGGTTGGCGAAGGGAGCGGGTTCCGTTATCTTAATCCCATCGGCGCCGCCGAAGAACGGCACCACAAACCGGTTTAATTCAGGTCCCTGGACCGCCCTCTTGCGCAAGACGGACTTGTACGAACCAGAATATAAACTTTCTGTTGCAGCGGATCCTGTAGCCCACCCACCGGTTGAAGTAATGGATGATTCGGCCGCCCTGGAGCCCGGTGCATAAGTTGCTTTGCGATAATCAGTAGCGTATGTTCGCGAAGACAAAGAGGTATCTGCGGTGGATCCGGTGCCTTGCTGAACATCGTCTAGTGTGAACTTAAGAGAGAATTCAACCGGCTCTCCAGAAGTGGGCACATATTGTGTTGTGAGATCCGATGAAAGCCTTCTGGTCAAATCATTATAACTTTCATTATTTCTGGCTGACGCTACACCAAAGTATGCGCCGGCAGCGTTATAAGTGACTGTGTTTTTCGTTTCGATAGTCGGGAAAACGATTGAACCAGAATACTCCCCCGTGAAGTCAAAACCATTGTACGTACCGGGGTTTGTAGCGAAAGTAGTGCCATCAATCGCTGTTGTGTTGTTTTCGAAACCAGAAGCAATCCCCGCGAGCGACGCTGATAAAGTGGTGTCGAGGCCGGAGACCGTTCCGCTGGTGAATGTCTGATCCTTATATTTGACACCACCAAGGTATCCAAATGGAAGAGCAGCATCGGGAACATTGCCAGCAACGAAATCTTCATGAAGCTCAACTCGGAAATAGGGGTTAGTATTAAGGAACTCTCCCCTCTCGTTATAACGCTCTTCGGTGGCGTTCCAAGTGTAATAAGTATCACCAATCCTTCTAGCGATATAGTTTTGTGAAGTCTTATCTAGAGTGAGGTTTGAGTATCGAACCAACGCGTCGTCGCCAGCGTCGGCCTCTCCGGGAATAGCTCTAGTGTTATATACCACAAGATCAAATGTTCCAAAAGGATTACTTCCGCTCACCGTAGAGAAGTTGATGTTTTCAACAGCAACCTTAATGTCTCTCTGGAGTTGTATACCGCTTTGTTGGATTCCCGCTAAGCGGAAAAGTTTATCGACATTTTCAATATCATATAAAGTCGCGTCAGCAGAAAGATCCTGGCTAATAATCCATGGTGTCTTTGGCTCTTTAAGAGAGACCAATCGCTGTGCTTGGGAAACAAGAGAGCCACTTATAATTTCATAAACAGCAGCAAATTTTGTATTAGGCAGATTAGTAGTATCTGAAACAAAGTCTTCATAGGTTTCACCTAACCAATATTCTTTAGTCTCAGAGAATATAGCACCGTTTGTTTTTTCTGGGTTTGTGTTTAAAAAATTTCTGGCAAACGCGCCGGCGGTCTCATCATCAAACACGACATCAAAAACTTCGGCGTCCCCGACAGAAGGTGTTATGGTTAATTTTACAGTACTTCCGGTGGTGGCCACCAAAGAACCAACACCGCTTAAAGAATTATCTGTAACCTGTACAGTTGTGGCTGCGTTCGTCGTGTAGATGACACCAGCGAGGGCGCCAGTAAGTACTGTGGCGCTGCTCGTACCAAATAAGAAAATACCGTAAGCCTTACTGGCTTCCCAGCCGGCGGCTCCTGCATCTCCTTCCGCCTCTTCTTTTGACGGGTCATTGTCACCCAACAATCTTACGAATGTAAGTGGGCCGCGCTCCTTTGCTTGTAAATAACTTGTTGCTGCATATGCACCATAAGTTGTAGCATAAGAACTTCCGTTTCTCCAAACATCCGGCTTGGAATCTAATCCGGGGATAGGATCACCGAATGTCTTTCGAAAATCATCTAGATTTTCAACAACAGTTGGAAATAATGCTGGGCCGCGTGAGGTGCAGCCAATAACAACAGGACCAACATCCTGGGGGGTTTGTGGGACAGTGGATCGATCGATCTCCCTAATAAATATTCCGGGTGACTTAAATGTGAAGTCTTCAGCGGCCATATGAAATCTCCTTAAAAAACAAATTCACTAATAAATAGTTAGCTAAAAGTTAAAAATCACTCTCCGTTTCCAAAGGAGCCGAATCACCTTCAGTACTTGAAGCAGACCCTCTGGAAGTTTCAGCTTAAGTCCTAAAAGAAACAATAATATCAACTATGTTTTGTTTTGCTTTAATAAATCTTTCGTCTTCATTCTTGTCCTCCCCAAATAAGTAACCCAATACTCTAAAATCAATTGTTGTTTCATACAATCTTTCATTGTTTTCTAAAGAGCTTATTGAATCTTTTTGTGAGAAGTTATCACCAACGAACAATTCATAACCATGGTGATTATAGGATATTTTTTTATAATTAATATTTCCAGGACTTGTTATAAACGGCGTTACTAGTTCATTCATTTGCTGTTGATAATTTGTAGTTATAATAACAGAATATTTGCAAATCAAACTGACTACTTGAGGAATATCAAAGAATTCAAATACTACTCTTTTATTTTTAAATTTTGAATCCTGAAATCTGTTATTTGTTCTTTTGAGAGAAGTAGCGTTGGCAAATTTCTGTGTGACTGCTTGTACCAATTTAGATCCTATTTGGATTGAAGTTCCCGAGTGATCAGGCGGTACGTTTGCTTGAATTGCTCCTTTAAAAACTTTTGATTTTTCAATAGAAGATCTTTGAATGGAAATTACCGGTAGTTCAAATATTCCTTCTTTTCTTGGTTCTTCCTTGGATAAGAATGCCCTTTCTGGTTGAACCCACCTAACCGGAACTTTAGAAAATCCTTTATTGGTTGTGCAGAATAAATTAAGTTCTTTATCTACATAGTTTTGTACAGAGCGATCTATATTTTCGATTGTAGATGGGTAAAAAGGAATCTGTACAGTTCTATCAAGTTCATTTAAAACTATATTTTTAGAATCATATATATCATAATTAATCTGCATTGAACATTCCTTCTCGTGACTTGATGCACATAGCTGTTATCTCAAACCGACTTTGGGGTTGCCCAAATAAAAGTCTTGGCTCTATAAGGGTGGTTATTTCAAAAAGATCATCAAAATACTGAACATAATCTCCTTCTCTCACAAAAAGATTTTGATCTTCTGTTAATCTTCGCTTATGAAAATTAACTTTTATTTTAAATGTTTTATCCAAGCCATAGTTAGCAGTTGCTGTTTTTAGCCCTTCAAAATCCACCAAGGCGTATACTCGTACAGGAGGAAGGAATGTTTTCTCAATTGCCTCGCCATATAATGAATGATAGTTTGTATGGTCTAGGGACAAGGGGTAATAAACTATAGTTTGACCTACAACACGTTCAATAACCTCATCGTTAACTTGTTTGACGAGATCTTTTTCTTTATCATTGAAAAATAAAGGAGGAGGTGGGGCGGCGGGCCTTGACCATTTGTTGTCAGCCATTAGGAACTACCTTGCGGGCCAGTATAGATAGGCATAGGGATAGACTTGAACGTCTCCAGCGCTGCAGTAATCTTGGCCTGATCGTCTTGGGCCAACTTCACATATGTAAGCTCGTCCAAGATCGTCTTGAGTTCAGTTCTCAAAAGATCTTTTTCTGTCTTA
>Ga0208299_1001822_pt1 | contig 15219 bp, 18 predicted proteins | sample 15_taG_FD_184089 | JGI IMG/M metagenome (GOLD analysis project Ga0208299, IMG submission 184089) | Marine viral communities from the Subarctic Pacific Ocean - 15_ETSP_OMZ_AT15312 metaG (SPAdes) (version 2) | ecosystem: Environmental > Aquatic > Marine > Oceanic | place: Pacific Ocean | collected...
CATCCAAAATATGATCCCCGTCCATTATCAATGGGGTCGGGAGCAGAGAAGACAATTGCGTCAATGGCTATTCGATTGGGCTTGATTTCTGTGACAAATTTACCAAAAAGCGAACTATTTATTCTCGACGAACCAGCAACAGCATTGGACGAAGAACATATGGAAGGGTTTATCCGTCTCCTCCAAATGATCAAAGGTCAATTCAAAACGGTTCTACTTATTTCCCATCTCGAATCCCTCAAAGACATCGTTGATATGACAATTGATATTCAAAAAATAGATGGCTATGCAAAGGTTAAAATCTAATGGAAGAAGAAAAAAAAGTAATGATTCAAAATGAATTATATATTAAAAATAAAGAAAAAGGAATCCTTGATTCCATCCAAGAAAAGGTTGCAAGTCGAAAGTTGCTTGTGTTTCTCACAGCAACCGCCTTGATGCTTTGGGCCCACTTGGATCCAGATATCTGGGGCATGATTGCCGTATGCTATATCGGCGGTCAATCCGCAATCGATTTCGCAAAATCATGGAAATGGGGAGGATAATAAAATGAAAATCTCAAAGCAACAATTAAAACAAATTATCAAAGAAGAACTTCAATCTGTTTTGGAGGGAGAGATGTCCGATGCCGATAGAATTTTGCAACGCATGCGGGATGAACCACAAGACGAATTTCACTCTTCAACATCCGAACCTGATGGGTTTTATCCGGATATGGGAAGAAAAATGGAAAGATTGAAAAAACATTACGCAATTGTTAATGGAGAAAGAGTTGAGCTTAATGAAATCTTTTTTCAAGCAAAAAGATTTCTAGGAGGTACCCCAGAAGGTATGAAAGAAAAACTACAACAGAACTCTTCCTCGTTCAATGATCTCCCAGAGTGGCTTCAGAATATGATCGTTAAATATGTTAACAAAAATTATTCCGAGACTTATTAAATGAAACTCGCGTGGGCTAAAATAAAACTATGGTGCTTTCATAACTGGAGAATTTTGGTTATTGTAGGTGCCATAGTTTTAGCCTATGTTCTTGGCGGTAAAAAAGTTAAAGCACTCCAAACTCAATTACAAATGGCTCGGGAACTTTATAAGAAAGAGATCGATGCGATTGAAAGCGCAGCCAAGAACAAGGGCGAACTCCAAATGACTTCCAATTTGAAATATAAGCGAGCATTGGAGATTGCGAACAAAACCGCGATGGAGTCTAGCGACCACATAGAATTAGCAAAAGCAGTGAGAGTGCGAAGGCTTGTCGAAGTCAACAAAGACAATCCAGAAGAGATTGATCGCATCCTCGCCGATGAATTTGGAATCCTTGTTATGGACCCAAAGGAGAAGTAATGCTACTATTTTTGCTTTCTACAGCGTTAGCGGAGCCTTTGATGGTTCACCTTGAAGAAGGCGACGTAGCACCCTTTGACGGCCGCCTAATGAACGATGAGGCGGTGGCCAACATTATTGCTGGTCGTGAGATGTCGATGGAACAATGCGAGATCCAAAAATCATTAGCAGTTGCTACAACAAAAGCGGAACTACAACTGGAATTAGACTATTTAAAAGCAGAGCTGGAAACAGAAACCGCAAAAAATACAACTCTATTGGAGATTCGAGACCAAGAGATCTCGTCGCTCCGAAAAGAAATGAAGCCAAACAAAACCATGTGGGCTTTCTTCGGAGGCTTTTTGCTTGCGACAGGAACATCACTGGGGACATATTACGCTGTGAGGGAAATCGATGCGAATAACTAAAGAAATTTTTAAGAGGTACTAGTGAAAGAAAAAGATCCAAACTACGCCGTTAAAGTAGAGCAAGCAATTGCAAAGAAATACGGCGAAGAAACTGTTGTGAATCCCAAAACTGGTTGGGATGATGATAAAGAAAAAGATTATCTAAACCAATTAAAGGATACCTTTGCACCAGATGTAGACACAGAGGATCTTGACAAAGAAGAGATTTTTGGCGTTTTTATCCCCTCAAAACTACTTAAAGAAGAATCTAAGCGGTCCTGTCCTGTATGTGAAAATTATTCATTTAAATCTAATGATGATGTATATATGTTAAAGTTTGATTGTTGTTTTAAGTGTTATATACGGTGGGTCGAAGGGAGAGAAGTTAGATGGAAAAATGGCTGGAGACCTAAGAAATGAGTTCAAAAACATTAGAAATTATCCAAGGATTAGCGCAAGCGGCTGCTTGCTCATACGATGGATCACATGATGAGAGATATTCTCACAACGGCGAAGCATATAAAGTGGGATTACAAAGAGAAGAAGGGCACCCAATCTTAGATAGTAGGGTTGTAGATGGGTTTTCTGTTAAGTTTTATGCTGATTCTGTTTGCATTAATTATCAAAGCGATGTTCGACTACAAGACGTAAAAGACAAAGACTATGAACAGGAAGTCGAAAGAATGTTAAATGAGATTAAGAAATTCCTCCAAAGAGAATATAAGGCAATTACCGGAAACGGTGTTACGTTATCCAAAAAAGGAGAACCAAAAATTTTAGTACAATCCACATCAAGAGTCAGAACATTTGTGCAAGCGTATCAACATTATACCATTTCAGGTATAAAAGATATGGACACAATCAGGGAACCCTCGCGAGAATCTGAAAACGATGTTGTTAAAAAGTTTTTAGCTCAACACTCAACCAAGCGTCCACAAAACGAAAAAATTAAAAAAGGAGCGAATAACAAATGAAACTTACAAACGAACAATTAAAACAAATTATCCGAGAAGAACTTAAGGATGTTATGAACGAAACGAAACCACAACGTAAGGCTCCTCCAAAAAAGAAAAAGTAGAGGCTAAATGGCTTTTAAACTCTCAAAGCAAGAAATTGTTAAGGAGATTGTGAAATGCGGAAAGGATCCACAATTCTTCATTGATAACTATTGCATGATTTCGCATCCGCTTAGGGGACTCATTCCTTTTAAAACCTTCGATTATCAGAAAGACCTGCTCAAGGACTTCAACGATTATCGATTCAATATTATACTAAAAGCCAGACAACTTGGTATCTCCACAATCTCAGCGGGATACATTGTCTGGTTTATGCTTTTTCACCGAGACAAGAACATCCTTGTTATTGCGACCAAATTTGGAACCGCAGCAAACCTCGTTAAGAAAGTAAAAGCAATTATGAAGCATCTTCCGGATTGGATTAAGATCTCAAAGATCATCACGGATAATAAAACTTCATTCGAATTATCAAACGGCTCTCAGATTAAGGCTGGTACCACTTCCGGAGACGCCGGTCGTTCGGAAGCGTTATCGTTGCTCGTTATAGACGAGGCAGCACACGTAGAAGGCCTTGATGACTTGTGGACCGGTCTTTACCCTACTCTATCAACAGGAGGGCGCTGTATAGCCTTGTCGACCCCTAATGGTGTAGGAAATTGGTTCCATAAGACATATGTCAATTCTGAAGCTGAAGAGAATGATTTTCACCCGATTAATTTACCATGGGATGTTCACCCTGAGAGAGACCAGTCATGGTTTGTAAAAGAAACCAAGAATATGTCTCGTAGACAAATCGCTCAAGAACTAGAGTGTAACTTCAATACGTCCGGTGACACGATTATTCATCCGGATGATATGCAATGGTTGTTTGAAAATATCAGAGATCCGATTTATAGAACAGGATATGATAGGAACTTTTGGATTTGGGAAAAATTTATTGAAGGAGCATCGTATCTTTTAGTTGCGGATGTTGCCCGGGGCGATGGAGCGGATTATTCAGTGTTTCACATCATCCGCCTAGATACCATGGAGATTGTCGCGGAATATCAGGGCAAGCCAAACTTAGATTTATATTCAAACATTTTATATGAATCAGGTAAAGAATACGGGTTTTGCCTTTTGGTCGTTGAGAATAATGGAATTGGAATATCTGTGCTAGAAAAATTAAGTACTCTAGGGTATCCTAAAATATATTATTCAATAAAGTCAACGCACGAATTTATTGAATCATCTTTGGCAGAAAATAATGACAGGGCAGTCTTAGGTTTTACCACAAGTACCAAAACGAGGCCGTTAATTGTGGCCAAACTAGAAGAGTACGTTCGTAACAAACTAATTAAAATAAATTCTAATAGAATTTTTCATGAATTTAAAACATTTATATGGTATAATGGTAAACCACAAGCAATGCGTTCTTATAATGATGACCTTGTTATGTCTTTGGCAATCGCCTGCTGGGTGAGAGACACTGCCTTGCAAGAAAATCAAAGAGAAGTAGAATATAAAAAAGCAATGTTGGGAGGAATAATGAAGTCAACCCAAACTTTTGAAACAAGAATTAAAGGACAAAAAGGCTACAAGGAAACATTCGATCAAAAACACGAAGAACAGATAAAGAATAAAAAAGATTTTTTATGGATTTACAAAGGATAAAAGATGTCTAAACGAAATAAAAACGAAAGAAACCCAAATAATAGTGCAAACCCTCTCTATAAAGCATTAACCAAAATTTTCTCTGGTCCGATAGTCCAGAGAAGGACACAAACTGGTAGGCAATTAAGAAGGCGAGAGCTTGACAAATATTCCGCGAGATTCAAATCCGCCTCAGGACTGCAGTTTAAAAAATCGGAATACAACCCAATGAACACAATGGCGTTGAATATGATTCAAAACAGAAACCGTTCAGAGCGATATGTGGATTTTGATCAAATGGAATACACGCCCGAGATTGCATCGACTTTAGATATATACGCCGATGAGATGACAACTCACTCGAGTCTGACTCCAATGTTAAACATTAAGTGCTCAAATGAAGAAATTAAATTCATTCTACACTCTTTGTATTATGATATCTTAAACGTTAATTCTAATTTGTTTGGTTGGGCTAGAACAATGTGTAAATATGGAGATTTCTTTCTATTTTTAGACATTGACGAGCATATGGGAATAAGAAATTGCATTGGTCTACCACCACAAGAAGTTGAAAGATTAGAAGGGCAAGATGAAAGTAACCCAAACTACGTCCAATTCCAGTGGAATTCCGGAGGATTGACCTTTGAAAATTGGCAAATAGCTCACTTTAGAGTTCTAGGGAACGATAAATATGCACCATATGGAACATCTGCTCTGGAACCAGCTCGTAGGATCTGGAGACAACTGACTCTTTTAGAAGATGCCATGATGGCATACCGAATAATCAGAGCGACGGATCGCAGGATTTTTAAAATTGATGTTGGCGGGATTGCACCACAAGATGTAGAGCAATACATGCAAAAAATCATGACTCAAATGAAAAGACACCAAGTTGTAAACCCAGAAACCGGTCGTGTAGATTTACGCTATAACCCCCTTTCCATTGAAGAGGATTACTTTATACCAATTAAAGGAGGGCAGTCCTCAACAGATATTGTTAATCTAGCTGGCGGGAATTTCACATCTCAAATTGATGATGTAAAATATTTACGTGACAAGTTGTTCTCTGCTTTAAAAGTACCTCAATCATACTTGACAATGGGAGAGGGAGCAACAGAGGACAAAACCACCTTGGCTCAAAAAGACATTCGTTTTGCGAGAACCATTCAAAGATTACAAAGAGTAGTTGTTTCGGAATTGGAAAAAGTTGGAATCATACATTTATTCACACTTGGGTTTAGAGGAGATGACCTTTTGAGTTTTGATTTGTCCCTAAACAACCCTTCTAAAATAGCAGAAATGCAAGAACTGGAACATTGGAAAACCAAGTTTGATATTGCTGGCGCAGCCACCGAAGGGTACTTCTCAAAACGATGGGTCGCTGAGCACTTACTGGGTCTCTCACAAGAAGAATACATAAGAATGGAACGTGAAATGTTCTATGATAGAAAATTAGCATCAACACTCGAGCAAGTTGGACAACCTCCGGAAGGAAGCGATGGTCTTGGTGGTGACTTAGATCTCGGTGGGGACGGTGATGACTTAGATCTTGGTGGTGAGGGGGATGACTTAGATCTTGGTGACACTGAAACTGGTGGAGAAGATGAAGTTCTTTTGGCTGAACCTCCCGGTAAAAGAGACGACAATTCTCGTCCTAAAAAAAGAGGCCCCTATAAAAGGCACCAAAGTACCTATAGAAAAGGCGGTAGAAAAAAACAAATGAACAACATGGCATCCGGAGAGATAGGCACATTAAGAAAGACGTTTCCCGGGAAAGTTGGTTTTGGCGGACTAGATTCTTTATCTCGAGGAATGATGCAAGAACAAAAATCAGATTTTTTAGAAGAGAAAAAACTATTTAATACCGACTTTGAAATTAAAAGTCTAATAGAATCATTAAAAAAGGCAGATCAAGATGAAACACAATAAGAAAAGAAATACCGCTTTTCTTTACGAATGTTTGATAAAAGAGTTAACTAAAGCAATCGTTCAAGAAAACAAGCATAAGCAAATAAAAATAAAGACTATCATTAAAGAATACTTCCATAATGATAGTCTATTAAAAAAAGAATTAATATTATATAATTCTCTTTTAGAATCCGACAAACTTGAGACATCGTTCTCCCGCAGATTATTAGAAGAGACAAAGAAAGATTTTTATTCTTTAAGCAGGAAATCTATTTTTAATTCCCAAACCAGTCTTATAAATAAAATGAACAAAGAGCTTGGCAACAATGTTTTTTCTAATTTTATTCCAAATTATAAGAATTTGGCTTCAATCGGGCTATATTTTCAAAACGAAAAATTAGCTGCTAAGAAAAGAATAATGTTGGAAAACAACTTGGTCAAGTTTTTAAGCAGGGATAAACAAGCTCTCACAGAAATGAGGCATCTGGATAGCTTAGAATACAAAACCTTTGTCAAAAAATTTAACAACGCCTATGACAGAACCTTAAGAAAAGAACAGAAGGATTTATTAACAAATTATATTGTCTCTTTTGCAGACAATGGCGTTGGATTGAAGAGTTTTTTAAATGAAGAAATTGGACGCCTTAAGAACGCCGTCAAGCAGCAGATCACAGAGGCCCATCATACCCCCAATAAGCAAAATTTTAAAAAAGTCAAGGATAAGCTTGACAACTACTCAAAGCGGCCTATAAATCATCAAATGATTGAAGAGGTTTTCTATATTCAGGACTTGATGGCGGAGGTTTCCAAAAATGAACGTAAAGATTAATTCTACAGATGACAATCAACCGGTCCCAGAGGAGGATTCTTTAAAAATAAAAATTACCCCTTCTGAAAAACAAACGAACGTTGACATAATAGAAGAAACGGAAATTAATTTTAATTTAAAATTAAGAAGCACAATGAATGGTGATCTGATAATCTTGGATCATTCTGACATTGATATTGTGATACAACAAAAAAACAAAAAAGTTGTAACCTTTGCAAAAGACGCTATGTCCGATGCTGTCTATGGAGCCGAATCTAGGCTACTAGAATATTTAAGGAGCCAAGGTATAATCAAATATGATTCGATTCAAGGCGGCAACATTTACGGATCGCTGGAAGGTACTCTCTTAGAAACGGTAGGTCCGGATCCAATAAAATCAACATTATTAAATATTCACGAATGGATGAAAACAGAGCAACCTTATATAAAAGGGACAGCAGCATATGAAAAAATGGAAGATGATGCCCTTGTAGATCCAGATAATGAATATTCAACAGGCCTAGGCGAAGTCCCTCAAGAGGAAGAGAAAGGGTCTATTAGTACAAGAACAATCTTCGCGCCGTACTTATATGGAAGATTTGTATATTAATAAGAAATTTGGAGTTTTAATGAATTTGGTCACCTTTGTTCTTGCCTCTTATGGCATGACATTCATAATCGTTTATGGGAAGATCTTCGAGGACATCAGACCAGAAAAAGATTATTCTAAAAAATGGAACACTCTTTTTCATTGTCCATTGTGTATGGGTTTCTGGTGTTCTATGTTTTTGTTTTGCTTAAACGACTATACAGAACTATTTACATTTGAATATTCCCTAGGGAATGCGTTCTGTCTCTCTTGTTTGGGAGCCGGGACAACCTATTTGCTCTCCATGATCATTAATGATGATGGACTAAGAGTATCATCAAGATCAGGAGGTGATTATGTTGATGATTAAACGATGGATGCTTCAACCAGTCCGTCGCTGCTGCAGCGGGTCCTGAAGCGCGCCGGTAGCGCCGGTGGTTAATTTAATTGAGGAAATAATGTCTAAAACTTTATTGCGAGAATTCTATGCTTTATGCGAGGGGGGTGTTTGTTTGGATCTCCTGAACGAAGAAGAACAAAAATTTATGAAAGATGGAGGCTTGATTTTATCAGGTCGCTTACAAACTGCTAATAAAAAAAATGGTAATGGCCGTATTTATCCACATGAAGTTCTTAAAAGAGAAATAAACAATTACATGAATGTTGTCAAGGATAATCGTGCTTGTGGTGAACTTGACCACCCAGACGATTCAGTTGTGAACCTTAAAAACGTTTCTCACATTATAACTGATATCTGGTGGGAAGGAAAAGATGTTATGGGGAAAATCAAAGTTCTTGATACGCCTTCTGGTAGAATCTTGAAAGATTTAGTTAATGCCGGTGTAAAATTAGGGATTTCTTCAAGGGGTCTAGGGTCGGTTAAAGAAGGTATTGGTGGTACTGTTACTGTTGAAAGTGATTTTCAATTGATATGTTTTGATATGGTTGCCGAACCATCAACTCCCAATGCCTATGTTTACCCAAATTCAAAGAAGAGTTTTCACACTCGCATACAAGAAGCAAAGGAAAACAGTATTGACAATCTATTTAAAAAGATTCTAGGGGATTAAATGAATAAGAATGAATTAAAAAAAGTTCTAAAACCATTAATAAAGGAATGCATTAAAGAAGTTGTTTTTGAAGAAGGAACATTATCTACAATAATCTCAGAAGTTGTTAGAGGAACCTCAGCACAAAATCTTGTTGCCGAGACCAAAAGACAACCTGATGTTTTGCAAATTGAAAAACAAGTGTCTGAAATAAAAAACAAGAAACTTTTAGAACAAAGAAGAAAAATGCTTGACGCAATAGGAAGAGATGCATATAACGGAGTAGATTTGTTTGAAGGAACAGTTCCTGCTTCAACCTCAAGAGGTGGTACATCCATGCCACAAGGTTCAAAGCCGCTTGATGGAATTGCGCCAAGTGATCCGGGTGTTGATATCTCTGCTTTTGGAACGAGTACAAACATTTGGAAAAAACTAGCAGGAAATTAAATGGCAGTAAATCATATTGACAGACCTCGGAAGAATGAGGACCAAAATCGTTTTATAAAAAGGTTTATTAAAAAATGTAAAAAACTGGGCATAATTGATGAAGTGAAAGACAGGCGACATTTCAAGAAGCCATCAGTAAAGAAACGCTTAGCGAAAAAAAGAGCAATAGCAAGAAATAAAAAGGCTCTTAGCAAAAGACAGAGAAGCAATAATTAAATACATAGACTAGTTATAAATAGGAGTTTTTGAAGTATGTCTTCTAATGTTTATTCGGTAGGTTTAAGAAACGCAGGGTCATATCAGGTATCCGGGCAGCCTTATTTAAGCGGTGCTGTTTCATCTGACGTTGTTGGTTCTGTTTTATCTTCTTCATTTAGTTTTCCTTATGTTACAAAGACATTAAGAGTTACGAATGAAGATTCTGTTAACAATTTGATTGTGAGTTTTTCTCCTTTTTTAGAATCGCAAAAGGCAACATATAACTATAGTAACTCTGCTTCTGGTTCTGGTAATTGGCTATATCTTTCGGCCTCTACATCAATAGAAATGGATGTCAAGTGCAAGCAAATATTTATCGCGCCTGCACAGGCGACGGAAGTCTCGTGTTCGGTATATGCTGAGCTGACAAATATTCCTACCAATAGGCTTTATTCATATGACGGACTTGAAGGTATTTCATCAGTCAGCGCACAACCAGCCCAGAATAGTATTTATGGTGTGGGGATTAATAATGTAGGTTCATTCTTGGTCTCTGGACAGCCCTATATAACTGGTTCTTATATCGGGTCAACAGAAAACAAAATTTCTTCTGGTGACGAAACATCTGTTAGTTTCCCATACGTAGTAAAATCTTTCTCCGTCTGGAATTACTCCTCAGATCCCCTTAGTAAATTAAGGATCACGTTTGCAAATACCGGATCTATAGAAAATTATCCCGCCTGTTATATAGAACTGGGTCAAAACGAAACAACAACTCTTAATGTAAAATGTAAAGAGGTCTATCTATCCGCAGTTTCTGGAGATGTCTTGTGGAAGATTTATGGCAGTCAAACTGGTATACCAAGACAAAGAATGTATGAACTTACTGGCTCCGGAATTACGCACTAATAAGGAGTTTTTAAATGTCGTCTAATGTTTATAGTACTGGTTTGAGAAACGTTGGCTCTTATGTCACTTCGGGTCGCCCTTTTATTACTCGTCAGTCTGTTAACACTGGGGATGAAATAAAAGTTGAATTCCCATTTGTGACAAAAAACATAATTATACGCATCCCCAGTGCACCAAACACAGCAGTTCAAACAGGTGGCGGCGGAAGGTTTTTAACGCATGACGTGAGCGACGGTCAGCCAAATCCCGGAGTTTTTGATCTTGGATCGGTAAGTGTTCCCGGTGGAAAAACCGGAGGAGATTTTACTTTTTCTTTTTATTACAAAGAAACAGAAAACTGGGTCAATAATCAAAGAACATTTTCTGTTACTTCGGGCAACGTCATGGTACAAAATTTCAGAATGAGAGGGTCCGCTGGTAATTATCAATATACAGCTGCCGGCTCTAGTTTTCCTCAACCAAATGGCTCTGGTGAGTGGTTTTCTGTGACCGTGACGCAACTAACTGGTAGCACTCACATATATTTTGATGATACCCTTAAAGTTTCCACAGGCTCTGATCATGATTGGTTTGATGACTTTCAGTTTCCTCCAAACGGAACAGCAATCGGCGGTGGTTTCGATGAAATTACAGTTTGGGATACTGGATTTACCAGTACTGAAGTCTCTGAGCTCTATAATTCCGGGGAATGGAGAGACCCCAATTTGCATTCAAAGTCAGGGAACCTTATAACTTGGCACACATTTGACCAAGCGAATGATGGAGTTGACACAGGTGGTATTGTTGAGGATATGGCCAACAATACAGAAGAATCTATGTATTTGTTTTCCACCGGAGACAATTCTTTAATACAAGGCCCATTCACTTCTCAGACAACAGGCATGCTTCGTATTCATATGTTAAGTACCGGATCAGCCAGTGGAGCAAACATAATAGCTAACAAACACTACCAAGAACTTCAAGGTTATGGAACATCCATCGACCTTCCGATGAAAACAAAAGAGATTTATTTATCAGGTGTGGGAGCACAAGTTAACTTTGAGATAATAGCAGAATTAACAAATGTTCCTACTAATAGTATGTATAAATTATCGGGCTCAGGAATCGATGAATAATGTCAGAATTTGGGTGGCTTTATGTATACGGGAACAAAGTGGGCGGACCGTCTGGCTCCCTGCAGGCTGCAGACAACGGAAACTTAACTGGTAGTCGTAAATTAGTATATAATGACACTTCTGATACTTTAATCCTAACTGGTTCTCTTAACGTTTCTGGTGCTATTAACGCAAATGAGTTTAACATTAATGTCACCAATAAAAATGTCATTAATTTATCTGCAACAGGCTCAACTAAGTTTGGAGATAGCGTAGATGATATTCACATCTTCACTGGAAGTATTGGTTTATCTTCTTCAGTCAATCCACTTAAGATTTATGGGCTCCAATCAGGCTCCGGTATTCCCGGGGATTCTTTTTTGGCAATCGATTCAAACAATAATTTAGTCTTGACTTCTTCCGGTGGTGGCTCCAGTGGTGGATTAATAGACGAATACACAAGCCCCGGCAACAATAGGATCGTAACTAGTATAGATTCCTCTGGTATTAATGCTGAGGCAAACCTTTCTTTTGATGGTAATCTCTTGAGTGTTACTGGTTCTTTATCGTCATCAATTGGTATCTCCTCCTCAGTCGGGCAATTTACTCACCTCACCGGTGCGGCGATCAGTGGGACAACAGTGGATGCTGCAACTGTCAATGCAACATCACTTGGTGGATCACTGACAACCGCAGCGCAAGCTGCCGTTACATCCTTGGGCACCCTTACGTCATTAAATGTCAGCGGGGACCTTTCTGCGTCTGCTTTATTTATATCAAGTTCGAATGAAAAAGTTGGTATAGGAACTAATAGTCCGGAGAAAAAACTAGAAATTTATGATAAGAGTGATCAACTAAGACTAACTTATTCAAAATTTATTCCCTTCTTAGAATCAAACATACATACAGATTTAAATACAAATAGTGATGGATACCTTATACTTTCTTCATCGGGCCAAAGAGTCGGTATAGGAACAAATACTCCAACAAGAATGCTAGATGTCAACGGCGATATGAGAGTTGCAGGAAATTTAGAAATAACAGGAACCCTAAGTGCCAAAGTTACCGACTTTGTGGTGTCTGCTGATAATATTACCTTTGGAGATAGCGCAACAGACACTTTAACATTTAATGCAGCGACAGCATCTATTCCAAACAATTTGAACTTTGCAGCGAATTTGTTGTCTCTAGACAATACAAGCAGTAAAATTGGAATAGGAGTTCAGTATCCGGATAACAAATTAGAGATTTTAGATACCTCTGCTCAACTTAAACTTTCTTACGATCAATCAAATGCCGCCACATTTAGTGTAAACTCAACTGGTGATCTCGAGATTATTCCAACAGGAAATGCCATTACTGCTTCTGCTGATTTCTTTGCAACAGGCAGTGTTGTGTTGGGCGGAGATTCATCCAAAACGATTACTTGTCTAGGTATTTTAACGGCTTCGGCAGGTTTTTCTTCTTCAGTTGGCTATTTTTCCGATATTACAGCCTCTACCGGCAACTTTAGTAGCCTACAGATAGGAACATCTACAGTTACCATTACTCCCACAACTATTTCAGGAGCAGCGACAATTTCTTCTGATAATTATGTTGGCGTACTTTCTACCGCTACACAACCAAATATACAGTCCGTTGGGACTTTAACCAGTCTTTCGGTGTCAGGGGACTTAACAATTGACTCCGACGTTTTGAAAGTAAATTCCACATCTAATAAAGTTGGAATAGGGCGGGTTGATCCTGTTAGAAAACTAGACATATTAACAACCGAGCCACAGCTTCGATTAACATACTCTAGGTATGTTGAGATCGGGGACCAAAACAGACATTCGGATTTGTATACAACAAGCGATGGATATCTTATTTTGAGCGCCTCTTCCCAGAGGGTAGGTATAGGAACAGATGCTCCAACTAGAATGCTTGATGTGAATGGGCATATGAGGGTCTCTGGTAATCTCGAGATTACAGGATCATTACATGCTAATGTAAGTGAATTTATTGTGAATGCTGATAATATTACTTTTGGTCAAGATGCAGAGGACACTTTGATTTTTAATGCTGCCTCTGGGACCATTATTAATGGTCTTAACTGGGACAACGACACTTTTGTGATGGACTCTGATCAAAATCGAATCGGCATTGGTCTGCCATTTCCAGCGGCCAAGTTACATGTCTCTTCATCAAGCCAGACGCTTTTAAGATTAAACGATGTACAGTTCACCGTAACACCTGTTGGTGATTTAACCATAAACCCATCTGGTAATTATTTAACAGCTTCTTCTAATGTTCGCATTTCAGGCTCTAGTTTCCTAGGAACACTCCCAACCCAGCACACAATTGTTTCTGGGGAATTAACTGCATCAATTGCCGTTTCGTCATCGTTAGGTAGATTCACGGAACTTACTGCTTCAACAATAACAGATGGAACAGCAACTATGACTGACGGAAACATTACAAATGTCGGTACTTTAACTGCCACTAACCTTGGGGGGGCCCTATCAACTGCCGCTCAGCCAAATGTTACTTCATTAGGGACTTTAACTAACTTAACGGTATCTGGAGATGTAACTATAGATACTGAAACTTTCAAAGTTGATTCTTCCAATGATAGAGTGGGTATTGGAAGAGTTGATCCTCAAAGAAAAATGGAGGTTTTGGCAACAACGCCACAGATGAGACTCACTTATTCAAAATTTGTTTTTGGAATAAGTGGTGATGTCTTTTCGGACCTATCAACGGATTCAAACGGGCTTCTGGTCCTTTCGGGTTCCGGCGGGAAGACAAAAATCGATAATAATTTACAAGTTACAGGGTTATTAACCGGCACTGGGGTAACAACTAAATATTTAGCACTAGATTCTTCAAATAATATTATTCTGACTTCTTCTGTCGCCTCCGGAATAGAAACAAGAGCCAGAAGGGTTATTACTAGTAATTCTGTCTTATCTGAAGACGATTATTATGTTGGCGTGTCTTCTAGTGTTAATATCACTCTTACTCTTTTAGATGCTTCTGACATACCAAGTGGCCAAACGTTCACAATAAAAGACGAAAGAGGGAATGCTGATTCTATAGAAATAAAAATTATGACATCCGGAAGCCAGACTATCGATGGTGATGAGTACGTTATTATTGGATCTCCATACGGCGCTCTTAATTTATATACTGACGGTACCAGTAAATATTTTATTTTTTAAGAACACCTTTTGTGCTCTGTTTTTGTATACTTCAAATTTTATTGTTTTTTTTATTGATTTTTTGATTTCTTAAAACTACTTATCTATCGAAGACATCGGTGCGTCCGAAGTCTTCGGCGTTTTTTACGTCTCATAATTCATAATCTTTAGGAGGATTAATATATGTCTTATAAATTTCAAAGAGGGGAAGCGTTCCTTAGTGGTTCGGTAATCATTCCCTCGGATAACTTTGAAGCCAAAGGGTTATTATCTTCAGACCAAATTTCTGGTTCTGGTAACCTTTCAATTGGTGGTACCGTTCGTTTAGACGGTGTAGCGGATGCTGCTCTCGATGTTACTGCTGATAGTTTTTACTACTTAGATGGCGACAACTTAATGAAAAGTGACTCAATGGCTGATTACGCTACAGCTATCGCTGGCGATGGTCTTGCCGCTTCTAATGGTGCTCTTTCTGTTGGGGTTGACAATAGTGGTATCGAAATCAACACTGATGCTCTTCGCTTGAAGGACAATGGAGTAACTCTTGCCAAAATGGCTGGACTTGCTCGTGGTAAGTTCATCTTAGGCGATTCTTCTGGTGACCCAAGTGCATTGGCTCTTGGATCTTCTGGTCAAATTCTAATTTCTGATGGAACTGATCTT
>Ga0208299_1001823_pt1 | contig 15215 bp, 19 predicted proteins | sample 15_taG_FD_184089 | JGI IMG/M metagenome (GOLD analysis project Ga0208299, IMG submission 184089) | Marine viral communities from the Subarctic Pacific Ocean - 15_ETSP_OMZ_AT15312 metaG (SPAdes) (version 2) | ecosystem: Environmental > Aquatic > Marine > Oceanic | place: Pacific Ocean | collected...
TGATACGATCTGAATATGTTATTTCAAATAATAGATAACAAACAAGTTTGTCCGAGTATATACTCAAATAAACAAATTATTAATGATCCTCAGTATGAAACATTAACAAAAACATGGTCATATAATCCTTCTCTAAAAGATTATGATATTGATTATGCTTCTTTGTATGTTGGTGGGAAATCATTGGATGAATGTTGTCCTGACATTTTAAAAGATAAATGGGAAAAAGTCAAACAAAAACATTTGGCGCTTCTTAAGAGTTTTGAGATTGGTAAGGTTAATTATAATGATTATTGTTTTTATGATCTTGTTCCAGAATCTTTTGTGATGGAATTTTTTGAAGCTAAGTCTCAAATCACTGATCATATCCTCAGTACACAGAAAAAGCCATCAAATTATGATTTCATGGTAGAGTTGTCGGAATTGGTGGATCAAATATCAAAGAATAAATTAATCTTAAACACATCAGGATTAGACGGATCCCTACATCAATTGAGAACAAGAAAGTTTAAAGATAAACTTCACAGGATAAGTCCTTATGTTAAGTATAATGTCTTTGGAACAATCACAGGGCGACTCACCACAAAGAAGGATTCATTTCCAATTCTTACAATGGACAAGAATTATAGAAAGATAATCCAGCCAAAGAATGATTGGTTTATTGAATTGGATTTTAACGCAGCAGAATTAAGGTGCTTACTGGCACTAAACGGAGTTGATCAACCAGAGATGGACATTCATGAATGGAATGGGAAAGTCTTAAATAAATTATTTGATCAAATAATGAGCAGAGATGAAATTAAACGTAAGATCTTTAGCTGGCTTTATGGTCCGCCGAACGCTTCTCTTGGTATCCCTCAAATTGAGAGATATTATAATAAAAAAGAGGTGCAAAAGAAATATTGGAATGGAACACAGATAGAAAATCCCTTTGGTCGAATCATTGAAGCCGATGAATTTCACGCTCTAAACGCAATCATCCAAAGCACCACATCAGACACATTTTTAAGGCGAGCCATCGCAGTAAATAAAATGTTAAAGAATACAAAGTCCTTTACAATGGGGCTCATTCATGATAGTATGGTAATTGATTATGATCGTCACGACAAAGATTTATTAGAAGATTTAATAAAAGAATTCGGCAATACCGACTTGGGTAAATTTAAAGTAAATGCCAGTTTGGGAACAAACTTCGGCAACATGAGGAAATTTCGATGAGCACCAAACAATTTAATAAACTTGTAAGGGATCGCATTCCCGAAATTATTAAAGAAAAGGGTAAGAGCTGCAAATTCAGAATCGCAGACACCAAAGAATATCGCCAGAAGTTAATGGAAAAACTCCAAGAGGAAACAAGTGAGTTTCTTGAAACTCCCTGTGTTGAAGAACTGGCTGATATCCACGAAGTCCTTGATGCCCTATTGGTGGAATATGAATGGACCGACTTCAAAGCAACAGCACAATTTAAAAAAATAACACGAGGGGCTTTCCGCGATAAGATTATTCTCGAAGAGGTTTCAGAATAGTGGATACCATTATTGGACTTGGAAATGCAGGCTGCAACATAGCAGACGAGTTTGCCAAATATTCCCAGTATTCTATCAAAAAAATCGATGTTGGACTTGAGAAGACCAAGACCACCTTCCCCATAAAAGAGCACGAAAAGATTGAAGATTATGAAGAAAAACTGCCCACACTACAGCATTTTTTCAGGGGTATCCGTGGCGACATCCTATTCGTCGTCGGTGGTGGTGGAAAAATATCATCAGCGTCCTTGGCAACCTTGCGCTATTTAAAAAATAAATGCAAAATTAGTGTTTTATACATCCGACCAGAATTATCTTTATTAAATGAAACCCAATCAAAATTAGAAAAATTGGTTTACAACGTATTTCAAGAGTATGCGAGGTCGGGCGCATTCGAAAGACTCTATTTGGTGTCAAATGAAGAAGCCGAAGCAGTCCTTGGAGGCATCTCCATTAAAGATTACTATAATAAAATTAATCAAATGGTTGTTTCCACAATTCATATGATTAATGTTTATAATAACAACGAATCATTAACAAATACCTTTAGTGATCTGCCCGTGGGGGCAAGGATTACATCCATAGGCATGAGCGATTTAGAAAAAAATGAGGATAATATGTTTTTTTCTCTTGACAGCGTGTCTGATATCGTGTATTATTACACACACAATAAAGCGAAGATTGAAACAGATCCAGAATTAATGAGCAAAATAAGAAAATCAATATCGATTCACAAAGAAGAAGGTTATAGGGTTACTTATGGAATTTATGAAACGGATTACGATCAAGATTATATTTATTGTTTAAATCACACTTCGGTGATACAAAAATAAAAATTGGGGGGTTGGGAGATTTGCCAACCTCACCTTAAAATGAGGAGAAATAAAATATGGCGTTAGATTTAGCTAAAATGAAGGCTAAACTCCAAGAGTCCGAATCTGGAGGGAAGTCAAGATCAGATAATGTGTGGTGGAAACCACAAGAGGGCGATCAAGAAATTCGCTTGGTTCCAACTGAAGATGGTGATCCATTTAAGGTTTATCACTTTCATTATAATTTGGGCGAAGGTGCCCGTGGTGGCGTTCTTTGTCCCAAACGACAATTTGGTGACAACTGTCCAATTTGTGATTTTGCTTCAAAGCTGTGGCAAGAAGGCACTGACGATAGTAAGAAAATGGCTAAGTCGCTTTTCGTTCGCCAACGATTTTTCTCTCCTGTGATGGTGAGAGGCGAAGAAGAAACGGGTGTTCGCATTTGGGGCTATGGTAAGACCATTTACGAAACATTATTGGGTCTTGTTCTTAATCCTGATTATGGTGATATCACTCACGTAGACACAGGCGTTGACTTTACATTGACGTATACACTTCCAAAAGCAAAGGGTGCGTTTCCGCAAACCAATCTGGTTCCAAAGCGTAAATCATCTGCACTTGCAAAAACAAAGGGTGGGATTAAAGAAATCCTAGAATCCATTCCTGTAATTGATTCATTGTTTCAACGCAAGTCACCAGCCGACGTAAAAGCAATCTTGGAATCGTTCCTAAACCCGATTGATGGTCCAATGGTTGAAAATGTTGGAGTAAGCAGTGTTGACGAAGCCATTCGTGAACTATCTGCGTAGTAACTAAAAAACATATATAGTTTTTGGAAGCTGCCGTTGTATTAAATATCGACGGCAGCTTCTTTTTCTTGGGAAAGTTATGAGTAATGGAAAATTATCATCAGTAGATATCTTAAAAATGATTAACAAAAAAGCTGGAAGGACGGTTGCCTTTGCAGGCGACCAAGAAAACCCGGCAGACATTAAAGATTGGATCCCAACCGGATCACGATGGCTCGACTCAATCATTTGTCGCGGTCAGTTAGCAGGCATCCCAGTTGGACGATGCACAGAGATCGCAGGTCTTGAGAGTTCAGGTAAGTCTTATATGGCTGGTCAAATCGCTCGCGAAGGTCAGAAGAAGGGCATTAAAGTATTATATTTTGATTCTGAAGCCACAATGACAAGTGAGTTCTTGGAGAAGTTAGGGTGTGACATGGGTAGTGACAACCAAATTGTTATAATCCAACCAGAAGACGTTGAAATGGTTCTAGAAACTATGGAAATGTGTATGGCAAATGACCCAGATAATCGTTATTTATTTATTTTGGATTCACTGGCTATGACTCCGTGTCGTGCAGACTTAGAAAAAGATTTTAATCCACAATCATCAATGGCACAAATGCCACGGGTGTTGTCGATTGGAATGAAGAAGCTCACAGTTTCGCTCTCCAAGACACAATCAACGTTTCTTGTCCTTAATCAACTAAAAACAAACATTAATGTTAATAATCCTATGATGATGTTATCTCAGCCTTGGTTCACTCCTGGTGGCAAAGCAATCATTTATTCTTATTCATTGCGGCTATGGCTGACAGGGTTAAAAGGTAAGAAGACTTTTATTGAAGACGAGAATGGTTATCGAATTGGTTCAGAAGTTAAAACAAAATTAGAGAAATCTAAATTCGGCACTCAAGGGCGCATTTGTAACTTTAAGATTTTGTGGGGTGGCGAAGAAGTCGGAATTATGAATGATGAATCTCTCTTGATGGCTATCAAACCATCCGACAGGCTTAAAAATGCGGGTGCGTGGTTTACGTTGGAAGGTTATGAAAAGAAATTCCAAACAGCCACGTTCCCCAAACTTATGAAAAGCGATCCAAAGTTCGCAAAGATCGTTTATGATATTATGGACGAAGAAGTCATCCGAAAGTTTGAAAACAAAACTGGTAAAGCTGAAGATTTTTATGATTTAGAAGAACAAACTCTAGAACAGGAGAAGTAGATGAAATCGGTTGTTTTGTTTGACATGGATGGAACGATAACGCCCGCAAGAAAATCCATTGAACCCAAAATGGAAGAAGCATTAAGAAATCTTCAGACAATATCAGAAGTTGGCATTGTTACAGGCAGCGAATTTGAGTATGTTATGGAGCAATGCGGTTCGTTTTTGAATTCAGGTGAAGATTTCTCTAATCTAACGATTTTGCCTTGCAACGGAACACAAAAATATATCTTTAAAGATGGCGAATGGTCAAAAGAATCGTCACTTAATATGCGAGAGCATTTGGGCGAAAAGACATTCCGCAGATTAATGTTTTTGCTTTCTGAAAGAATGTATATTACTCATCTTTGTAATACAGGTTGGGAAATTCCCTTGTCTGGACAATTTATTTCTTATCGAGATTCGTTAATCAATTGGTGTCCCATTGGGCGCAAGGCCACAGATGATGATCGTAAGCGTTTTATTGAAAGGGACAAAGAACATGGAATAAGAGAACGCAATTTAGAAGTTTTTAAAAGAGGAGTTCTAAAGGAATCAGTTGAGTTCGCCCTCGGCGGCAATACTTCTATTGATGTCTATCCTATAGGTTGGGACAAAACTTATGCTTTAAATCATTATGAAGATTATGATCACTGGTTTGTTGGCGACAGGTGTACACTTCCAATGGGAAATGACAAACCACTTTATGATAAAATTAGAGAAACAAAGCTTGATCAAGCATTTGAAGTTAAGACAACTAACGATACTCTTGAAATCATCAACAACATTATAACACATATTAATACAGGGGAATAAAATGTCTCAAAAAATATTAATCATCGACGCGATGAACATGTTCATAAGGTCTTATGTCATGAACCCAAGCCTCGCGGCAAATGGTGCGCCCATTGGCGGAACTAAAGGTTTCTTAATGTCTCTGCAAAAGATGACAAGAGATATGCAACCAGACAACGTTGTGGTGGTGTGGGATGGTGGCGGCGGAAGTGCGAAAAGACGCACAATTGTTAAGGAATATAAAGAAGGACGCAAGCCTCTTAAGCTCAACCGTGCATACAAAGGAATGTCAGCACTTGAGGAGTCACAAAACCGCTACGATCAAATGCGAAAGACCATTGAATATCTTAATGAAATGCCAGTGGCTCAATTGATGGTGGAAGACATAGAAGCAGATGATGTAATTGCCTATATCTGTCAAATGCCCTCGTTAAAAGAGGATGTTAAAATTATTGTATCAATGGATAAAGATTTTTATCAATTGTGTGATGACAAGACAATGATTTATAGCCCAGTGAAGGATGAATTCTTAAACAAAAAGAGAATCATCGAACAATTTTCTATTCATCCCAACAATTTTGCGATGGCTCGTGCTATAGATGGCGATAAGTCCGACAACCTAGAAGGAATCAGGGGAGCTGGACTCAAGACAATTGCTAATAAATTTTCCTTTCTTGCTGAAGAAAAATCATATACTCTTGATGATTTGTTTAATCATTGTCGCAGAGATGATTCGGGATTAAAGTTATATAAAAATATCCTATCAGAAAAAAATAAAGTTGAGCTAAATTATAAATTAATGCAACTCTATTCGCCCTATATTTCAACCCAAAGTTCCCAACATATTAAAACTACTGTTGAAAATTTTAAACCGTCATTTAACCGAACTGAAGTTCTAAAGATGATGTCACTTGATGGCATTCACGAGTTCAACTGGAACTCACTTTTTCAAAAATTTAGATCGATTATTGACGACGCTCGCGACTAATTACAACATCCCCTCACAAAGAGCTTGACAAACTTTTTTGATTGAGGTATGATCTAGAAACACATCAGGCACACGAGGTTATAATGTCCACAAATGATAAAATTTCTTTCTCTAAATATGGTAAAATTTTTCAAGAAAAGCTCGCTTTTATTATCTTAGATGATCGTGTTTTTGCTGATCGAATGATGGAAGTTTTAAACATCGAATTCCTAGAATACAAGTATCTTCAAGCATTTACAGAAAAAGTCTTCCAATATAAAAGAAAATATGGATCGCAACCATCTCACGATACGATGAAGACAATCATTAAGTCCGGTCTTGATGATCTTAATGAAGCGTTGCAGAAACAACTTCGTGAGTATTATGCTCGCGCACTTACAAACATTAACATACTTGAATCGTGTGAATACATTAAGGATACAGCACTGGATTTCTGTCGCAAGCAGAAGTTACGAGAGGCGATGATGAAGTCGTCTACACTCCTTCAAAAGTGCTCATTTGATGAGATTTCTGTACTCATTAACGACGCCCTTAAAGCAGGTGCCGACGCAGACTTTGGGTACGATTATATCAAAGATTTTGATAAAAGATTCGAGTTCTCTGGTCGTGATACCATCACTACTGGCTGGCGACGAATGGATGAAATCACTGGTGGTGGTGGAGGTCGCAAAGAGTTAGGAGTTGTGATTGCTCCAACTGGCGTGGGTAAATCAATGGTGCTTGTCCATCTTGGCGCAACCGCAGTTAAAGCAGGGATGACCGTTGTTCATTATACTTTGGAATTACGCGATACAGTTATTGCCAATCGTTATGATTCGTGTATCACTGGTATTCCTCTGGATGAATTGATGGATCGCAAGCCCGAGATTAGGGAAATGATTAATGATTGCGATGGCACCCTTATTGTTAAAGAATACCCTACCAAAACTGCCACAACAAACACAATTCGAGCACACATAGAAAAATTAAAACAACAAGGAATAATTCCAGATATGATCATCGTGGATTATGCTGATCTTTTACGCACCCTATCAACGCGCCGTGAAAAAAGAGAAGAACTTGAATCCATCTACGAAGAACTCCGAGCCATTATGATGGAAAATAATGTAGTTGGCTGGACAGCATCTCAAACAAATCGAACAGGACTGCAAGCAGAAATTATTACTATGCAGTCAATCTCAGAAGCATTTAACAAGTGCTTTGTTGCCGACCTTATCTTTTCGGTATCAAGAACAACAGAAGATAAACAAAAGAATGGTGGAAGAATTTATATTGCAAAGAATCGTAACGGTCAAGATGGTCTAGTGTTTTCAATCTTTATGGACACAGCAAATATTGACATTAAAGTGTTAGAGAGGTATGATCCTAACGAAGCAACCGGTCCAGCACTATCTCAAGAAGAAAAACAAAAATTTATGTTAAACAAATATAAGAAACTAATGAAGGGAGCGACTATGTAATGGAACTATCAAGTAAAATTCTATCTGATATTACTGTGTTTATGAAATATGCTAAATACCGAGAGGATTTGGGAAGAAGGGAAACGTGGGGAGAATTAGTCACACGTAACAAGGAGATGCACATTAAGAAATTTCCTTTTATGAAAAGAGAAATCGAGGGTGCATACAAATTAGTTTATGATAAAAAGATATTACCATCAATGCGCTCGCTACAATTCGGAGGGAAACCTATTGAGATTAGTCCAAACCGTGTTTATAATTGTGGCTTCTTGCCTGTTGATGACTACCGAGCTTTTAACGAAATTTTATTTCTTTTATTAGGTGGTACTGGCATTGGCTTTTCAGTTCAGAAACATCATGTTGAAAAATTGCCAGAGATCCGCCATCCTCGTGCAGATCGTAAGCGACGTTTTTTGATTGGTGATTCAATTGAGGGCTGGGCAGACTCTGTTAAGGTACTAATGCGTTCTTATTTTGAAGGAACGTCCACTATTGATTTTGATTTTTCAGATATTCGATCCAAGGGTGCAAAATTAGTAACATCGGGCGGGAAAGCTCCCGGTCCAGAACCACTTAAGACCTGTATTCGTCAGATTAAGTCTATCTTAAACGAGAAAGAGGAGGGATCTCAACTTGAACCTATTGAGGTACATGATATTGTTTGTCATATTGCTGATGCCGTTCTCGCTGGTGGCATTCGCCGCGCTGCGCTTATTTCATTATTTTCGGCAGATGATCAAGAAATGATCGCTAGCAAATCGCGCAATTGGTGGGAGAAAAACCCCCAAAGAGCAAGGGCAAATAATAGCGCCGTGTTAGTGCGACATCGCGTGGAAAAAGAATTCTTTGATGAAGTCTGGGATCGTATTGAACACTCCAATTCGGGAGAACCAGGCATTTACTTCACCAATGATAAAGATTGGGGCACCAATCCGTGTTGTGAGATTGGATTAAGACCGTTTCAGTTCTGCAATTTGTGCGAAGTGAATGTGGCTAATGTGGAATCCCAAGAAGATTTAAATGAGCGAGTGCGTTGTGCGGCTTTTATTGGAACACTTCAAGCATCTTACACAGATTTTCATTACTTACGTTCGATCTGGCAACGCACCACCGAGAAAGAAGCTCTTTTGGGAGTGGGATTAACTGGTGTGGGATCTGGATTGGCTCAAAAATTAGATATGAAAGCAGCATCTAAGATTGCCAAAGAAGAAAATTTAAAAATTTCTGGCTTATTGGGCATCAAGCCCGCAGCAAGAGTTACAACCATCAAACCTAGTGGAACGTCCTCTATGGTCTTAGGTTGCTCTAGTGGTATTCATGCATGGCACAATGATTACTATATTCGTCGCATTCGAGTGGGGAAGAATGAGGATATTTATCATTACTTAGCAACCAACCATCCCGAATTAGTTGAAGATGAATATTTTAGACCACATGATACAGCAGTCATTTCAGTGCCGCAAAAAGCTCCAGAAGGAGCAACCCTTCGTCATGAAACTGCACTAGAACTATTAGAAAGGGTGAAATGGTTTTCCCAAAATTGGATTAAACCCGGTCATCATCGAGGAAACAATACTCACAATATTTCAGCCACAGTTTCTATGCAGGAAGGCGAATGGAAAGCCGTTGGTGAATGGATGTGGGAAAATCGTAAATTTTATAACGGTTTAAGCGTTCTCCCCTACAATGGAGGAGCCTACAAACAAGCCCCTTTTGAAGACTGTGACGAGCTTACATATAAGACAATGATGAACTCTCTGCAAGAAATTGATCTAACAAAAATTGCAGAAATTGACGACAACACCAACCTAGCAGGCGAGATTGCCTGTGCCGGTGGTGCTTGTGAAATTAAATACATATAAAGGAATAAAACAATGGCAACAATTGCAATCACAGAAGAAAAAAAGAAGCACGTAGTTAATTTGATCAAATCTTATCGGGCTATTGATGGAGCCATCCAGCCTTATCAGGATCAACGCAAAGAATTGCGGACGGAGTACATTGAAAACCAATGGCTTTCCAACAACGAGATCTCTCTAGTCAAGAAAGCATATAACGCAGTCAAAACAAAGGTAGATCTGGATGATCTCTCATCCTTTATGGACATCGTTAAAAGTGAAATCCCAAATGTGTAAATTCAAACCGTTTAATAAACACGTTTTGGTCAAAAAAACCGCCGAGCAAAAATCTCCAGATTTGAGTCCTGTGTTAATCCCAGAAGACGCAAAATTAGAGAATAAAGAACGGTACGGCTTGGTGGAGTTTATATGTGCTGCTACTGACTGTGAAGGTTTTTTAAAAGGATTAAATCCCGAACAACCAACATGGGCAACACAAACGGGAACCATGGATGATGTTTTTACCACTTCAGCCAAAACTAATGGGCACACTAATTTGGTTGTAGATCAAGCAATGGTTGAAGAAATAAAAATAAACGATAGATTGTTCCACGTTGTCCATCAAAATTATATTGTTGGGATTATCGACGAATAAGGAAAAAAGTTATGAAAATAAAAGATTTAAAAGTAATGGTAAAAGAGGCGATGCGAGATGAGTCGGTATTGCTATCAAAACCTGAAGTTGTGGTAGAAGCCAACTATGGTCGCGTAAAACGAAAGATTGAAATTGATCAAGTCCCATTTTTGATGATTTCAGCATTTCGTGGTGGCATCTCTAAAAGAGAAAATTTGGAAAGACAACGGCAACTTGAAGCAGAAGTCAAATCATCTAAATTTCCATGGACAAAGATGCCAGGTTCAGGGTACGTCGAAACACCAACCGAAGACGAACCTCCTTCTGCGGACGAGGAAGGAGTAGACTCAAAAATATCAGAAAATCCAGATCAACCTCAAGATGGGATAGAAGTAAAGGAAAATTCAATCATTGTTTGGGATGAAGCCCGCCATGATATGCCAGCAAGGGGGGAAGAAGACACTTCCTTGTTTGCATTGGGCAAGTTTTTGGCTAAAAAATTTAATCAAGATTCCTTTATTTTTGGAGAACCTGTGGAGGTTCCACGCACAGGCAAATCCCGGATGAATATATTAATATATGACAAACTTGGTGATGAATTGAACTGGGGCGGTCCATGGACAACCTTACGACAAATTGAGGATGATGATGTTTTTTGGAGCAGTATTGGAGGTAAGAAGGCAAAGCTGGCAGAAATGCTCCAGGATCAGAAAAAAACAGCTGTCCGCACCCGACTTGATGCCATTAAGAAACAACACACAATCAATAAGATCAAAGCCGCGCTTTTGAGACTTTCCTGAAATTTTTATAGGATGTAAAGCAAAGAGTTCGAACAGGGAGGCTTGTGAAAAAGAAAAAAAATAGTGAAGTGCGTCCATGGGGTTCATATGAAATCTTGGCGGATAGAAAACAATATAAATTAAAAGAAATAATTGTTAATCCAAACCAAAGGTTGAGTTATCAATCCCATCAAAAAAGAACTGAAATTTGGGCTATTGTCCAGGGAGAAGGAATTGTTACCTTGGAAGGTCAGCAACTTGATTGTTACCCCGGACGCTCTTTTTTTATACCCAAAGAGCAACGCCATCGAATTGAGTGTACGGGCAAAAAGCCTTTAATATTTGTGGAAGTGCAGACGGGCGATTACTTTGGAGAAGACGATATAACTCGTTATGAGGATGATTATGGAAGAGAATGATTTATTTATGTTTATGAAAGTCTGTGAAGATTTTGTAAAATCTAGCTTAGAGTTGCGTCAAGCAGCTGAATTATGTAAAGAGGATTCTATTAAAAAAGATATGATCTCGTTTGTAATTCCTGATTTTAATAAAATGTGGGCGAAAAGCGAAGGAATTAAGATTCTTTTACAAGAAAAGAATTTCGCAGATAACAGAACATTCATCTTGTCAGAGATGCGCTCAGTTTCTCAGGAAAACCGGGAAATAGCTAAAAAAATAAGAGATAAAATCGGTTCCTTAGAATGAGCTTTGAAGTAAAACTATTTATTGCGCTTGTTGTTTGGATAATTGCCTGTGAAATCATTATCAGATATTGAATTACATTCTAAAATTCGAGACATAAATATTGAACATGACGAAGTTGTAATTGGTTCTTCCTTAGAAGCTCTAGTATATTGTGCTTTAAACAATGTTCCCCTTCTTTCCACAAGACTCTCTCCTCCTCCCCATTTCGCCACTCACAATCTAGACTTAACTGTTCTGGGAATACAGATCAATAACAACTCCTCTCTATGGTTGTGGGAAAGATTATTCTTTTATTTATCAATTGCAGGACTTCTCCCATTAAGCAATAAAGGTGTCTCACTAAGAGTGAGTGGCAATATTATTAAAGCTGCCACTTCAAAAGCACGAATGGCAAAAATTACATTTAATAAATTGACGGTATTTGATGACTTCTCTGTTTCCGGTATTGGTATTCCATCAACCCCAACTGACCAGAAATGTACAGTTTATGACTGGTTTAATGTTAGAAGCGGAATGAAACATGATCATGACACACTTTACAGTGAAGAAGACTTTGTAAAGCAAATACTATTTTATAAAACTCTAAGGTTGGATGGAAATCACCAATCCAAAGACGCCGTCGCCATATCCCATTTAACCCAAGAAGAATTAGAACAATTCGAATATTCAGATATTAACGCTCGATTTAAAACGCTGTATTTAATGAAAAAAGCGGGCATCAGAGGCGCTCGTAATGGTCGAGATATGGAGGATAAGACAAAATATAAATACTATGCGGTTAAGATTGAAAATACAAACCGCGAGATTATTCCTCCAAGACCTCTTTATACTCCCTTCGATAACATTGATTTTAATTATGACTCTTTAAGTGATATAATATTAAATAACCCCTTAAAAATTTCTTATGTCCACGATCTTATCCAAAGAACATGTAACGATTGATTCATTCCACTTAGCTGGAATCATTCCGGTCGCAGGTCAACCATTAGATTTTGAATTCCCTTGGCATGACTCTTTAGTCCCCATTTCTAAAAATTATCTTGCGGTTGAACGCACTGTCTTAGAATGCGCAACTGCTGGTTGTGAAACAATTTGGATTGTGTGCCCTTCTGAGATGCAACCCCTTTTAAAACATCGCCTGGGCGAGATGGTTCAAGATCCTGTCTGGATTAGCCGAAAACACGACAATTTCCCTTCTGAATCCCGCAAAGATATTCCAATTTATTATGTGGAAGTCCATCCACGAGATCAATCAAAAAGAGATTCGTTGGTGTGGAGCATTTTGTATGGAGCAAAGGTTGCCAAAAAAGTGTGTAATGGATTAAGTCAATGGCTTGTTCCCAATAAATATTATGTGGCTTTTCCCTATGCTGTTTATCCATCACAACATTTGCGGAAGTACAGAAAAGAAATATCCAATATGGGCAATTTTTATGTCTTAACAACTGAAGGTGAATCTGTGATGGATGGTCAATATGCGGGCTTTGCATTTGAAGCAAAACAATTAGGAAGATTAATTAAATATTTCTGGGACAAACAAACTGGCAAATGGGACACATCACAACCCATTGAAGAACGACGAGAAGGTAAATATGTTACAAAACCACTTCCACTCGAAAAAAGATATTCAGGAAGATACTTTACAGTAGCTGAAATCTTTAATCAATTAGATGATTCTGAAAAAACATTTAAAATTGAGATGGAATGGTATTATGATATTAGCTCATGGGAAAATCTATGCAAATATCTTGCCTCAGAAGAAAGCAAAAAAATGTTAAAGCCCAAATTGCCATTCCTAACGGGTCGCACTTGGAATAAAATTGGGGAAGATGATGAACAAACTATTTATACTAAAGAGGGGTTATCAGATTGACAACAAAATATTTTGACTATAGAGCGGGATTGGGAAACGTTGGCTCCTACCAATCTAGCGCACGCCCATTCTTGTCTGCTTCAATTAACATTCCGAGCGACAATTCTGTTATTTCAATATCTTTCCCCAATGTAACTCGGTTTGTTACTATAAAAAATCAAGGTGCCGACAGCGTGAGCGAAGTTGAAATAAGGGTAGGCTTCTCCGAAAATGGTGTAAACGGCACTGTTCAAAATAATTATTTATTGCTGAATAACCAAGAGTCGTTTTCCGCAGACTGGCGAGTTCGCCAATTATATATAAGAGTTGATCCTGCCGGTGGTTCAACAAACGCAACAGCTTCGGTTATTGCAGGATTAACAACAATTGATGGTATGGAGCTGTCACATAACTGGACAGGCTCCACAGGAGTAGGATAGTGCCACAGGGTGGATTTGGGCGAGACTTTCAACGAGCTGCTGTCTTAAAGACAGAATCTCAAAAAGCAAAAGATAAACAAGAGCGAGAAAAGATAGGAAAAGAAGTGATTTCAAAAATCACACCATATCTTGATGAATATCAACAAAAAATAGAAGAAGGGTTAATTTTGAAACAGGATGAAGCAATAGCAGAATTTATCAATATGATGAAACAGCGGAACACTTTGTTAAAGTTTTTATTGTGGACGAATGTTATTACTCTATTGGGGCTTTCGTTTGCTTTGGGATATTTCTTATGAAAGTCGGTAACGTTATACATCGATTATCTCGCGAGAGAGAAGACGAAGAAGTTGTTCTTGTCTTTGATAACGATAGATCTAAATATTATATCATAGAGGAATTGCCATTCCTCCACGCTGGTCCGCAGGAATTTAATCTGAAGCACGGTGGTACACACATCAAGAGTGTTGTTGCAATCAGGGTCAAAGAATACGTTCCCCCCAAATAAAAAATGCCCCGCCCAATCATCAGATCGGACGAGGACTTTATTTTAACTCAAAAAGTTAAAGAATAATAAATTATTCTTCAATTGGAGTCATAGCCATTTTAAACGTTTGACCAGTCGCGTTGTTTCGGATCCTCAAGTGATCCGATTCCTCGAAAATGGTCCAATCGCCACGCTCATTCTTTAAATGCATATCACCTGTGTATACATTGGTTGCATAAACAGCAGAAAACTTCGAAGTAGAGCTACCTAACTTTCGACTGTTTCCAGTCGCGTCAGGAACAATGTCAGAGTCCAAAAGCCCGTTAAAAGTGACAGAATCACTAGTATCAGAACCTAAATCAACATTACCGTTAGCAGTAAGTGTAGAACTAAAAGTAGCAGTTGTAGCAGTTAATGCTTGAACGGCTGTCGTTCCTGCACTCACAGTCAATCCACCCGCAGTGATTGTTCCACCACCACTTGTGACAGTCAAACCAGTTGCGAATGTACCAGCGCCAGCTGATGTGAAATCTCCAGAACCACTAATAGTTGTTCCCTCAATTCCTGCGGTTGAAACAAGAGATTTAACAGATGTATCGCCATCAGCATCAACAGAAAATCCTGCCATTGTGATAGTTCCCATTGCTAAATCACCAGAACCATCAACATCGGTTACGCCAGCAATAGAACCAGCGTTGGTAATACCACCACTAGAATTATTAAGGCTACTCAATGTAGTCGCTCCGAAAGAACTTGCACCTGTTGAAGTGATTGCACCACAACCTACAGTTCCGATAGCTGTAATGTTTTTACTTCCATCTAAAACAACAGCTTTAGAAGCCTCCGCAGCACCAGCAGCAGTAACATCAACATAGTTTAACTCAGCAGAAGTTGCAGTAACTTCAGA
>Ga0208299_1001824_pt1 | contig 15213 bp, 15 predicted proteins | sample 15_taG_FD_184089 | JGI IMG/M metagenome (GOLD analysis project Ga0208299, IMG submission 184089) | Marine viral communities from the Subarctic Pacific Ocean - 15_ETSP_OMZ_AT15312 metaG (SPAdes) (version 2) | ecosystem: Environmental > Aquatic > Marine > Oceanic | place: Pacific Ocean | collected...
TTTTTCTTTAACTTTTTTAATAACTTTCTTTTCATTTTCTTTTCTTTTTAAAGTGTTTTCTTCTATTTTTTTAACCATTTTAAAATCTTTCAATGCGTTTTTATGCAATGAACCAACAGATATTCCTTCATTAATTGCTGATACAGCTTGATCTTCTGTAAATAATCCTTGTGTTAAAAAAGAATTAATTGTTTGAACAGCTCCCCTTGTGTACATTTGACTTCCAATTTTATGTCTTGTTGTATTAAATATGCCTTTGATAAAATTAGGGTCTGTGAACATTCTTGATATAACTTTAGGACCACCAAGAATAAGCCCCATAACACCTGCTTCTCCCCAACTAACATTGCCGTCCATAGCAATTACTCCACCTGCTGCTACCGCACTACCTTTAATTGCTCCTGCTTGTACTAATTGAATAAACATTCCACCAGGAACACCTTTAATGCCTTTACTTTGTGCTAGTTCCAAAGTTTTAGTAAAAGATTTAAACTCCTTTAATAAATTTGGATTATTGCTAAATAATTCATTTAATACTCTACCCGCTTTAGGGTCAAAAGTTTTTAATTTAGATAGAATGGATTTTGCACTTATTATTCCTGTTGCTTCGTCATAGGATTTTCCAATAATATCAACAAAAAATTCTCCTTGAACTTTTCTCCATAATTGTTCGGCTGCTAATTTATTTGGCAATACACCTTGTTTAACAGCAGTATTAAAAATTAAATTTTTAAATTCCTTTATTCTTATAGGGTGTTTACCTTTAATTAAACTTGAAAAAACTAAATCTGGGTTCCCATTAATAATTTTAGACATGGTAACACTATTAAAAGTTTCTTTACTGCCTTTGTATAAGGCATTAACTGATCGCCATGCTTCATCAACTTGTTGTACTGTTTCTTTATTAAGTGTTTTGGATAAATTTTTAACTGCACTATCCATGGAGTTATCAATAATTTTTTGCGCTCCACCTGCAACAGCTTTAGAAAATCCTGTTGCTGTTGTTCCCCCTGAAGCATAATGTCCTGTCATTTCAAGGAATTGAGAACGAAGACGTTGTGCTGTTGCAAAAGAAACATTTGGAGGAAGTTCAGCTATTTGTTGTAAAACTTTTTGAGCTGCTTCATCTATATTAACTTTTGCTTGATTAGCCGCAAACTTTTTTAAACCACTAATATTAACTATATCTGCATTACCTGTAGTTTTTTGAATAACAGTATCAAGGTTTCTATAACCTGTTTTAATTAATGATTTTTGTACGTTTGCTCCTCTTGTAATAAATTCCTTTAAAACAATGTCCATATTAGTAGCACTTGCATTGTTTAAAAAGACTTCAACAAAATCATCGGTAACATTAACCATTTCCTTATTACCAATAACAAATTTGGTATTAAGAAAATCTCCTAAATTTTTTTGAGATGCTTCAATAGCGCCTTTTCTTGTTGTACGAAGCGCTCCACCACCTATCCATGCGTTTTCAGCAAGATTTTCTAATGTTTCAATAACTCTGTTATTTGAAATAATACTTGGTGTTAAAATTTGTCCTGATGATTCTAATTGTTTAACAGCAGCATACGTTCCTTTTTCTAAATCTTTCTTCGCTAATGTTTGTAAAGATTTTTTAACGTAAGGATAAGCACCTGAAATTCCTTGAACAATACCTTCTCCTGCTGCTTCCCTTATACCATATCCCATTGCTTGGAGTTGTGTATCAGTAAAAGGTTGGGCTGCTGTATAACTACCAGTAAAGGCAGCAACTATTTTAGATAAGCGAGGATATTTTGTTGCTAAACGAGTTATTGCAATAGGCAAACCATATGTACTTGTACCTGCTGTTATGGGAGCTGCTAATAAAGGGGCGGCAATACCTGCTCCAATAATTGCTACTTCTTTTTGAACAGTAGGATTGGTTGCAATATTAACCACACCTTCCTTAACTGCCGTAGCATTACCAATAGTTGTTTGATACATATTAGCATAATCATAGTCTGTCCATTCTTGCTCTTTACTATTGGGAAGAAAGAAATTTACAATGTCTTTAAATCCCTGAATTTCATCACTACTTAATTGATTATATGCAGGTTCTATTTCGCCTAAATCTCTTAAATTATTAACTGACTTTTGTTCATCTTCACTTAATAAATCAAATCTTTCTGCGTTTAAAACTTTTTGTATTGAATAATCTCCCATTTTAAGGTCCGTCTATCAAATTAGGATTAGAACTTAATGTATTAGAATCTGTTTCGATTGCATTAAATAATTCAAATTGTAGTTTTGGCATTGTTCTATCAACATCAAAACCTGAATCTGTTGCAATTTTAGAATATTGATCGTAAAGAGTGTTATACGTTTTAACTCTTGATTTCATTATTGTTTCAGTAGCTCTTTTAATATTTTTTCTTACATCAGCAGGTAAAGTTTCTCCTGTAGTTGTTAAACTTTTAAATTTAGCCACTAATGAATTAGGAAGATTGGCAGCATTTTGAATCATATACTGCTCTCCCTCACGAACAACTGATGTAGGATCAATCATTTTCATATAGTTAAAGAGTATAGCTATATCTGTAGGACCATCTGGGTTTGTTTTTTGACTAGCAACAAGATCAGTAATTTCATTGTAAAATTTATTTGTTTCAACTACTGATTCTATCTGTGGAAGATCATTAAATTCTTTTCTAAATTTTTGTTCTGTAGTAATTTGCTCCCAATCTACTTTAGGATTATCAATCTTATACTGTATCTCCTCTAATTTTGCGTTATTAGTAGCCAGTAACAGTACATTGTTTTTATCATTAAAATCAATATTTTGTGATAATTCTTTATTGCGTAATTTAATATTGTCTAGGTTTTCTTGTAATTGATCTGGTTTAAATTCTAAATCAATTTGTTTATCTAGTACATTGAGTTGTGCAAGTTCATTAGCTAGTTTATTTGCTAGTGGAAAATTATCATTATCTAGTTTTAGCCCTTCGTTTTTCAGCATTAAACCATCAATCTCTAAATCCATTTTTTCTAACTTTTTAAGACTAGCTTTATCATTAAAATCAATTTTTTGTTTTGTTAACTCAATGTTTTGTTTAAGATTTACTAATTCTGCTTCTTTAATGTCTGGTAAAGTTTCTATATCAATTTGTGCTTTAAGATTATTTAATTGTTTTGATTCAATATCTAATTCAGCTATATATCCTTGATTAGTATTAACAACTTCTTGATGTTTATTGGTTAATTCCAAACCTTCATTATGTAGTTTTTTATTATCAATATCTAATAGTTTAATTTCTTCTGCAAATTCATTGTTAATTTGATTTGTTTTTATTTGTTGTTCGTTAATAGTAATTTTTTGATCTAATATTGTTCTATCTTTTTCATTAATGCCACCAACCTTTTTAATAATATGTTCTTTTTGCTTAATAGGATCATTAGAATATAATTCTTCTGCTTCTTTTTTTGCTAATTGATAAGGACTTAAATAACCTGCTTCAGCAGAATATTTAGTTTCATCAAATTTGGAAGGTTCAATATATGTTGCTGTTTGTGTTTCATCTATTTCTGTTGTCTTATCATCAACTAAAGGATAAACTTTTAAAGTTTTATTTTCAACTTCATCTAATTCTAATCTATGTAATTCAGGATTGTATTCTGATCGTTTAATTATTGTTTTTGTTTTTGTATCATCATAAGGAGTATCTTCACTATCTGTTGTCATATAGACTTGTATATCCTCATCTACTTCGCCATCATCAGTTAAGTTTTCAATTTGAGCGCCTTTAAGCATTTCATCTACGGCCCCTGCTCTTGCTTGTTGCATCTGATCAATACCACTAGCAAATGCTTGACCAAAAGAAACAGGAGTTGTACTAGGACCAGACATAGCCAGTAAACCTTTTGCTAAACCTAAACGTCCTCTTGATTGAACAGCTTTGTTTTGATCAGGAGTAAGTTTATCTGAAATTAATAAATCTAAAGCGGAACGAGGTTTATAACCTTCTAAATTTGCCCCAGACATAATCATATCAAAATAATCTGCCATTATAACAATCCACCTAAAATAGCGCCAAGACCTGCTCCCATGCCACCACCCATGCCTGGTATCATTCCTGCAAGTTCAGCTCCACCTAATGCACCACCAAGTAAACCTGCTCCTACATTACGAGTAAGAGGTTGTATTTGTGTTGAGGTTTGTCCATACGAACCACCTGTAGCAGCTTGATAATTACGCAATTTTTCATACGGCAACATTTGTTGATATTGAAATCTATTCATTGCATCAGCTAGAACATTAGATTGTAACCCTTCACGTTCAGCTCCAATAGAACGTAATTTATTTATATCTAAATAATCTGCTTCTGCTAATGCAGGAGCTTGAAATAAAACATTTTGCATATTTGCACGTTCAGCTTGATAATTAGGAGCATAAACTTTTGTTGCTAAATCTCCTAAAGAGTCAGCTAATACATCTTGATTGGCAGCACTACCTAATCTACCTGCTTTAGAGAATTGCGATTGAACACCTGCGGTAACATCTCCTGCCATTTGTTTGTAAAGGTCTTGAATATAGGGATTACTTGTTGGGGAAAGGTAATCTCCTTTAGCTTGTTTAAGTAACTCACTTTGGGCTTGTGCCATTATAGGCGACCCTGCTAAAGCTCTATTTTCTGCTGCTAATAAAGCAACATTTGTTTGTGGAGAGAAATCAACATACGTTTTCCCAGGATAATAACTTGGTCCTGCTTGATTGTATAGTGATTCAGCACGTTCAAATCCCTTTTCTAAATAGGGAGTTTGTGTTTCCCATGGTGTTACATTAGAAACTGTTTTGGCTTCTCCTGCTCCTTTACTCATTTTTTAATTCCTTCATTAATATTATGTGTTTTTGTTTGTAGTCTTTCAACCATTTTACCCAACCTTTTCTCCCTACCAACTCAATACGTTGGCAGTTGTTTTTTAAAGCCCATTGTTCAATTTGTTCCTTCATAGGATTGAACCAGACTTTCATATTTGTTCCACCTGCCAAAAAATATCGGCAAGAACGAAGTCGAGGATAATCTACTATTTCTGTAACTATAGCGGACTCCACTACGTTTGTTTTTCCATTCCAAGAAATCCATAACTGCATTTTTTGTTTTAAAATACTGTCAAAAATATCTTTAGGCATGTACGCAAAACCATCAATTTCTAATGGTTTCATAAGAAGGGGTTCAATCTGTTTCCAAATTAAACCCACATCTTGGGGAGGAACGTAACTTATTTGACTATCCGAATACTGTATATCCGAATGTTTGATCTGTGTTTCCTGAACTGGCATGTGTTAATGTCGCTGACCCATCTGCTCTAGCTGATACATATAAATTTGCATTAGCTGTTGAGGCATTTGCTGTAGTAGGCATAAATAAAATAATTGAATTTATACCAATACGAGCATCGGTTAATGTTGATGATATTGCACTCGCAGTTAAAGTAACACTTCCTGTGCTATTAACTTTTCCATCAATCGTATTATTTAATGCACCAGAAACTAATCGTAAATGCTGACCATGATCGGGCATAGACAAAGGAACTTTAAGATATTGGTTTTGTGCCATTACCTTTTTCCTTCTGGTCTAGCTTCTATTTCAACACCAGACATTGTTGTAAAATTTCCTGTTACATTAACTCGTACTCGATGAAAACGAGTTGTACTTCTTAACGGACATGTTCCATTCGTTTGTGTTGATACAGAACTTCCTGTGGAAACTGTATCTAATTGTGAAGCTCTTGATAATGGGGTTACTGTTACTGTTGTTCCACCAACTCCATCAACAATAGGCATGACGTTAATTAATGTAGAACGTCTTCCCTGCGCTCCTTCAAATTCTGTTGTATCTACTGTGGCTGTCAGACTTGTTGCAATAAATTTTCCAAATTTTTTATCTCCACTAAATCCTGCAAGACCAACTATACCTTCTCCATAGTAATAGGAGTCTAATGATTTAGGTAAATTATCTAAATCTCCTAACACATCTAAACTTTCCAAAGTGTTAAATGCTTCTTGGGAAGCACTTGATAAATATTGTAATGATAAATCTGAACCTGTACTCCATCTATTGACAGAATAATTATAAATTAAAAGTTTATTATTTATTTCTCCACTTGATGAACCTGTTGCACCACCACGATAAGACCAGGCAACAATACTATTGTTTGGGTCCACCGCAGAACAAATACCATCTAAATTAGAAGAAAGATCATCAAAAAAGAAATTATCTACTTTTGCTTCTCCTATAGGAGTTAATTGTTGACCACCTGTTAATTTATAAAATCCGTCTTGGGCTAGGAAGAAAATCATATTACCAAAAGATACAACACTTCTTGGAGAGAAAGCTCCAACATTGTCTGCTATCTTATCAAAGGTAAAGATGAGAGGGGTCCCGACATAGGACATACGATAAATGGCACGTTCAAAAAAGATTATACCAAAACTTTCTCCACCAACTATTGCTTGAATGTTTCCATGTGTTCCAACAACATCTTGATAACCAGATTGTGTTGATTGGCTTGGAGTCCAAGTTGAACTATCATTTAAACCAGACCATTTAACTCGTTGATTATTAACATTATATTTTTGAAACTTATGTGTTTCACTTCCACCAGTAGCAGTTAAAGAAATTGCTGTTCCTGCTGTTGCGTTAGCCGAAGTTGTTGCTACTTTAAAAGCATTTGCACTAACATAAATAACATAATACGTTGTACCATCAGTTAAGTTGGTTAAAGCAGTATTGCCATTTTTATCATAAACAACTGTATCGCCAGTTGACCAACCATGACTTGTAATCGTTATTTGATTACTAGAAATAGTATTAGAGTCAAAAGTTTTTGCTGTATCATATTCTGTTGTATAACCTGAAACAACAAAATCTCTTATAACGGCTAAATATTTTGCTTTTAAATCAGATACTAAATCTGAAAATAAACTATCAACGCCTTCTTCAAATTTTTGAATATAATTTGCATGATTAGCAGCAATAATATTTTTACCAAATTGTGTAAAAGCCCAAAAATCTCTTTGATTTTCTGTAGTAGAGTTTGAATATCCACCTGCTTTAGATTTATCAATAAATTCTTGTGAACTATTCATTTGATACAACTTAGTTGGGTCCCCTGCATAGTTAGTGGTTCCACCACCAGAGAAAGATGTAAATAAACCTACAGCATTTCCTGTTAAAGCTGTTGTACTCAATTCTTGAAAACCAGGTAAAGATTTATACCCTACTTTTAAAGGTAATACATTATCAGCTTTTAAAGCGCCTGTGTTCTGAAACGTAGGCAAATCAGCTTGTAACTCGCCAAATGGTATCATCGGTAAACTCTTCGTTTAGGAGCAAATTGTGTTGAAGTCATTTGCATAGGAGAGGAAGAATGTTTTCCTTTCTCATCACTTAAATTTGCTTTCTGTATTGCTTCATTAAAAAGATTAGCCCATACAGGAAGTCTTTCATCATTTTGAATAAATGGTGTTGCTTCTAACAACGAACCATACAAATATAATTCAGGATAATTTGTTAAAATATCATTAGTAGTATTGGAGTCTGATAAACCTGTTATACGTTTATAGTAGTACATGTTAATCGTATAAACTCCATCTGGTGTTGGACCAAAATAAACTTTGTCTCCTATAATTGTGTAATACACAGGCATACTATTACCTGCATCGACATATACTCTATTCAATTCATTAGGAGCCATGTATTGTAATTCTGTTTGAGGACTTGCTGAAGTATTCTGAATTGCAATAAATTCTAAAAATCCTGTCGGTAAAGTAATATACTTTGTACCAGAAACAGTATCTTCAGTAGAATTAACAGCCATTTCACGCAAACGTAAATCTTTTGCATGACGTGATTCTGCTAGATCAATAAACGTATCTATATTAGACGTTAAATCGTCTCTATTGAGATAGTTCGCAATCTCCGTTTTTAAATTTGAATAAGTATCTAATGCCATTTAAACTGTTCCTGTCCATACTCTAAATAATCTGTTGTCTCTATCGTTTAACCATCTTTTAAAACGTACATGGTCTTTAATATCTCCTGTTGGAGACATAATTCCTTTTTTTGCTAATTGTTCAACTACAACTAGGGGAATAGATGCAACATGATTAAGTTCTTTACTCTTGCTGACACCTTCCCCTAAACTTTGTTTTATTTTGTTTTCTTCAATAACAGGAGTTACATCTTGTTTACGTTCAATATGAAACTTTCCTTCACTTTCATCGGCAATAAAATTAGTATCAACTATATCTTTAGAAATAGGTAATTTTTTTGACATTACGATGAGAGTTCTGTTACTGAAATTTGTCCTGCTCCTGTTGCGTATGCAGATACAGTATCAGAAGGACTTGTTTTCATAGTTATTGAATCATCGGCACTCAATAACATTCCGTCTTTACTTGCAGCAGTACCTTCTAATTTAATATAAGCATCAACACTTGTTGATATATGGACTAAATATACATCAGCAGAAATAGCAGTTGTTAAAACTCCTGCTCCTGAATGATCTTGTACTGTATATTTAATTGGTCTGTATTGATATGTTCGTGCCATGATATATCCTTATCTTCTAATAACGTAACTTACATCTGCTGTAGTAGCTGCTGCTTGTTCGCCATTACTTTTAATATGAAGTGCGTCTCCTGCATCAAGTAATACTTCTCCACCAATAGCTAAAGCTATACCAGTTTCATCTACTGTCGCATCTGCTAAAGTAGCATCAACAGTTGTATCCGTGCCATTTTTCATAATGTCAAATGTAGTAGTCGCATCAATAACAGTATGCACATTCATGTAAATTTCTTTTAATTTTCCCTTATCAGGAATAACACAAACAGGACTTGCGTTGTCTGCTGTTTGAATAGCGGTCATATTACCGCCCATAATAAAATAATCGTTTAAAGTTCTCATTTTTTTTCCTTTATCGTTCTGAGTTAAAACTCTTCAATAAATAAGGGGCCTATAAAGGCCCCCTATATTTTCTTAACTTAACCTAAAATTAAGAAGTAGTTAAATCTGCAACTATACCAGAAGATGATTGGTTTCTTGCAACCACTCCACCTTCCATTAACAATAACATGTGAGTGTTATCGCCAGTTTTTGCTAGTTGAGTGTTTTGGAATGGACGTAGAACATTGAAACCCCAATATTCAGAATCCAATACCCAACAATCTCTATCTCTTTGGAACCTGTTTGGTTTAACAGTTAAAGTTCCAAAATCAGATTGGTACACATCTACTGCCGCAACAATAGTTTTTGCAGGTACTTCTCTGATTGCAGTTGAACCGCCTGTGAAGCCAGAAATTGCTTGTTTGTTAAATGGACCCACCATAATAGTGTCTGGGTTTCCACCTGCAACAAAACATTCTCTGATTACTTCTTTCAGCATTGATTCAGCAAACACTCTTTGAGTTCCATCAGTTCTTGTGCCTGAAGGTACTCCGTTTGTGTGAGCTGCATCTGCTCCACCTGTTCCAACACTAGAGTTTCCTCTTATCCATGTTACTAATCCTGCTGTTTTTCTTGCAGCAGCAGAACCACCAACAGTTGGAATTACGTTAGCTTGACAGATACCTGCTTCTACGTCTCTTTTTAGCTCCTTACTATTTTTGGCCAAGCTATATGCTAATTGAGTGCTGCGCCCTGCTGCATCAACAGCATCGTCTGTACCTGTAATAGTAAAGTTCTTTGCGTAGATTTGTGTATAGTTATGAATCTCTTCTGTAGCAGTTTGTGCCGTTGCCGTGTAGTCGTCTCCTTCTACTTGATGGTTAGCAGCACTTGCAGCAGCTAAAGAGTCTGTAAGCCACTTAAACTGAGTGTTAGTAGCTTTTCCTTTTCCCATAGATGAAAACATTGGGGTGTCAGTTGGACTAATATTATATATGATGTCCGAAAGCTGTTCCCTAATGCCTGACATATCGTATGTGTCAAAGGTATTCGATGGCTGTGCCATATTTATTTTCTCCTAAAGTTGTTGAGCTTCTGTCCAAGCAAGAAAAGCATCTTTTGTTTTTCTATCATTCCCCTTATTGGGAGTGTCTTGTTGAGAAGCCATTGCTTTTTGAATAGCAGACGAACTTTCTGAAGATATTGGCTGTGAACCAGATGTTGTAACTCTAGGAACTCGTTTAACTTTCTTTCCGTCTAGTTTTGCTTTTTTTAATTTATCTAATTGCATTGCGTTGTACGCGACCAAAACTGTTCTGTGATCAGTTAAATTTTCAAGTTCCTGTGAAGTATATCCTTGTGATGTTAAAAACTTTTTAATATCATTTCGAATGTTTTCTGCTTTATTAGGATCAGCAAGTTGCGGCAATTTCTCTATCAATTTCTTTTGTTCATTTTTCAGAACAACTTGCATTTTTTTTTGATAATCCATTGCTTGATCTTGCTTTTCTTTTTCTAATTCAGATTTTAATTTCATCTGCCGTTCACGTTCTCTTGTAACCATTGCTTGTGCTTTAACGTATTCTGTTGGGTCCTCTTCAAAAAGACGTTCCAATTCAGAATCGCTAAATTTAGGCGGTTTAAGAGTGCCTACAACTTCTTCAAGTCGTTTAACGTATTCGGATTTTTTTTGATTAGCCACGTTCATTTCATCTAATATTTTTTGACGTTCTCCCTCTAGGGTTTTACGTTCTTCACTTAGTTTAGATGTTTTTTTGCGGTAATCAGAATCTTTGGCATAACCATTTTGTAATTCTTCTAAAGAAACTTTAATTGTCTCGCCATTGACTTTGACTTCATAAAGTTTTTCATCAGTTTCCGTTGTGGTGTCCTCAGACACTAATTCCAAATCGTCAGGTGTTAATTCCTGCTCTTCACTTTTAACTTTAGTAGATTGTTCTACCTTTGCCTCTTGTGTTTCGTTCTCATTCCCTGTGGCTTTTTCTTCTTGCGAAGAATTTAAAAGGTTGATGAGTTCGTTTTCTGCTGTTTGCTGATTAAGCTCAACAGATTCCTTTACAGGTTGATCTGCCATGTAATCTCCTTAATTTTAAATTAAAATTATTGTTGAATGTCAGAAAGTTTTTTATTCGCCAATTTTCCTGTCTCCATGACAGAAGTAATTTCGTTGATAATTGTTTCTAACATTTTACGCATGAGAAATATTTTTTCTCTTGCTTCCGTATCTCGAAGAGGAGAGTTTAACCATTCCTGGTTTAATCTTTCTTCGATTTTTTTTACTGCATCAGTAAAAATTTCGTCTTCTAGGATTCTCTTTGCTTGATTGCCTAGATGAATTTCTTTTGACATATATTAACTTAGAAAAGGTGGTTTATATGAATCTTTCTTCGGTTGTGTAACTGTAGAAGTATCGTTTTGTGTACCAGAATTATTGCTGTAATTACTTGAATAATTAGAAGTATTACTTTTATCAATATTTTTATCTAACCAATCTAAAGTTGCATTATTTTCATTAGTTTGATTGTTACTTTGTATATTATTCCAAGCATTATTAATGTCTTTTTTTTGTTGTTCACTAAGAGTTTTAGCATTGTTCATTTTTTTAACCCATGCTGCATCAAACTTATCAGGAATTATAGAACTATCTCCTGATGAAGCAGCAGCTTGTAATGTATCTATTGCATCGTCCATTGAACCAAAAGCAACTGTTTGTCCGTACCCTGTTACAAATTTTCCATTATTATTATAATAACCACCTGAACTTGTGTGATAAACAACATCATTATCAGTACCAGAAGGAGAAAATTGATCAAAAATAGCATTTACTTTTTTAAACGTACCAGGAATTTTAACTTGTCCATCAGAACCAACAATGTTTAAACTTTGATTAAGTGATTGTGATAATTCATTTGCTTTTTTAAATGCTTGTGAAAATTCTGCAAAAATTTTTTTATCATCTCCACTTAAAAACATTTTTTTCTTTTTTAAAGAATTGACAAACCATTCATATTTTTTATCATTCATTTTTTGTGCGAAAGGAGATATTGCCATTCCAAGTAATCCTGATTTTTTTATGTCCGCACCTTTAACTTGCATAGGACCAAGTAATTCGCCTGTTTCTTTATCAATATATCCTTTACGTTTTCCGTACTCCATAATCTCTTGTTCAGACATTTGATTAAGGGGTCCAGTTACATCTAAAGTTTCAGGAGTATTATCTCTTATGTCTCCGTATCGCTGTGTTGAAATTGTGTCAAAACTGTTACTACTTTCATTACTTTGATTGCTATAATCTACTGTATCTTCTGTATCTTCCTCTGCTGTTTCAATAGTAGCTTGTGGAACTACTTCATATTGTGCATAGTTTTGTTGAGGATTAGGTTTAGCTTTGTAAGGAAATTGATTAAAGATTCCAAAATCTTTGTCATATCCCGTAATTTGATCTTCACTTAATCCCTGAGAGAGTAATTCATTAAAAATAGGCAACGTATATTCATAACGTGTTTGTCCTGTACCACTAGGGTTTATTCCTAATAAATTTGTTAAATAACTACTCTGCGCCATTGAAATTTTGCCTTCTATTCATATTTTGCATTGCAGTATTTTCTAAATCAGCAGCTTTACGTAATTCAGCAGAATCATTTTTTTCTGCTTCAATTTTAAGTTTAGTTTCTAATTCTAAAATCTTTTTCTGCATGTCATAAACCATCTCTTCACGTTTTTGTTGTATGTCAGCGACAGCTTTTTGTTTACCTGCTTCTATCTCTGCCATTGCAGCCATAAGAAGAGGATTTTCCTTCATAGGGTCTGGTGGTGGCGGAGGAGGAACTGTAGAAGGATCAACAAAGAAAGGTTCTGCTGATTTAAAACCTGCATTAACAACTAATTTTTCTAATGTGTTATAAATTTTATTTTCATCAACTAATCTTCCGTACCCACCTTCTTTAACTAACATTTGTTGAATGTTTAAAATTTGAGAAAGTAAATTAACTCGTTGATCTGTATTACCTGTACCTAATCCTACTTGAATGGAAACGTCCATATCTTTATCCGCCCAATCCGTAGGATTCATTTCAACAAAATTATTACGAAGTCTTATAATGCGTGATTTATCTTGATACTTAGTTACAAGCTGCATGATGCACTTGAATAAATCTTTCACTCCTGTCTCTGCAAAAATACGAGCAATCAATTCTATACGTTGTGTTGCTGCATTAACTAACGCATTAACACTTGTAGCTGTTGTGTGTGATTTTTGAATGGTGTTAGGATCAGCTCCCATCTGGGAACGTGAAATGCCAGTTCTTGCTTCTTTCAGTTGGTCTATTTTTTCCAACATTGCTAAACCTTCATTGAGAAACGAAGGAGTTGCTAAAGGTGTAACAGCACCAGGACCTTTTGTTCTTACAATTCCACCAGGACGTGAAGTGATAAGATCATCAAGTTGAACTTGACCATCAATAACTAAATGTCTTGCGTTGTTTTGCAAATACATGTTGTCCATTGTCTGACGTAGGACAGTTGATTTCATTAACTGGAGGTCCATAACCAAATCGGCAACACTCATTCCAAAAAATAAATGTGGCATAGGAATTGGTGTTACCATGGAGAAAGGAATGTAATCTATTTCTTCATTATCTAAAATAATAGACTCATTACCACCCATAGTAATTTTACGTAGAGTTGGTTTTCCTTTTTTCTCATAATCAATGTATGTATAACATTCAACAAGACGAATATAGTCTGTTGATTTATCTATTGATTGATATTCTGTATCAGGAGACTCTGTTTGGTATAATTCTCTTTCGGTATGTTCTTGATTGTAGAAACCATCAGTATAACTAGGAAGTTTTTCAACAAGTTTTTTATCAAAACCCATTGCAATAACTTCAGCTCTAGTTTTTATAACTCTTTGTGCGATAAATTGTGCATCAGTTAAACTTTTTGCATTTTTAGAACAAAACATTTCTTCAGGCGCTACGTTTTCTACAACTACACGTCCTTCTTTTTTTCTTCTTAAAATTTTAACGTCATGTAAAGTTTCTGTACCACGTTCTGCTTCTACTTCTTTTTCAAAATCTTCTAAAATTTCTACATCTTCAGCCATTAAGAGTGATGTGTACTCTGTATCCGTTAAATTAACGTATTCTTCTTTAGTTTCTTTTTCAATTTCTTTGTAATAATGTTTTACGAAACCATTTTTTTGTAAAAGGGCATCTTTGAACATAGTATATAAAATCATAAAGCCAGGATTGTCTTTCATAAAAATATAATTGACATAATCCGTACATTGTTCGGCCATTTCTTGATCTTCAGGACCTTGTGGGTCAAATTTTACAATTTGTTCTCCTGCTGTGAAGATACGAAGCAAGGAAGGAAGGATATTTTCAACAACTTCCAACACATCTTGCGTTACTACTTGGGAACGACCTTCAATTTCGTTACCATAGGGCTTTCCTAAATAGTATTTAAAGGCAGTTCTACGTTCAGACCCTATTGTGCCTTCTAAAAATCCAATAGAATTTTCTAATAATTGTCCTAGAAGCGCTAAAACTTCTGATTCTTTCATTTTAGCCATTTAATCTTCCCACTTTATGTGCAATGGCCCATCATCTGCGCCTGTAATTTGCTGTTGTGTTTTATCTCCGTAAACTTTTGGCACTAATTTTCCTGCTGTCCAATGTGTATCGTGCATTAAGAGTTTTAATACAGCAGCTTCTTCTAAACCTACTTTACCTTTACCTTGTTTTGCACGTTCTAATGTCTCTAATGCTTTTGCTCTATTGTCTCCAAGCATGTATTCTATGCCTTCTTGCTTACTTCTACTGTACTCTTCTTGAAATCCTTCTTTTTTACGAAGCCAAGTACGTATTGTTTCCCAATCTGGCATGTCTTTATCTCTGCAAACAGAACGAATAGACTCTCCATTGGCTAGTCTATCGCAAATATCTTTAACCATTTGCTTACTATATTTTGTTGGCATTACCATTATACTATTCCCATATTCTTATATTTAATTTTACTTTTGAAATCACTTGTTTCATTCATTCCTACACTCATATAGCGCAGAGCATCACAAGCATGACTCGCCCATGAGTGCTTTGGTTTATTTAACAGTTGTCCTGTTCTATCGTTTCTCTCCCATTGGTACTGTCGCATTGCTTCAATACCTGTTTTACATTTATCCCGATCAAACCACATACGAGAAAAAATCATACGCGTTGCATTGATACCATCTTCGATGGATAATTTAGGAACGATTGTAAAATAGAGTCCT
>Ga0208299_1001826_pt1 | contig 15206 bp, 1 predicted proteins | sample 15_taG_FD_184089 | JGI IMG/M metagenome (GOLD analysis project Ga0208299, IMG submission 184089) | Marine viral communities from the Subarctic Pacific Ocean - 15_ETSP_OMZ_AT15312 metaG (SPAdes) (version 2) | ecosystem: Environmental > Aquatic > Marine > Oceanic | place: Pacific Ocean | collected...
ACTTTATACCATTTTCTTCTGCTTTTTGTATTTCTAATTCAATATCATAGTCAATATTATCTGCTATAGAAACATTTCTCATACCATTAATAATAGTATCTACATCTGTATCAAATTTATTTACAATGTCTTCTTTATAGCTATATCTTTCAATATTATAATCTTCGGGGGCAATCCTATCTCTCTCTGCTATTTTCTCAGCATTCTTAAATAGTCCTGTGCTAAGGGCAGACTCATACATATCTAAGATAATTCTAAGATGATTTCTGCTCTTAGGTATCTTAGTGTCAAATGATTGTGCAGTAACAATATTACCAAGGCTTTCTCCTATTTTACTATAGACAAACATATCGTCAAGTATCTGCAGCTGCATAGACTTTTCTTCTGGTGACATGTCCTCTATAGTTTTACCCACCATAGATTTTAAAATGTCTGCATTGAAAAGCATATTAGTCCTTTCTTCTCCTGCATAATTTTTAAGGAGTTTTTCTGCTATCTCTTCATCATACTCACTTACCTCCATAACTTTACTAGTCCTACTTCTACCTATTTCAAGTAATTTTAAGTAGTCTTTTATAATAGGCTGGTTTGCAAACATTGCTTGTGTACGTACATCTACTCCTATCCGAGTAAGGAATGTCCACATATTTGCATTGTCCGGATTGATATTTAGAATATGTAGAATTGGATTGTTTACAACGTCTACAGAGGCGTTGACAAACTGACTTATAGCATCAGATATACGCATAGTCTCATCTATATTCATAACTCTACCTAAAGAATGCTCTGCAGCTAGTGGATCAAATCCTTCAAATCTTATAAGAACTTCTTTAGTAGCTCCTGTAGGTATCTCTATTTCATTGTCAGTGTCTAGTGCTAATCCTGCAATCTGCCCTTTAACATGGTGAGTAGATGCAAGAGCTTCTATACCTACAAGAGTTTGTCCTTTATTAAAAGCCTCTGCTACTTTTATAAGGTTAGGTATTCTAGTGTCAAGGTGGTAATCTGTAATAGTAGCTAAGTCAGGTAATCTATTTTCATCCTTATATACTCCTTCTACAAACGTCTCTTCGCCAGTTTCAAAATCTTTTACAGTTCCTCCGTTAAGCTCAAGAGCTAGCGCCTCTAAATCATTAGTGTGTACAGGCTGCATCCAAGTACTATATCTTTCATTTGCTTGGAGAAGTTTAATCATATCTTCCATTACAGCATTCTGCATAGCACCTCTACTCTGTACATTATATTTAGTAGCATCTGGATTTTCAGCTTGCCATTCTTCAAAAGACTTTGAGAATACCTGCTTCTTTTCTACAATTCTTTTTATACGAGTATATGTCTTACGTACTTCTTCAGGATTAGAATCAAAGTATTGTGCAAGTTTATCTGCTTGCTCAGTAGACATGTCTTCAACAGCTTCTGTAAATACATCGTCTGCTAACTCTTCTCCAAAGATCTTACTTACAAAAGCGTCTGTAAGCATTTTTACAATCTGATCTCTTTCCTCTACAGAATCCATTACAGACTCCATTTCTTCAAGAGCTTTCATGTTTCTTTCAAGAATATCCTGCTCTGCAGCATACCACTCTTCTAAAGAATCTACAAACTCTTCTTTTACAAGTTCGTCTCCACGCATTCTATATGCAGGGAAATACAATACAAGTTTATCAATATCAAAGTCGGAACCTGACTTGGTAACCATCTCAGAAGGTATGACTACTGTAGGTCCTGCAGTTCTAGGTAAAAATCCTTTTACTTTGATAGCTTCTATAGAGTGAATACCATCTGTAGGTATACGGATACCTATAAGCTTAAGTAAGTCAAGATCCCCTACTCTAGTATTTCCGTCATATATACCATCTTTTTTAACAATCATATTCTTACCCACCATTTCTTTAAAGTGGGGTGGTAAGTATACCTCCATGTATTTATCTCCTTCTTTATAAGGTGTAAGCTCGTCTAATCTTTCTCCCGGTAAATCTTTTATTTTAGATGTTTCAAATCCAAGAGATGACTGCTGTACATACATGTCTCCTTTGAATCTTTGACGAATAACTCGCTTACCTGCGAGACTCCATAGTACTCCTTCTAGCCTTCCTTTATTAGAAACTGCATCAAAGTATATAGGTCGTTTTTCTATATTACGCTCTTCAAGTCTGTCAAAGGATGCAAGTAATTGTTTAGGCATTTGCCTCCGCATACTTTCATCTTTAAGGGTTTCTATAAACTTACTATAATCGTTATTTTTTACAGTGTAGGTTACTCCTCCTGCGTCATCTCTTTCTTGTACTAACCCAAAATCTTCTAAAAGTTGTTTATATGCTTGAGTTGTAAGAGCATTCAGTACATTATTGTACCGTTCTATTGAAGGTTGTAAATATTCAAACTCAGTTCTTAGCCTCCCATTAGAATACAGATCTGAAAGGACCTGTACTCTGGCTTGTGTTGCTACAGGAGATGTACCTTTAAACTTAGATGGTACTTCTAACTGTGTCCCCATAAATCTATAGTCTATGTTTACAACATTAGAAGGGTCTAAAGAAAGTTTAAGATCTTCAGCAGGTCTTATAACTCCGTCCTCCATAAGATCTAACTGATCAGCTTCTCCGGGTACTCCAATTTTAAATGCAGAGGGTAATATAAGTCCTCCTAACTTTTTTGTAGTAAGGAAGTTATACATATTATTTATGCCTGGGAAAGTCTTATCTCCCATTTTACTTAGACCTGGATAAATAGCAGCAGCAGACATTTTAAAGAATCCTGGTACTTGTGTATCTACATTACCGTTGTCTAAGTATCCAAAATACTGAAACTTAAGAGGAGGGAATTTACCCATCTCTTCTTCAGTTATAGTATCCTCTCTATTCATTACATTTTCATACACTCTTTCTTGCTGTGCACTCCACGTATTACCTCTAATAGCCATTTCTCTATACGAAGGTAAAGTAAGTAGTAATGTACCGTCAGCTTTATCAGCTGCCCTAGCGTATTCAGATGCTACTTCTTCAGGTAAAGACCTTAAATATTCATTTATAAAAGGAGTTATACGTTTAGGCTCTTTTACTACAACTATATTTTCATAGCCATCCGATACTTTATCATCGTACTGCTCCCTGTTGTTCTTAGACTTATTAAGCCAATCATTAAGACCTTGATCTACATTAAATATATCTTTTACACCTACAGTTCCTTTTATTCTTTTGAATAAAGCTTTATAAAATGCAGGGTCTCCAAAGAACATTTTAAACATTTCATTCTTATAGATAGTCTGCCTAGCTACAATAGTCTCTGCATAATCCCGTATCTTATCTCTAGACACATTCTCAGGGAGGGATTCTCCAAACCTATTTCTATTCAGTCCTAATAGTTGATAGGTATCATCTTCGTTTTTGGATATAAGTCCAAGCTCCTCCATAAAATCTACAAGCTCTTCTACATCCTCTTTTAAAACTCTATCTATAGATTCAAAAAGTACATCACTATTGTTAGTTACAAACCCTTGTATTTTATCTCTTGTAGATTCAGGATCATTAAGCATAGCGTTTAAGCTAGTAGTCATCTTAGTGTCAAGCTTTGACATAAGAGACTTAAACATTCTAAGCTTATCTATATTCTTAGTGTAATCTTCTACATTGATTTTTTCACGTATAGCTGTATTTGTAGCTACAATTTCATCTACCAGGTATCCAAGAAGAGCCTTTTTTGCAGATTCTATAGTGTCAAATTCCTCTATAGGAAATCTTATAGAGAAGTCTGTAGATATATCTGCAGCTTTAAGTACAGGCATTACACCCATCATTATAGATTCTAAGTAACTTGCAAGGTTATCAGTCGGTCTAAGTTTAGATGTTTTTACACCTACCTGTCCCGCACCTTCTATTGTAAGTCCTTCTCGTATAAGTACATCAAGTTTAGCCCCCTCGTTCTCTCTAAGTGCCTTTAATGTAAGAGAGTTAAAAGCATAAGGGTTTTTATTCTCGTTATCTTCAGAGTTAAAATAGCTATCAAGTTGCTCTATAGGAGTGTTTGCTATAGTACTTAGATAGTTATTCATAGAGATACTATACACTAGCTTTCCTTCTGGATTCTGGTGCTGGAACTCGTAGTCTACGTTTGTAGTATCTAGTTCAAGTTTAGCAAGATGCCTCATTCTTGTAACACTTAAAGACTCATCTCTGTCAAACAGTGCTGTAAGAGACGTTGTACCTCTTATTATATCTTGGAATACAAAAAGAAGACCGTTATTAACTGCATCTCTATATGTAGTGTCAGTACCAGGAACTATAAGCTCATTGTTAGAGTCCATTCTTAAAATTTCCTCCAACTTTTCCCTCCCGGAGAATACAATTCCTAGGTGCTCAAGTGCATCAAGTTTGTATCCATAGTCTGTTGTAAATTCTACAGCGTCAAATACTCCTTTAACTGTAAGATTTTTATTGCCAAACTTTGATTTTACATCTTTGTTAAATACAATATTGCCTTTTTCGTCAAACTTAACATGTGGAGATGTACGAGTTTTACCTCTTAGTGATGCATTCCATCTTGCACGGATACCTTTTAAGTTCCTTTCCATATTAGGATCTATAGTATAGATCTTACCAGTTTCTTGAAGTACAGTATACTGTGTATCGTACATTGTCTTTGCAAACTGATTTCTAAACGCAGTCTGCATCAACGCTTCCTGCAGAGACATAGGCATAGTGTAAGGATCCTCCCCTAATCTATTTATAATTTCTTCAGCCCAAGGATAGTCCTCTTGAAGGTCTTCTAAAATTTCTAGCTGTGCTTGAAAATCAAGAGTTCCTTGAAGCCTTGTCTGCAAAGTTCTAATTACAGATTTTAGATTGTATGCACCTTTAAGTCCTGTAGAGTTACGGTCTCCTTCATTGTTAGGGATTGTACCAAGAAGTATTTTTATAACTCCTTTTGCAGTATCAGTGGGAGACATCTCCATTTTATCTGATACATCTTGGAACATCCTACTACTTACTTGATCTTCATCTCTATCATCTTCAGTATCTATATCCATACCCATCTGCTGCATAAATTGCTTATGCAACATAACAGCATCAAATCTATTTTCAACTCCCAACTCCCACACTTTTCCTTGGATTTCCTTAGACCCTAGTGCTGCACTATAAAGAGTGTTTTTAGTACCTAATAGCTGATTGTAAGCTGGAGTATTTTCTTTTAACTCCCCTAATCTTTTTTCAATATCATCATATATCAGTATAAATGCATCTCGGTAAGCTTGAGATAAAGCCGCATTTTTTACTGGAGTCATATCTAAAAAGTCTGAAAACTCTAAAGTTGATTCTATACCGTCTTCGTCTTCATATACAACTCCTTGTATAGCCTGTGACAAATAAGATGTAAGAGTGGAGTTAAGGTCTGCAGTAAATACCGCACTTTGATCATTTAAAATCATAGATGCAGCCATCATAGGACTACCTACATTCTTATTCTCTAGATTTCTTTGAGCGTTTTTAAACCCTCCTTCTTCAATCTTAGCGAATAGATCCTCTATACCTTTTATATCTGGGTCTACATCAAATGACTTATCTAGATTAAACAGAGATCTAAATGTATTCCTTATAAAATCAAACAGTTTTTGAAAAGCAGAACGTTGTTCAGGGGTTATAGTGTCCTGTCCTATTACATATTTACCTTTTGACAATACATACCTTCTAAATTCTTCTGCAAGCCACTCTTCTGCTTCTTTATTTGTAAACTCTGAAAGAAGTTTTGATTTAGGCTTATAAGATCTGTCTTGTTCTCCTTTAGCTGCCTCTTGATATGGAGCTGCTTTACCTTTTGTACGTCGTACAATATTGTAAAGTTTTTGTCTATCTCTAGGAGATAACATATGCAAAGACACATTGTGAAATCCTTCGTGATACAGTGCACCTCCAGGAGCTAAATCAGATACAAGTATTTTACCAAATTCTATAAGTTGAGCGTATCCTTCTCCACTCATACCAGAGATCATACCTAATACTGGTATAACTTCTGCCGGTAACATTCCTTGTAGCCTTGTAAGCTCTTCTCCAAATGTTTCCTCTACATATTTATCAGATGGTAATATGTATGAACTTGATAAATATGGTGAAGCACCATCATCTTTAGATGGGGGTGTTGTGCCAGGATCATCTTTTTGACTTTTATCTATAGCTTCAATTTGCTCATCAGAAAGATCCCCATCCATATATCTATCTTGGATTCTTTCTTTTAAAGCTTGCGGTTCATCTGGATCATTAAGTGTCTCTATAAGATCTTCTTTAGATAATCCGTTTATAGCTATATCTACATATTGTAGATCTGCAGGCGGAGTATATGTAGGCTCATCCGTAGGCACTTCTGTAGAATCAGTATATTGTAAATCAGTGATGTCCATCATAGGAGGACCGTCAGTATTAGGATTTTGATCAGGACTCTGATTAGGAGGATTGTGCTTTGGATTATTGTCTCTATTATCAAAAGCGTTATTTACAGCATCTCTGATCTGTCTCCCCATTCTTGTAGCAGTTGCTTTAGCTCTGCCTTTGTTGCTACGAATGTCTTCTAAAGATTGTCGTCTTTTTTTACCTAAATCTAATCTTAGTTCTCCACCATGTGATCTTGGAGCATCTAATATATCAGGATCTTCATTTGTACCTATAGGTGTTACTCGTGTAAGTAAAGGAGACTGTCCTTCATCTCTATCTCTTAATAAGTATTCATTGTAGTTTTTCCATACTATACTGGCATCTGTGTCTAGCTCAAGATCATCTTTAAGTATAACTTGTACCCATCCATCAGTCTTACCGTTATTTACAATACTACCCTTGTTTATGTTATGGTATTTACTCCCTAAAAATTCTATAAATGAATTATATACGTCACTTTCAATTCCCTCTACAAAATCGTCAAGTTCTATTACTTGATCTTGATCTCCAAATAAGAACGTACCTCTTTGATGTATAAGCTTAAATTCAGGATTATCTTTAGAAGACCTAGAGCCTCGCATATAAATAATGTCGTCAAGAGCTTTTTTAAGAGTTATCTTTTTACCATCTAACTCAAACTCGTGATCTCTAGCTTCAGTATAAGCTTTTCCCCAGTCTTTTTCTTCCTGCTTTTCGTAGGCCTCTTGACGAAGTGTAAGTAGTTTTTGAAGTAGTTTAGCTACATTCTCTGCCTCTTCAATTTCAAGGTTCCTACCCACCATAGGAATTGCTATCTGCCTAACATTATCATATGACCATACAAGACCGGATCTTGTACGAACTTGCATAGGTATATCTGGAAGATTTATAGTCTCATCTATACTCTTACCTGTACCTATATATAAAGGAACTGCAGAGTACTTATTATCTCCTCTTAGCTTTCTGTTATTTTGAGTGGGTTCGTCTTCAAGTACTAGCCTACCGTTAGATTTACTCTCTACTAGATATATGTATACTGGAGCATTTTCTTCAAGTGTTTCATTTCTCCAGGTTTGATGCTTCTCTTTAAGATCTTCTTGTTCAGACTCAGGCATCTCTGTATCATTCCTAAATCTGTCCTCTCCATTCGCTCTTTTTAAATTAGCTTTTAAGGCAGATGTAAAAATCAGGTTACCCTCTGGATCTGTTAAGAATACATTGTAGTCAAATCCTTTTATAGATTTACCTTCATCATCTGTTTTACCTCTTTGAGGCTGGAACACTACAAATTTTATATCTTCTTCGTCAAAGAAAAGTTCCTCTGTTAAACCTAATTTTCTTAGCTCGTCAGGTATATTATTTATAGTGACTGCGGCTACAGCATAGTTGTAATAGAATTTACCTTTTTTACCTTTTATAGGAGTAGGACTTACATTAGTACTATGAAGCCAGTTATAATATCTTAATTGAGACTCTGCTATAGCAAATGCTTTTATCTCATCTGTTGTCCTATCATCTTCGTCTACAAGTAAAATTTTTCTATAAGTATTAAGTGCTCCGTTGTATACCTCTTTTTCTTCATCTGATATATGCGAACCGGCAGTCTTATTAAATCCAGGGTAAGCTATATCTGCTTTAGATAGATCAGTTATATCAAGATCTAGGTTATAAGCATCTTCTACAGAGTTTTGATAGTTTTTAGATGGCCTTTTAGGGTCCGCATCTGTACCCTCTACAAGCTTACTGTTTTCTACTATAGCAAAGGCCATAAACTTTGTCATAGAATCTTCAAACTGACTTAAAGTTTCTGCAAAAGGTGCGACACTATCTAAAGCATTTATATCTACAGGCCTTATCTCTCTAAGTCTATTTATACTCTGCTCTGTAAGGATAATTTCTGATGTAAGAAACTCTACGTTGTCTTGCTCTTCAAGAGTAAGTTTACCTTTTTCTTCAAAATTAGCTCTATGCTGAAGTAAAAGACTTTCAAGTATGTTTTTGTATTCATTTAATTGTACAAGCTCATCTGTAATTTCTTTTATAGCTTGCTCAATTGTACTTGCTTGATTTTGCTTTTCTCCTTTAAGAAGACTCATTTCTCTAAGGAATCCTAACTTTAAGTTCTCTTTTAAACTTTTTTTAGGATCAATTTCTTTAAGGAGTGCATCTGTTTTACCGTACATTTCAATCCCGTACGTGTTCAGATTTGGGGGATTTTCTTCTAACTCATCTATAGCTTCTAGAATATTATAGATATTCTCTCTATCAACATTAAGATCTTTTAAAAGGCTTTCTCCTATACGGATAGTTTCTTCTATCTCTGCAATTTTATCGTTAGCTTGTTTAACAGATAAGAATCTCCCATTCTTTCCCCTGATACGCTTTCCAGCTTCTAGATTTTCTATGTCTTGTACAAGGTCTCCTAAAAGATCTTTTATTTCCTGCTTAAGATCCTCTATTTTTTGTTCAAGATTTACAAGTTCCCTCTCTGTATTTGTACGCCCTACTTTAAGTTTATCTTTAAACTCTTGTAATTTCTTTGCGTCCTCTTCGTCTTTTCTTTTACGTGCTTTCTTTTCTTCCTCTGTAACTGTGTCGTCAAGAGCGTTTATTTTGTCAACTATACTTTGAGTTACTAAAGGATTATAACTAGGATCCATAAGCTTTTTATACATCTCTGCGGCAGACTGTCTCCTAGCTCTAACCTTTCTTAAATCTGCAAGTAGTTCATAAGCTTCTTTTTCATTCTTAGCAAATCCTTCAGGATCCGCTTCTCTCCAAGGCTTTATAAGTTCTTCATACTCTTCTTTTGAGAGCATCTCCTCATCCCCTACCTCTTTAATAACATCATTTAGAGCAACTTTTAAATCATAAAGAGTTTTAAGTTGTGATGCTTGCTTTTCATTCCTATCTACTATTCCTTCAAGAACTTGAATACCACTCATAACAGAGGCAAGCTGCCCTCTAAGATTTCCTTCTTCAGTAAAAGCTCCTATATCTACAGATCGAATATTACCTTCTTTATCGGTGTATTCGATAACAGGCATGCTTTCAATACCTCTTAAATCTTCAGAGGTATTATCATCATTTATTCTAAACCCTACAGGTACACCTACAGTTCCTCCTGTGTACTCAGCCCACTGGCGTATCATAGCCTCTTCACGTTCCTCTGCGTTATCCATTACAGATAAAGAGTGAATAAGCATCTTTCTATTAAATGCTTTTGTACCAGGCTTATCCATGCCTACGTACTTCTCCCGATCAGTGTATCGAAGATTAGCATCTACCTTTTCTGTTTTCTCTAGAATTTGTTTAGCTCTCTCTTTTACAGCATTTACTACATGAGTTTTTCTTGCAGTTACTTCATCACTAGAAAGATTTTCAGATGTATACCCTCCCCACTCTATAAATTCCTCCTCTGACATATCAAGAATCTGCTGATTCTGATTCGCAATATCTTCATACTGCCCTGTATGAATTTTAGCCATTACATAGTCAAAGAAATTGTCATGTTCAAGATCTTTTACAAGAGCCATATCTCCAGCTTCTACAGCCTCATCCATAAGAGCACTTCTCTTAGCTACATTCATAAAGAATGACCCGTAAGAACTTAGTGTAGGTTGCAACCCTGGATTCTCCTCTATAGCTTTATCTATATAATCAAGAGCTTGTCGCCTAACTTTAGTATCCTTGTAGGCTTGTATTACAGTTGTGTTTACACCTGGTAATCCTAAAGCTCCCATTATAGCTCCAAGAGTTACCTCTGTAAGACCTTCTGTAGTGTGAAATGTCTTATCTTTACCTTCAGTAAACGAATCTATACTAGCTCCTAAAAATCCTCTAAGAGTATCTGTATCTCTTATACCTGATAGTAGTGCATAATCAGCACCAGCTCTTTGCATTATTCCTTGGCCACCTTCTTCTATCACACCCTCATAAAGAGCTCTACTTCCTACATATCCTGCACCTCTAGCTAAATCTGCAGCAGTCTTTCCTAGCTTTCCCTCTGTAAACTTCCTTAATTTATGACCAGCGAATTTCATACCGTCATCTAGTGACTGTACCCCAGGTATTTTTCTTATAAGAGCATGCTTACCCACCCCATAAAGTTTAGGGATCATAAGCATGTTACTCATACCTACAAGAGCTACGTTACCTGCAAAGACACCGTTAGATATGTCAGTGGCTGTCTCCTCTATCTTTTGTCTTTCTTTAACTGTAAGAGCATCAAATTTCTGCTCTTTAGTCATAGTATAAGGATCGAGACCTTTGTCTTGAAGAGCTACTGTTACAAGATTGTTTTTAATTTCATCATAACTATGTCGGGCTTCTACTCCAGCTTCGTACATAGCACCGGTACCTAACTGTCTTATAAGTTTTCCAGTTTCTAATAGTTGTCTTCTAGATACAAATTGTCCTGCAGCTTTAGCTACATCTGTAGCTTTTCTACCTAAAGATGCATTTTTAAATAGCCTTGTACCCCGTGCTAAAAGTCCTACAGTTCCTGCCGCTTGTGCAGGGGCTGCTGCTCCTAATGTAAGTGTAGTAAGTCCTGACATTAAAAGCTCTGAAGCTACAGCTCCAGCTAAGAAACTCATACCATTTAAAAACTTGTCAGACCAAAAGTTTGCTGTACCCATCTGATCCCACAATCCTTTTTCTCTTTCAAATTCAGTGTAGTGATTAGGTAGAGCTTCATCCATAGCAGTGTTTAGATTATCTAAACCCTTAGCAAAATCATTATTATAAAACTCGCTCCACTTGCCAGCGCTAGCTGCTGAAAATAATCCTGCTCCAAGACCTGGTATAGACCCAAGTATGTTTACACCAGTTTTACCCACAAACTTTACAGCTCCATTACCCCACTTATCTATAGTAGTTTGAGTGGCACCTCTATATTCAGCAAGGTCATCTAACTGACCAGGTAAAGTGATATTATAGTCTTGTTTATATTTACCAAAATCTTCTGGTACATACTGACCTATGTTCTGTACTGGTGCAGGAGTAAACCTACCTGCAACATCTGCTTCTTGTATAAGCATAGAAGTAAATGCTGTATCTTCAGGTAAATTAGAAGGATCGTCTTCGTCTCCGTTTCCTAACCCTGCTGGCGCAGTTTCAAGAGGAGATGCTGAAAGTGCTGTATCTTCAGGGAGGTTTAATAGCTCGTCGTCTTCCATCTATGTAATTAATCTTTAACGGTAAGGTCTCTGGTCTGTTTTGTACCTGCAAATAAAAGTCCTAATTCTTCTCCTCTTGCTGCAGAGTTATCTAAAATACCTTGAACTGCTTCTCCAAGAGTTTCAGGTCGTCTTACAGCTTTATATGTTTCTTTTGTCCTAGAATTTTTATACTCTATAAGAACATAAGATTCAACATTTCCATGATAAGGATTTCTTCTTACTTTATATGTGTACTCTATATCTGTAATACCATTAGGCATTGCTGCATCAGTAGTAGGATCTCCTGTTTTTGTAGGTCTAGGATAATCTATAGTTTTTGAAGCATTAGGTTTACCTTGTGCAACAAGATCTGATACAGCCCCTACTGTTTTAAACTCTGCCATAGGTTTAGATTTGTCTGCTACGATAAGATTAACTTCGTCCCCATCACCAGATGTATATTTAATCTCTATTCCTCCTGCTAAAGGACCTCTTGTAGTCAGTCCATTTATTTGAACTGTAGCCTCTGTATCTGTACCTCCTTGAAGTGCTTGTATAATTTCCTTTTCCCAGTCTTCATCTAAATCCCAGAAGTTACCATTAAATGGATTTAGAGTGGTGTTTCTTTTGTCTAGACTATTTCCCAACTCTTTCAATGTCAAAGGTGTAGTAGTAGGATCATCTATATTTATAAATTGAAGGCTAGGAGAGTTACCTAATATTTTTTTCATAGCTTCTACCCCTCCCTGTCTAGGAACATATACACTACTTATTTGTACTGCAGGATTTTGTACAATTCCGTTCCAAAGTTCTTCAGAGTACTCTCTATTTGTCTGGCCATCTTGTCTAGGTATTACAGTTTCATACTCCTCCATAAGATATTGGAGTTTACCTGGCATATTTCCTCTAATATTTAAAAGGTCTTTTCCTTCTGCAAGTTGCTTTCTTACCCGCTTTGTAGATTCTGCAACACTGTAACCTTTAGTTTTACCTCCATAAGGATCTTTTACTTGTGATTGTACTTCAAGAAGTTCGTCATCAGGACTAAAATAGTCATCAAAATTAACATTCTCTGTCTCTGGATCTATATCAACAGTCTGTCTAGACTCTACTGGTGTGCCTACTACAGGATCTTGACCTGCCAAACCTTTCATATAAGGACTTTGAACATACTGATAATCAGAACCTCTTTGAGGTGCAGCTGCAGATATTAAATCTTGAAATAATACATCTGCGGCTTCTTCAGAGGTATGTAATCCTCCTGTAGCATCGCTAACTGTAAGTTGTTGCAAAGCTCTCATCTTTTGCATCCCTTCAGAACTATCCATATACAAAGGTAGTACAGCCTCTGCAACGTCTGCAATTTTAGTTCCTGTAACTGCTTTACCACTCCTTAAAAAAAATGCAAGTTCAGGGTTAGAGCTTGCTATTCTACCTAAAAGAATTGGGTTATCTCTGATACCTTGCATAAGTTGTCTAGCTTTTTCTTCTGCCGGGAGCTTATTTTCAGATAAAGGTTGGTACACTCCATCTCGAGAGGTCACATGTGAGTCAGTTATATGTTCGGTAATAACTTCTCCGGTCTTAGGGTCCCTCATAGCCATCCCTGTTGCAGGATCTATAACAGGTCTTTGTCCAAAATCATAAGACTGCAGTCCGTTGGCTCTACGCTCTGCTATAACTTCAAGCTCTTTCTGTCTATTTTCCCAAGACTTACTTGCTGAAATTAAGTTTTGATCGGTCATAAAGTCTGTTACAGAGTCAGATACAGCCATATTTCCAAACTCATACCTTCCGGAGTTTACAACTCCTTCCATATTCCCACTTATTCTGTTCTGCAAATCTTGTATAACAGGCTGATCTCCCTTAAGTGTTTGAACTGCTCCCATAGTTCTTTGAAGAGCATCATACTCTGCTTTATTAGCATCATATCTATTAGACAGTGTCTCTGCTATCTCTGGCCTTTTATCATCTACATACATAGAATCATAAACAGGAAATTGATATCCTGCATTACCTGCTCCAGCTCCCCCGAACTGATACTTCGATAAATCGTCCATACTATAGTATTTAAAAAATTAAATAGATTCTAGAAATGCTTGGTTTATTTCTAGAGCTGTAGCATTAGGATTATCCTTTTTAAACTTTCTGGCAAAAGCAGGATAGTTCTGGTTATAGAAAGTATTCATAACATTCCTATCTCCTTCCATTGCTCTAGTAAGATCTTGGTTAGCTTTCCAAGCTTGGAAATCTTTCATTGTTTGTGCAAAAATTTCTCCTCCAGCAATTGTTTGATTTCTCTTAGTGTCAATTACTTTATCCATAATTCTACTTATAGATTCAGAAGTTTTAAGATCTTTACTTTGGTTAGTCATATCTGCTTCTAACTGCGCTTTTTGATTAGCAAGCTGCTCTTCAGCACTAGCTAATCTATTTTGGTCATAAACATTCTGTGCAGCTTCTTCTTGAGCTCTTAGGCTTACCATTCTTGCAGAGTTAAGAGCAGCATTTTTTGGTCCTGTACTCATTTGAAGACTTCTCTTAGCATTTATGAGTTCTGACTCTCTTGCCCCCACTCTTAAATCTTTAGCTCTATCTATAAATACTTTTTCAGCTTTAACATCTCTAGCAGACATAGAAGGAGGACGTTCATTAGGGTCTATACTTCCTAATGCAGCTGCTCTAGCTCCAGCTCCTAATAATGCTGCTGCTGCTCCTGCATATTCATTAAATCCTCCTTTTAAATCTTTCCAGTTTTGCTGTCTTTTTTTACCTTTTTGATTCTTAGCGTACTGCGCATTAAGAAGTGCTTGTGGGGGTCTTGTTGCAGACTCATCTCCTTTGTCAACTTGAGTTTTCCACCAAGCTTCTTCAGGAGGTAAAGTAACATTAGTTTTAATGAAAGGATTTGCTGGTCCTTTAGCTAGTGACTTTGCATATTGATCTCCATACTCACCATATGCATAAGCACTTTTTGGACCCCATCCATATCCGTTTGTTACCCCAGCCTCTTGTGCATTAGCATAATCTTGAAATGCTCTTTCTTCTTCCTTGGATGCAAATGGAGATACAAATTTTTGTCTTTGAGGAACAGGATCACTAAAAGTTCCTGGAGGTTGAACCATACTAAATCCATTGGGGCCTCCTCCTTGATACTTCATAAGACCTCCATCTCTTTTAGATTCAAGTACTTCTTTAGGACTGCCTTGTACTGCATCCATAAATTTATCATAGCCTTTTGAAAGGTATTTTCCTGCTTTTGCTGTTTGTTTCTCACTAAAAGCGTCATAACGTTCAAATACTTCTTGAGCTGCACGTCGTTTTCTTTCAATAGAAGGTCCTATTGATCTCTCTAACATTTGTTCATACGGTCCTAAACCGTCATACATTCTTATATAGTCTTCTCCAAACTCTTTTTTTAACCTCTCCCTTTCCTTATCAGCCTGCTTACCTCCGTTTTGGTATTTCATCATACCTCCGTATTTTGCATACAGCATGTTAGGATCTCTGTTAGCTGCAAGTTCTTGTTCTACTCTTAGCTTTTCAATCCTTCTTGGAGTTGCTCCTCTTTTACGTTCTTGTTCAAACTTTTTAGCAAAGCTCATACCTCCTGTTTTAAGATGGTCCGACCAGATATATTTTT
>Ga0208299_1001827_pt1 | contig 15205 bp, 22 predicted proteins | sample 15_taG_FD_184089 | JGI IMG/M metagenome (GOLD analysis project Ga0208299, IMG submission 184089) | Marine viral communities from the Subarctic Pacific Ocean - 15_ETSP_OMZ_AT15312 metaG (SPAdes) (version 2) | ecosystem: Environmental > Aquatic > Marine > Oceanic | place: Pacific Ocean | collected...
TGTTAAAATAAATTCTGATTACGATTATTTGTTGAATATTAAGACATATCAATACACTGAAGAAGAAATAGAAAAGTTGAACAATAAATTGAAAGAAATTCAGAAAGAAATACAAACTTTGAAAAAAACAAAAATCGTGGATTTATGGAAAGCCGATATTAATTAAAAAAAAAATTATATATATATTCTAATATGAATATCCGTGGAAAAGCTGGAACTGGGGCTGTACTCTCATTAAGTGCTGTTGGTAAACAAGATGGTTATCTTACAACAAATAATGAAAATTCGTTCTTTAAATATGAATCGGTTAGACATTCAAATTTTGCAAAGTTTTCAAATTTCACTAAAGTTTCAAATCCATATATTGGACCAGAATGGCCATTTGGTCATACAGTTATCGTAACTTTGAAACCACAAACAATGGGTGACTTATTGTGCAATATGTATATCAAATTAACACTCCCTCTTTTGACAGAAATTATTGACGAGGCTATTTATTGTGATCAAATTGGAAGAGCTTTAATTGATAAAATTGAATTCCGAGTCGATGAAAATGTTTTGGAAGTTTTAGAGAATGATTGGGGAATTATTCATGATGAATTATTTTTAACAAGCGAAGAACAAACTACAAATAAAACACTTATAAACGGAGGTCAAGATAAAGGAAAATTACCAACTTCACAAATTAAAAAAGGACCGATAGAATTATACATCCCCTTGAAATTGTTTTTTGCTAGAAAACATTCATTAGGTGACGCAAACAATTCACTATTGTTGGACAATTTTTACGAACCTTATTTCCCAACGTGTGCAATTTACAATCAAGACATACAACTTAGAATAACTTTTAAGCCGAAAACGTTTTTCACAGGTGCGACTGATGCTATCGAATTACCAAATTTTACAATTGTCACAGAAGAAATTTCACTTTCACCAGAAGAACGATTGTACTTACAAAGCAAAAAACATACAATGAATTTTGAAACAGTTATTAAAAATCCTTTATTGAGCATACCACCAAAAACACAAGAAATTGATATGAGTTTAGTTGCTCAAGTACCTATTAAATCATTTTTCTGGTTTTTTAGAAAAGAAAAATTTGAACAAACAGCAAAATCAACACATTTTTTAAATCGTTTTAATTATAGTTCATCAGATTCAACTTTAATAAATACACAAACAGGTAAACCAGTGATGTCAGATGCAAAAATAATTCTGAATGGGATTGAACTTTTAGGACAAATGGATACACCAAAAAGAGACAATGTTCACACGGATATTTTTTTTAAGACAATGATTCCATTTCAGTCAGGTTTAACATGTGGACTTAAAAATATTTATATGTATTCGTTTTGTTTAAAACCTAAAGATCCATCTCCATCTGGATCTTTAAATTTCGGTCTTATGAATATTGGTAAAAATAAAATTAAACCAAAATTTATAAATAGTGGGAATGGAGGAACAAATGAAGATTATACAATGCATACGTTTTTTAATGGGTTTCGCACGATAGAAATAGAAAATGGAAAACTAAGACTTATTGGACAATAATTTTTGCCCAATAAGTAGCATTATCAATCTTGAACATTTCTTCAATGTTATAATACTTATCAAAATTTTTATTCAAATAGTCATGAATCGCCCACGGTGGTCCGTTGAGCTCTCGAATGCTTTGTCCGTTTGCACGGGTATATGACGCAGTTACATTTATTAACTCTTGGAGATCTTCAAGAGTTAGGTCGGGTTTAAAATAATCAAAACATTTACTCAACATTGTTTTTGCATTACCCAATGAATACATAGGACCCCAAATTTCAATGACATTACGTGTCTTATCATACCAAATATACGAACATTCGGTTTCATTCGTTATTTCCTTGAAATGCCTACCATTCTTTCCAATCAATACACCAATGTTAACATATTCAGGTACATATATTTCTGAATAATGGGAATTAGGAGGGTTATAAATACCAGGAGTATACATCGCTTTTTTTTATATATAAAAAGCGAATTCTTTTTAACTAATTTAAAAAATAATTTACTTTATTACAAAGAAGAAGAAGAATGTTTTTCGTAGAGGGAAATGTTGGATCTGGTAAATCAACCCTTTTAAAATATTTAGAATTAAACACAAAACATAAAATAATATTGGAACCAGTAGATGAATGGACGAAAATTAAAAATTCAGATGGAACAAACCTACTCGAAAATTTTTACGCAGACCAACAAAGATACGCTTATACATTTCAATCTATCGCATTTAGAACACGAATAAATAACTTGAAAAATTATAACGGGGAAATTATAGAACGATCAGTTTTCACAGACAAAAATGTTTTCGCTAAAACTTGTTACGAAAATAATAAAATGAATGAAATTGAATGGACTGATTATTGTTCATGGTTCGACTGGCTCACCGAAAATTTTAAAATCAAAGCAAAAGGATTTATTTACTTGCGAGCTGATCCAGAAATTAGTTATCAAAGAATTAAAAAAAGAAATAGATCGGGCGAAGAAACTATTCCGATGGAATATCTTAAGAAACTTCATGACAAACATGATAATTGGTTGTTGAATGAAAAAAATGTGTTGGTTTTAGATGTAAACGAAAGTTTTGAAGATAATCCAGAAGTGTTGATTGAAAAAATTAAAAATTTTATTGAACGTTGAGATTTTTTTTTATTTGTTTAATCATAAAAAAATAAAAATGTTGTTTCCAACTATGAAAAATGTCAAATTAAATAGATTGTCAACGGATAATCTGACAGAAACATATCCATTTAATATAGCAAGTAAATCATTTCCTCTATCAAATAACTGGTTATTGGAAATAAATTATGCGGGTGCAAAAATGAATAAAATTTACAATAACATTAATCGATTAGATGATGGTATATATACTTATGTTATATATATCGATCCTAAAACTTTAAAAATTTTAATATTATTTTCAAAAGTAAATATATTTGAATTCGGAACTAAACATATGCACATTGATTATTACCGATTAGAACGCCATCCTTCATATGAATTATTTGTAGCCGGTGAATTAAAAAAAATAAACAACAAAATATATTTTAATTTTGAAAGTGGAACATATACGAAAAGTAAAATTAAATCCATACAACAAAAAAAATATTATCCAAGTTGGTATAATATAAAAGGTTTATCTTTGGAGAACTATGTAAAACAAATTTTTAGATCAAAATTAAGTAATCAATATATTTCTATTCATTATACATCAAATATTTTAATAAATACAAAAAACAATTTACTAAAATTATCTTCAAAACAACCTAATTTGAACAACAGTTTATTTTTAAAAACAACAAAAAACAACAAAGTTCACACAATTGGTATAAAAAGAAAAAGCGGAAACAATATTTCATATATTCCTTTTTTTTATACATCTGTTTTTAAGGAACTTCAGCGAATTTCATTACTACAAAATAACACTGAAAAAAACAGGCTGTTCCAAGAAATATTTAACAGGTTTGCATTCAAAAAATCTGTAGTTCCTAAATCAAATGTTTTTACAAAAAGGCGAAGTAAATTGAACAATCTCGGGTGGAGACCGCGGGCGCTATAAGTCGCTTTCGCTTTCGCTTTCGCTTTCGCTTTCGCTTTCGCTTTCGCTTTCGCTTTCGCTTTCGCTTTCGCTTTCGCTTTCGCTTTCGCTTTCGCTTTCGCTTTCGCTTTCGCTTTCGCTTTCGCTTTCACTTTCGCTTTCGCTTGGTTCGTATTCCGACTCGGATGATTCACAAAAAACAAATCCATCATTTTCTATTTTTTTGTATCCAATTACTTCTTCGTTTTGGGTGTCATAATACCCGGATATATTTTCCTTCACAATTTCATATTCATCTTTTTCATATTTATAAATTCTTCTTTTGTCTTTCCATCTTTTGTCAATTGGACTCATGTATTGTACTTTAAGTTTTTCACTGTCACTGTATATGATTTTCGCGAGAGAAACTTTATTGTTTTCGAGTGATATATCAACCAACTGACCAATCATTTTTTTTTTTTCATTGTTTTATTTTTTATTTTTTTAAGTTAAAAAAATAAAAAATTTTTTTATTCAAAAAATATGTTAAGTGTCGGCGAAAAACTTATAAAATCAAATGCATTTCCAGATATTGAAACAATGACTTCGCTGCGTATTGACAGTGTTCAAAAATATAAAAAATTAAAAACGTATACTATAAAAGAATTAAACGAAATGTCAAAGTAACTTAAAAAAATAACACAATATAATATAACAATTGGTAAAACAAAAATGAGTTATCCTATTGTATCATGTAATATGAGTAAACATATACCGGCTCCATTGCTGTTAAAAGTCGCAAAAGGTGGACGTTACTATTAATGACTGTATACGATGTGCAGAACGAAGAATAATTGGTCAGTTACTTCGCAAAAGTGTAAAATGTGGAATTAAAATATATAATTTCCCGACTTGGTTACACAGAAAACACGGTAAGTTAATCATATGGAGAAAAAGAAAAGATGGAGTGATGGGAAATGCATTACCATGTGTTTTATGCAGAAAAAGTTTAGAAAAATATAAAATTCAGTGGATAGCGTGCGTAGGTGATGAAAATTGGGTTGATAGTGTTCAAACTGACAATTTACCAAAATCAAAATCAACACATAAACAAAGAAGAATGATGAATTTTAAAAAATAATTATTTTTTTAAACCTAATGCAGTTTCTAAATTATTTTTGTTTCTTTTTAGAGGTTTTTCGCGTTTTAATTTAAGAGCCTGATTTTTTTGAGTTGATTGATTAATTTCAGTTAATTTATATTGATGTTCGTTTTGTATACTCGTTGTCGTCGTGGCATTCGGTTCTTTATATGTAATATCTATATCATTAAATATTAAGTTCTGAGTTGGTAATGTAGTTTTTATTTTATTTCCATTGGCTCTGAATTCTTCTATGCTTATAGTTCCACCAAATGCAATAAGGCAATATTTCGAAGGCGCAGTTATGATGGGTTCAATTTTACCATCAATGTTTTTTTTCATGAGCATTATATTCATTCCATAATTCCCAGATTTATGTTGTGGGAAAGATTCTATATTAAAAGCCTTCATACATGACCACGAACAAAAATGACCCATTGTATTAAATTTTTTATTATTATATTTGTATGGCAAATGTAAAGATTCAGATTCAATTTCATGACAACACCACCAACACAGCATGATTTAAAGAAAAGTAAAAAAAATTTCTTTAAATGATTTTATATTTAAAGTTTTGAGACTATTAATAATAAATAAATCAAAAATGTATTCTATATGGATTTTTTTGTGGGGTATCTTTCTTATCACCGTTGTAAACACGTTCCCTAAAAAATCGAAATATATTGACGACGAAGACGAAGACGAAGACTTGGTTGGACACGCGTCATTTTCAGACGACGACGATGACGACGACGAAGACGACTACGACGATGAAGACGACGACTACGACGAAGACGAAGACGACGACATTCCTGACGACATGCGGGATTTTTATGATGAGTCTACACAAACTGAAGAGTGGAAAGCTTTGACAGACTATCAGAAGAAAAATTTGTTGGATAAGGAACTCGATGACTTAATGAAAAATTAATTTTTTTTTTTATTAATATATATATATATGAAAATTGCAGATGTTGGAGAAACAAATAGTTTAAAACTTACAATAAAACAAGCTTTGGATATGGAATTGGAACTGAATCTTTCAAAATATGCAACAGCTTGGTATAATATTGGTGATCATTTATATAACTTTCATGTTGGAAAGACAGAAGACGACCTGTTTGTTACAACAGAACAATTTAATGTTTTGGTATCCTTTTTGAAACAAAAACAGAATTAGAAATCATCAGTGAAAAAATCGTCGTCTTCAACATTGATAATTTCGCACTTTTTTTCTTCCACTGTTTTCCTTTTACGTGCAGTTTGAGGACGTTCTTTCTTAGGTTTTGGTAAAAGTTCTTCAACTCCGTTTTCCCGGTGCCAAATAACGCGATTCCACAACGCTTCCATAATTGGGAGTTTTTCTTGAAACCATTCACGGTTTCGTTTAACTTCGGTCACGACGAATTCACTTGCTGATGGCCATGTGATTTCTTCGGGTTTATATTGAATAAATACCGCTTCTTCTAAATCCAAAATTTCCATCAAAAGTTGCAGTTGGGGCATATAGTAACCTGGAACTTCTGGTGTGATTTGTCTTCTCAAAGGGCATTTGATTTCAATCAGTTTTCCACTTTCTGTGATTCCGTCTGGACTCCCACCGAGCCACTTGATTGTCGGGTGTGTATACAGTCCAATTTCGTGTGACACTTCTTTATATGTTTCACAGTAAATATCACGTGCTTCATCTTCGTATTTATTTCCATGAGCAGTAAACTCATTTCCCGTAAATTTGTTATATCCGCATTTTTTGAGGATTAGCCCTTCTGGTTTTTCGTATGGGTTATCCCCAATCGCTGTTGCAGCATCACTCGCTGTGAGCATTTTTCCGCGCAGTTTCAGCCATTCTTCAGATCTTTGTTCGGCATATTCTTTTGAGATGAGTTTTTCAACTTGTGGGTGCATTATTATTTTTAAAAGATTTTAATTGTTTAAGACTATTTTTAGCAGCCTCTTGTTCAGCTTGTTTTTTTGTTTTAGCACATCCTGATAAGACGGGTTTTCCGTTGACGCCAACCACAACAGTAAAAAATCCATTCAATTGTGAAATTATTGTATAACTTGGCAAAGGAAACCTATTTCCTTGGCAATATCTCATGAGCATGTCCTTATAATTATCATCGACTGAAATACAATTCAAATCAACATATTCGGGGTTCTGAAAAATCCCCAAAATAAATTTTTTTGTGTGTAGCAGACCTAAATCCATATAAATTGCTCCAATAAGTGCTTCAAACACATCTTCTAATATTTTCGGGTTTTTATTCCAATTATTTCTCATTCCTTTATCATCCATCAAAATAAATTTATCCAATCCGAGTTTACTTGAAATATCCGCCAATGTTTTCCCACAAACCAATTTCGTCCGAGCCTTTGTTAAAAATCCTTCTTGTTCATCTTTGAATTTATCAAACAGGAATTTCGTAATAATAAATCCCAAAACTGAATCTCCCATAAATTCTAGAGTTTCAAACGATTCAGTTAACATATATTTTTTAAGAGCTGATTTATGTGTAAATGCTGTTTGATAAATACCAATATTGTTGATTTTTATTCCAACAAGTTTTTCAATATCATTTTTACATAAATGAGGAGGATCTATCAAAATGAAATCTTCTGTAAATGATTCATTTTTCATTGCGTGTGTCGTTTTAATAATAAAAAATTTTTTTTTTTTTAAGTTTTTGACTTTTTCACCGTTGGGCGTTTCTTAGTTCCCTTTTCCTTTTCCTTTTCCTTTTCCTTTTCCTTTTCCTTTTCCTGCTTGATATAATGAACACTCATATATTTCTGAAGATTCATATAACTAAGTTGAATATCACTAGGAACATTCAAAAGTTTGGTAAGTGTATCATCAAGAACAATATGACGTCCATTATCTGGATGTTTAAGACCATTTTCATTAACATATGTGGTAAATTTCTTTGTAACCTCACCACGCGAAATTGTAGCACCAGCTGCGAGTTTTAGAAAGGCACGAAGCTCTTCTGTAATTATTTGTTGACGATTGAAACCATTATTAGCCGCACGTTCTTTTGCCTTCTCACCAGTTGGATCTTCTTGGTGCGTTCGTACTTTACGAACAAGTTTTGTAAGCGAATCAACCTTCTTAGTCATGTTAGTGAGTTGAGTTTGAATAGATTCAAGTGTTGCTACGTCAGTCATTTTTCTATTATAATATATATGTTTCTTTAAGTGCGTATATTTTTAATATAATTTATATTACATTTTTTTTAAAAAAAAAATGATCGAACCAAGAGAAATTCTAAAAAATCACATTGTCAAAGTGCTTGTTAAAGACGACGACGACGACGAAACTGAATATTATGCAACAGTTTTATCAAACGAAGGTGAATATATATTTGTTTCATACTTTGTCCCAATTGGTAAAAACTACAAAACTGCACCAGTACACTCTTTTGAATCAAAAGCAGAACGGGTTGATTTTGATTCATTGACCGAGCATCACTTTGTTTCTGATGAAATCAAAGTGAAAAAAGTTGGTAAAAACATGTTTGTATTCATTGATGAAATTGATTCAGAAAGTGACAGTGAAATCGAAACTGAAGACGACGACGACGACGATTCTGGATGTTCTTTGAATGATTTTATTGTGTCAGATGAACACATTTCTCCTTCTTGTGGTGACACCGAGCTTGATGACCAATGGGATAAATGGTCACCGAAAACCGATTCTGCTAAAAGGTTTAAAAAAACAGTAGATAATCTTGAAGCAATTGCGAAAATTGAAGAAGATAATCTTGAATTTAAAAAAATAAATTAAATAATAATGGAAATGGAAATGAAAGGTTATCAAACGCAAATCCGTTTTTTAATAAACGGACAAGGTAAAAATATATATGGTATCGCAAATAACATATTTCAAAAAACTTTATCAGGACCGATGTATGTATTTAAATCTTGTGTTGATGATGTTCCTAAAGCAATGAACAATAGTAATATTTGGTTTGGGTTTATAATCAAAGACAAATGTTCAATGGAATACGGTATTAACAGAATTAATCATTTAGGAGCATCTGCTGCATTTTATAATAATAAAAACTGGAATACTGAAATTTATAATATTCCAGCTAAAAACATCGCCGTTGATATTTTCGAAAATATCAATACCGACATTGTAATTAATACCACTATTTTTGGAGATTATTACATATACATTAAAAAAATTCTAAATGTTTATCTTGGGGTGTTTATAATTTTTATATTTATTTACATTGTATATTGTAAAATCATCAATAAAATAAAAAATAAATCCAATTATACAATTTGTAAAAACGAAGACGAAGATTTATCATGTACAATCTGTTTAGAAGATATTAAAAAAAAAGAAAAAATTAAAATTCTCGCTTGTAATCATATCTTTCACTACGACTGTATCAGTGAATGGCTTACACATGGGAAAACGTGCCCGAATTGTAACCAGACAGTCGTCTGATATTTCTCCTTAATTTATCAAAAGTGATTCCGTATTCGTAGCCTGTTTCGTCATATGTGTTTTCCATTCCTAATTTGGAACTCCAAAATTTAAATTCACTTGCTTCTGTGTCTATGTATACTTTATCTTTCGGACTAAAAATATCCCTTGTTTGGTCAAGTAAAAATTTAATCATTTTATATGATAGTCGTTTACCTCTGTGTTCTTCATTTATATGGATTGCCATATCAGTCAGATAATTTGTATAAGTCGAAACCATAAAATACCCAGAATTATTTGATAGATTAACTAAATATTTAATTGAATTGGGGTTATTCACAATAGAAAATTCCATTTTTTTATTTATTTTTTATTTTTTATTTTTTAAATTATGTGTATCAAATATACATGCGTTTTTTAAAAAAATATCTTATTTTTACAAAAGCTAACACAAAATATGTCCGAACTTGATATTATATGGAAACAGTTTGAGGTTTTCCGGAAAGTCAATGAACCTAAAACTAATAATAAGTTAGCAGCTACTGATTATTATTGTACGTGTGGAGGTGAGAAAAAATTAGGAGATGAAGGATTTCCAGTATGTACTTCATGTGGTATAGTTGACACAGAATATATTGATCACAGTAAATGCGATTGGGCAAGTAATGTCGACGAGACTGGTAAAGTAACAGATGGTTCTAGGTGTGGAGCTCCGACCGATACCGAATTGTTTTCTGAACAGTGGGGTGCTTCAACAATCATAGACACGCGTGGTAAATCGTATGCGGTAAAGCGAATTGCGCGTTTAAATTTACATATGGCAATGAATCATAAAGACCGTGCTCTATATCACGCATACAAGGGCATGGATGAAATTGCACGAGTTCGTCTGAAACTCCCAGATTCTATTATAAGAAATTCAAAAATAATGTATCGTAAATTTAATATTGAAAAACTGACTCGTGGTGCGATACGAACAGGTATAAAAGCAAACTGTGTTTTAGCTGCCTGTATGATTGAAAAATGCGCCCGAACAACCAAAGAAGTCGCGGATGCTTTTAACATACCAACCAAAGACATAAGTCGAACTTCTCAACTTTTCAAAAAAACAATTTTAGGTGAAACTGAAAATACAATTACGAAACCTGTGAATGTATGTTCACGCATCCTGAATAAGTTTCCTTGTGAAGGAAAAAGGAGATTAATATCCATAAACTGTCAAAAAATGTGTAAACATGTCGAAGAATGTGTTGAGCTTATGAGTAAAAGTCCGACCAGTGTTGCTTGTGTAGTTGTGATGAAAATTCTTGGAATTACAAAACAAAACATGTCTGAAGTATGTCATAATGAGACGTCCATCCCAACACTTACAAAAATTGAAAATATTATAGATAAATACTTAGAGAAAAAACCAATTTAAAATTAAAAAAAAAAATGACAAGTATTTTTATTTCTACTCCATGTTATGGAGGCTTATGTTTAGAACAATATGCCAAAAGTATTCTTAAATTACAAATTTTACTGGCGCAAAAAAATATTCAATTTTATATTGATACAACTGAGAATGAAAGTTTAGTTCACCGAGCCAGAAATGTTTCGGTTGGGCGTTTTATGCAACAAAAGAAAGATGCAAATTACTTTATGTTTATCGACGCGGATGTTGATTTCGATCCAGAATCTGTTGTGAGACTTATAGAATCCGGACATGACATTTCAGTTGCCTGTTATCCTAAAAAATTTGTATCATGGGAACAAGCTGAACACGCAGTAAAAACGAATGATAACCGAGATATGGCAATGCTATCTTCTTCACTCGTTGTCAATTTCGGAGCAGAAAGGCGTACAATTGAAAACGGGTTTATTGAAATATTGGATGGACCAACTGGTTTTATGTTGATTAAACGAGAAGTTTTTGAAAAAATGGAGAAAAATTTCCCAGAACTTTTGTGTAATAATGACCACCAAAACAGAGATTTTGAAACGTATTACGCATTATTCGATTGTATGATTGACCCTATATCGAAACGGTATCTTTCTGAAGACTACGCATTTTGTAGACGTTGGCAACAAATGGGTGGCAAAATTTATGCAGATGTTCAAACTGTTTTGGGTCATGTAGGTAATTTACCTTTTTCTGGAAATATGAAACAAAGACTTATTTAAACTTTTTTTTTTTTTTTGGAGGGGGGGGGGGGGGGGGGGGGTTTTAACTTTGTTTTCTGATAAATATATATATATATATATATATATTAAATAAAATGTCTATTCAGGGACGATGTAATAAAACAAAAAGAGAGAATGTTAATGAACCAAACATTAAAGATGTAAACAATTTGAATGAGAAAAGTATATATAATATCCCCGGGACTACTTGGAAAACTGTAGTTTATAGTAAACGTGGAAGTATTAATCAATTTTTTAATTACAATAGAGTTAAAAACGATTTTTTTGTTAAAATATTTAATTTTTTATATAATGAAATTATGCGTTTACGAAACCTACATAAAGGGGCACGTGCAATGTGTTGGGTATTTTCAAGGGAAATAGTAAAACAAGCACGTTTAAATTTAAGTCCTGAACTAAAAGATTCTGGAATCGTTAAAATTCGCCAACCTGGAATTATAAGAAGAGATATGCTATTTCCATCTATATATGGTATAGTGCACGCAATTTGGATTGGTACATTTTGTATAAATGGGAAAAGATTATATGTAGCAGTAGAATCGGTGTGTTCACAAGCACATAATTTAGAATTAACTACTACAAATTTAACTGAAAATGAAAGATTAATATTATCACAAAATAAAACAAAACTTGTAAGAAATGTATTATTTGAATTATTTGTTGCAAGATCTCTATCCGAGTTAAATAAACTTTTACAATACAGATACAACACACCAGATAAAATTGCTTTAACACATAATACAGACACACCATTTATCGTTAAAAATAGTCCACTACAATGGCAAACAAAAAATGAATATGTTCTACCACCAAGACCCCCCGACGCACCCATGGCGACGCGCCGGGCGCGGCGGACGCGCCGATCAATCCCAAATCACTTGGTAAATTTTAAAAAACTGTATGATGGATATTTATTAAACAAAAATGTATTAGCCAATTTATCTGAAAATAAAAAATACAAATTATTAAATCGTGGGATCAGTGTTTATGAAAATATGCTATTAAATGGATCTTTAAGTGGACATTTTAACAACACAAAATTAAAAAAACTTATTAATGACTTACAAAAACTTATTTAAAAAAAAATATATATATTATAAAAACATGTGGATTCGTACCTTTATTAATTTACTTCTTATTACATCAGTGTTCGGACGTAAATTGGTGCATGAGAACCCAGATACACAATACAACCCAGCTACATGGGGTCCCAAAGAAATCGGAGGAGACCCAGCTACGTGGGGTCCCAAAGAAATCGGAGGAGACCCAGCTACGTGGGGTCCTAAAGAAATCGGAGGAGACCCAGCTAAACTAATCTAAAAAAAAACAAATATTATATATTATTAATGACAGAGCTTCTTAGAATAAATGCAAAATATTTTATATATATAAACACAACACTCGGCATAATTACAATTTTGATATGTTATATTATTGCACAATTTCTAAATCACGTAAATTCGATATTACCAATGATTTCAGATTGCTTTGTGTATGAACCTGAGAACTATATTTCACGTTTTGGTGTTATTTCGTTCATAAATTTTGGTAATTTGATAAGTAATGTTTTAATTGCAAACTTTGTATCAACAAATGATTTCATTAATAAAATATTAATATGTATTTCATTCATTAATTCATTTTGTTTTGGATGTGTAGGCGCAATATCTGAAATAGATAATATATATGTTCATAATGTATTTGCTTTAGGCGGATATATATCTTATGCAGTATATTTATCAATAATTTGGTTTACATCACTTGAATCGAACCGAAATATAATGACATTTCCATATATAATTGTATTACTTTTAAAAATATTTAATGCTAAACCTTTAATAGAATGGTCACTAACGTTACTTTATTCGTTTAATATATATAAGTTTAGTTCATTAATGTCAACAGAATATATCGTGATAAACACATTAGAAAATATCTAGAAAAAAAAAATAAAAACTACATAGTTCTACTTTTAAATCACACCACAGAGGCATTTATTTTTATTTAAGAAGAAATAAAAGTGTCAAGTGGAATACCTGGTGTTCCTTTTTCGTCATCTTCTGCACCGATATTTATTGGATAAACATCTGTTCCTTGTATAAAATAATATCTTCCTGCGTCACTATCATCGCTCGCAGGAATAAAAAATGCACTATCAACTGATGTTATTCCACCTGTTTGCCAGGTTGAAATATCATTCACATTCTCTGAAAAGTTTTCTCCAGAGCCTCTTACTCTTCCACGATAATCACCGCCGTCAATGAAAGCAAAGTATTTTCTTTCGGCACTGATGCCATACTTGTATGTCCCAGCTGTTAAATCCAAACCAGATAAAGCATCATTACCCCAAGTTCCTAAATCACCTGTATCACCTGTAGTAGTTTGAAAACCAGAACCATCACTTTCTCTTGAAAAAGTAACATAATTGGTTCCTTCGTTACTTATAAACATTAGTGAAGCTTTAGTATTATCGCCTTCTTCTGTTTGATAAATTGTGCCAGAGAGTGGAAAAAAACTGTCTGGTATTCCTGGAAATTTATCTAAAATATTATTTGGACCTTCATAATTTGTTATTGCATCTGTAGTTTTGTCTATATCACCCGTCCAATATTCTTTATCTTTAAAGAAATAAACCTTTTCTTCTGGCCATACATAGGCTGTAGCATCAAAAGGTCCTTTGTAAATTTCTGTATTTGACGTCGTATCCTCCTCACATTGACCATCAGTCAAATTGTATCCACTTACACATTCCGTTGTCGAACATGTTGTTCCATCATCGTTTGTTTTAAAATTACCAATACATTCCGTCGAACATGTTGTTCCATCAGCGTTTATTGAAAAATTACCACACTCAGGTGTTGTTGTTGGTGTTGTTGTTGGCATTGGTATAACACATTGTCCACCTGATAATGTGTAGTCAGTTAAACATTTTGAAGCTGCGCATTTTCCATCACTATCATATTCATAACTTGTAGAATACAATACTTTTTCATCACCTATAGGATCACATTCATCACCTTCCTTTTTTCTTGTAAAAAACCAAATAACAACGCCAATAATTATACAAAGTATTAGTATTCCTCCTCCTATCACTGCTGGATTTGCCATTTTATATTATATATAATTTGACAAAAAAAAATTCAAAAAACAAAAAACAAATAAAAAACTAAAAAACAATATTGAAAATAATTTGATATACATTTCTGAAGCCTTGACCATGAGTCTTTAACAAAAAAATGTGTTTGAAATTGACATATGTAAAAGGTATTTCCATCAATCGAACAATCGAACAATCATGACTGAACAGCTCGAGAAGCTCCTCGCACGCGCAAAAGCGTCACACTTGTTGTCAAAATTTGAAGACAACGGACTCGACTTTGAGACGCTTTGTGATGGAAGTGTTATCAAGTCCCTCAACGACTTTTCTACACATGTCGCTGAACCACTTGGTCTGAATATAGGTGAAAAACTACGAGTATGGAAAGAGATTATGGTGCCGTCCGACGCGATACTCGCTCCGCAATCTTTAAAAAAGGAGGAAGAGGAGATTATGGTACCATCCAACGCGATACTCGCTCCGCAATCTTTAAAAAAGGAGTTAGAAGAGGAAGAGGTTTTCATTCTGACTCCTACAAAAGACCATGTTTGTCTTTTGGTACGGCTTCCCCAATCTGGAAAGACTCAGATAATGTTAGATGGTATAACAAAATTCATGGTAGAGAATCGTAACACTTTAGCATTGATTTTATGTGACAATTCTCTACTTTTAACATCTCAAACTCGCGGTAGGGCAGAGAAAGAGATAGAAATCAATGTAGGGAAAATCACATGTGATGCAAGGGGTTATTGTGAGTGGAAAAGGGTTAAATCACACGATAAACCTCTCAAACCATGC
>Ga0208299_1001828_pt1 | contig 15195 bp, 18 predicted proteins | sample 15_taG_FD_184089 | JGI IMG/M metagenome (GOLD analysis project Ga0208299, IMG submission 184089) | Marine viral communities from the Subarctic Pacific Ocean - 15_ETSP_OMZ_AT15312 metaG (SPAdes) (version 2) | ecosystem: Environmental > Aquatic > Marine > Oceanic | place: Pacific Ocean | collected...
TGAACCACTCTCTCGCACTGCCATTGATGGTAGATCTCCTCTAGCCACTCTGGAAATTCCGGCAGCATTGCTGGGCAATGCGTGTCTGGTATTACTAGCACTCTACTCATCGTCGCTCTCCTTGCGAGTTAGGTTGATCCTTGCTGTTCCAGAAATTCGAGTGTCCATTTGACCGAGGACATCCTTCGATTGCCAACTCTTCGTGTCTTTAGCTTCACTCTTCCCCCTGGAGTAGAGACACCAAATAGATACCAGTTGCGAACCGTACTCCGAGGCACGTCGATGATGCCTCGTTTCCTAAGCTCCGTCCTGAGATCTGTTAGCGGCATAAGCGCCATCAGCTCAGGCGGAAGGTCTTTCGTCATCAAAAAACTTCTCCCCGTTACTGTGTATTTCCGTGCAATGCTGGCCGATCGCGCCAGATGAGTTTGATTGAAAGCTTTTCAAATGCACCATTCGTGCAGCCGAGGGGCTTTCCCAAACTCACGGAACGACAAAATGACCCAAGACGACCTGAGCGCAGACCAGCAAGAAGCCCTGGAACCTGCAAGCGAAGAGCTGGACGCTCAGGGCGAAACTCAAGCACAAGCAGGCGATGGCTCGCCCCCGTTGCCATCCCTGCAAGAGGGTGACGGTGGCACGGAGGCCACCGAAACCACATCTGCGTGGCAGCAGACTCTTCAGCGGGCGGGTTTTCAGACATTTGATGATGTCGACAATGCAGTAGAAGCTCTTGTTGAGTCAAATCGTCAGCGAGATAGCCAAGTCCAGCAGTACGCCGACCAAATACAATTCTACCAAGATCAGCTCAGATCTCGCGAGACACATCAGCCTGCAAGTAACGCTGCGCCTGAGCAGCCGACTGCAAAAGACCCTCTTTCGCAAATCGCCGACGACTGGAAAGACCCTTCGTGGGCAAGCCAGTACATCGAGGTCGACGACGAAGGCAATCGCATCATCGCAGACCACGTTGATGACGACACCCGAGAGCAGATACTTGGAATCGATAAGAACCTTCGTAAGTGGCAGGAAGTCCTGCAAGACCCGCGAGCATTCTCGGCTGCAATCGATCAGCGCGTGGAGTCGATGATCCAAGAGAGGTTCGAAAAAAGCTACGAGCAGAAACAAACTCAAGCACAAGAGTCTGCATCTATCGATAGCTTCGTGAATGAAAACGCCAACTGGCTCTACACAAAAGACCCAGCAACAGGCCAATACATGCAAAACCTTCGCGGCGAGTTTGTCTACTCAAACGAAGGCGAGCAGTTCGTTCAGCACATGAAGAATGTTGCTGCTGACGGAGTGAGTTCCGTCTCAAGTCAGATTCGATACGCACAAATGGCGATGGGTGTTGGACAGAGTGGAAGACTCACCTCTGCAAATCCCTCGCACCAGACGGCAACTGACATCGCTGCAAACCAGAGAAGCGCGATGCGGGGCCGAACCAATACAGCTCGCAGCAGGCAAACGAGTTTCAACGGAGTGTCTGCTGAAAGCGGTGGCGATCCAACGGGTCGCAGCCAGATGTCATTTGGAGAGGAAACACTCGCCGCGATGAAACTCGGCGAGTAATTTTTAACCGTCCACAACGTAAGGAGGCGATTCGATGCCGCAAAGTGGATTTCAGAACTTCGATCGGTTCGCATGGGCTCGAAGCCTTCACACAACGATGCCTAAACTTCTTCGTGAAGTTGAAAGCGCCGTCAAGAAAAACTACCAGATTATGGCTCTCATGGAGTCGGCTGGCAGAATCAGCACTGGTCATGGAGGCGAAGGCATCCAGTGGCCGGTTCGGTATAAGCTGCACAAAATTGCAGGCGCTACCGGAGAGAACTCAAGATCGTTCACTCCCAGCGCTCAATTCAAGACGGCAGCAATCGACTGGCGCGGATATGAAGTCACGGACAGTATTAAGCGCCGTGAGATGGAAAAAAATAAGGGCGAAGCTGCCATCATTAGAGTCCTCGACGGGTTCGCAGAGCGCCTTAAAGAGTCTTTGATGCACGAACTTGGCCCTCAGTTCTATGTTGATGGCGAAGACCCAGAGCAGCTCATGTTCTGGCACGGCTTCAAGACATTGAGCCGAACCGCTGGTCAGACCATGAACAACGACGGCAGTGGCGCGCGAAACCACAACACTGCCGATAAGGTTTTCATGCCATCGGCAACTTATGCCAACCTGAACTGCGCACTTGGCAGCTACGGCGGATCGCAGCACGATTCGGCTCTTCCGTGGCCGGAAGGCACCCAGGACAGCCAGTTCGACTTCTGGTCGCCACTGATTGTCCAGCGTGACAGCACTGCGTTTGGCAACGGAAGCAACCCCGGCGCTGACCTCGAAAAGGCGATTCGCTATGGCGTGACTCATGCCCAGCGTAACTCGACAATCGATGGTCAGATTACGAACGTGTTCATGGATCGCTCACTGTTCATTCAGTTGAAAGACCACAACGATGGTCGGCAGACGATCGAGGTTAAGCAGTCTCCAGACAGCTTGGTCTCTCTCGGATTCCGCAATGTGTTCAAGTTCGACGGAATTGAACTCAGCTTTGAGAACGCTGTTCCTTCTGGCTATGCCTTCGGCATCAATCTGGACTGCATTGAGCTTCTCTCCCTCACGGACAACCTCTTCGAGGATGAGGGTGGAGCGCAATACGACATCAACACCCAGTCGATGAATGCTGTTGTGTCGACCTTGAGTAACATCAAGTACAAGTCGCCTCGCAACTTTGTTGTCTGGAAGCCAAACAGCGAGCATACCTCGTAGCCCCCATAACCCTAGAAGTTAAGGAACTTCAATAATGTTAGACAGTATTGCAGACTTCGGGTTGGGTGAGACCATCCCAGGTCAGAACGACGACAACGTGGACATCAACACCGCACTGGACGGTCGAGAGTACACGTTCCCCGTGACGACTGACGTTGCTGACGCATCGAACATGTCAAAGCGGGTTGTTGGACGACGAGTGATCGCTCGCATCCTTCGCAACAAGACCGGATCGACCCTTGCCGCTGGCGACATTGTTGTCATCGACATCGATGGAGGTCACGCAGGTGTTGGCACTGCCGCAGCAAAGTCGTCTTCTGGCGATCGATGCTGCTTGGTTGTCGACCCAACCCTGGGTGCTTCGACCGTCGCAGATAACGACTTGTTTTATGCGATTGTGAAAGGACCGGCCAAGGTGCGTCAAGCATCAACCGCTGTGACCCTGACCGCTGGTGACGCTATCAAAGCAGCCGCAGGCGGCGTGGTCGCGGACGCTACTTTGGGAACAGACCACGGCCTGATCCTTGGAACCACTTTGGAGGCGAGCGCCTCCCCGGCAGACGACGGAGCCTTGGTCGATGTTGAGCTTGCGCCTGAGTGGGTCTGATGTAGGCTAAGTCCATCAGGAAGGCATTTTTAGCGGACGAGCCGCCAGTGGGTTCGTCCGCTATTTTTATGCAGTCAAATGGTAAAGAAACGCTCTCCTGCCGAAGATCCCATCGAAGCAGTCACGAACGCTGCTGGGGTGAAGTTCTGCACTCACTGCGGCATGCGGAAGAGCCTTGAAGAGTTCCATAAGGACGAGGCAAAGGAAGATGGTCACAGGGACGTTTGTAAAGCGTGCAGGTCAACGATCAATGAAAAGAGGAAACAGGACAGGCTTGATGCAAAGCTAGCGGAAATTGAAAGAGAAGGACTCGAAACTCTTGGAGGGCTTTCGAGTGGAGGCAGCTTCGATCCACATATCAATGAAGTGTTCGAAGCGATGATGCGTCCTTTTGGAGGCGTAAACGGGTGGGCAAAGCATCTATTCGCCACCTACTTGGCTTGTGACCCTGGCAGTCAAAAGCGAGTCAAGATACACGACATGATGATGCAGCTCGCAGGAAAGGTCACGAAGCTCGGGCTTGCAGAGCGCCAGTTGGACATGATGGAAGAGAAGGACTTGCTGCAAGTCATGCGGCAGCACTTGGTGGAATACCAAGAAAACAACGACCTTCCATCGACTGCACTGCCTACTCTTGAGGGCGATGTGGTTGACATGCAGGAGGGCATCGATGAATAGCCCTACCCGAGAGTCAGGGAAGAGTAGCTACTCAAAGAAGAAAGCTCTCCGCATAGCGAATGAAATCGCGAACCGCAGGATTGAAGCGCTGAACCTGTATGTGCCACAGCCCCTGCAAGACGCCTTTCATAAATCCCGCGCGACTGAGTGCATGCTGATGGGAGGAAACCGAGGAGGTAAGTCTCTTGCGGGATTCGTAGAGGACGCGCGCGCTGTACTGGGGAAAGACCCACACGGAAAGTATCCCGTGAAAGACGGCGTTCTCGGAATCGTCGCCTACAAGGCTTGGCACATCGGAAATGTTGTCTACCCATATCTGTTCAAGGCAGGCGCATTCAAGATGATTAGGGACACGGAGACTGGCTTATGGCGGGTCTACCGACCATGGGTTCCTCAAGACAAAGCAAGAGCAAGCGAAGCAAAGCCAGCGCCGCCACTCATTCCACCAAGGATGATCGATAGGATCGTTTGGCAGGATCGCGCAAAGAACATCTTCAGCAATGTCCACCTCAAGACTGGGTGGGAGATCAAGGCGTTTTCAAGCAGATCAAAGCCAGAGCAAGGCTTTTCGGCTGACCTGATTCATATTGACGAAGATATCTTAGACCCAAGCTGGTACGAAGAATCAGCGGGTCGCTTGATTGACAGGGCGGGAAGGCTAACTTGGTCTGCGCTCCCACACGACGAAAACGACTGTATAGCGAGATTCGCTGAGCGAGCCGACACGCAAAAAGAGTCGCACGATCGCGGTGGAAAGAAGCCCACAACTGTCGTCTATCAGATCTCGATGGAGAGCAACCCCTACCTGCCGGAAGAGGCAAAGGCCGCAGCGATCGCAGGCTGGAAGTCGATGGGGGATGATGTCTACAAGAAGCGTGCGCTTGGTCAGCTCGTTACCGACACGGTTCTTGTGTATCCAATGTGGACCCATGGGGTACATTCTGTCGACGGATACCCTGGGCAGCTCGGCGGCGAGCCAGATGAGTACCTTAAAGAGCGAAGAGTGCCAGTCCACTGGTGCAGAAGGCTTGCTGTTGACCCCGGCCACGACACCGGGGCGGCGATTCTCATTGCAACGCCACCCAGCGCGAACTGGCATCTCGTCTACGGCGAGATCTACATTCGCCAGTGTACTTCTAGGTTAATAGCAAAAGCCCTTCACGACGCGACAGCAGGGTTCTGGTTCCAGAACTTCATCATCGACGCTCACGGGGGAAATCTAACCTCGCTCGACACGGGAATCTCCCCAAGAGAAGCTTACGAGCGCGACATGCAAGAACTCGGCGTGTCCTGCATAGAGACAAGGCACAGATTCCTTGCAGGGTGCAGCGTCATCAGCTACCGAGAAGAGGTGATGAGGGGAATGCTGTCGACAGACGGGACGGGCGCACCTCAGATCCTTGTTGACTTCGAAGCCTGCCCAAATCTCGACCGAGAGATGCGGAGATTTCGCAAGAAGAAGGTCGGCGGGATGATTACCGACACCGGCAACCGAAGAACAAATACTCACGCTATTGAATGCCTGGAGTATCTCTCTGCATTCATAGCTGACGCAAGCGAGCCATACAAAAAACCAAAGGGCCGTCGCAGAGTGGAGACGCCTGGTCAGCGGCGCGTCAGGGCGTACAGAAGAAGGAAGCAGGAGCGGCAAGAAGCCATGAACCCGTTTGGCATTAGCCAGACAATCATTCTTGGACCCGAAGGAACTATCGATGGCTAAAAAAAGAGCAGCCGCTCGCGCGACAACAAAAGAAAAAGCACCTTCCGGCCAGCTTGATGAGCCAGAGACGCTGGTTCCGGCAGTGGATGAGCCAGCGAGCAAAGAAAGATGGGAGATGCCACGCCCCGTCAGGGGGCAGTCGATCATCTTTTATCGAAACTGCATGGTCTCACAAAGAAACTCTGAGATTGGCTTCGTCGCGATGGTCGGAGAAAGATCCATCTCTATCACCTACCAAAACCAAGGTGCAGACGACTGCTACCACATCGATGACCCAAGGCTTCTGGAGAATCAAGAAATCAGGAACCACATCGACGGTGTTTGGGAGTTCACGAAAGAAAAGCTAGAAATAGAAACTCGGTTTCGTGATCTGGAACAACGCATCAAAGACCTTGAAGGCTAGGACGCAAAATGGACGAATACGGAACTCCAGCAAAGCCAAGAAAGTACCCGCTTGAGCCGATCGTAGATCGCTGGAAGCGAGTGTTCTCCGCTGCAAGGAAAGACAGGAAGCGAAAGTTCGACGCATATGCGGACGAAGCGATGGCTTTCTACGACGGCCCCGCCAATCACATGTGGTCATCCATGCGAAGTAAAGGGGGAGGTCACGACGGTTTCCTCTCCCCAGACGTGCAGTTGCCTCAGTTTGAGATGTCGGTAAACCGACTGTTTGAAGCGGTCGCTATGTTTGGTCCTGTTTTGTATCACCAAAACCCAATCATTGCTGTCACGCCACGAGAAAACCCAGAGGTCTCCATTGAGACATTTTACGCTGGGAACATCGAAGCCATGCAGATCTTGGAAATGGGCCAAGCCATACAGCAGGGCATTGTCGACGACCCTGGGCTTGTCGCTACCTATCAGCAGTTAGTGCAGAACTACCAGCAGTCTATTAACGTCGACGAGAAGGCAAGCGCCATCGATCGCGACCATGCTCATATACTGGAAAGGATCTCAAACTACATCCAGCAAGAAGGGAGCAAGCAAGACGAAGCGCGCCTTGCGATCACCGAAGCGATCATCACTGGCCTTGGCCTGATGGAAGTCAAGGTTGAGCAGCCGCCAGGAGGAGGGCCGAAGATCGCAAGGAGCAGATACAGATCGAACAAGGATCTACTTGTTGATCCAGACGCCAAGTACTGGAGAGACTGCACTTGGATCGCTTTACGGAGCTGCGAGCCAGTCAATCTAGTCGAAGAGAAATTCAACCTCCCAAAGGGGTCATTGAAAGGCAAGTACGCAAGGCTTTCCGCAGCGGACAACTCTCGGAACCGCAAGCGCAACGGCGATGGCTCGTATGCTGGAACAACGCATGATTTGGTTGAGTACTGGGAGGTCTACTCCAAGAACGGAGCTGGTCAAAATATCAAGCTCAACGAAAAAGACAGGAGAGTGAATGGACTGGATGAGCTGGGCGATTTTGTCTACCTCGCAATCTGCGAGCAATGCAAGTACCCGCTAAATCTTTCGCCGGAAGTTCTTGAGACAGGAGACCGCGACCTAATCCTTGAGCAAACTTCATGGTCTGTCCCTTACTGGGATGACTACATGAGCGACGGAGGTTGGCCCATCTGCCGCCTGTCGTTCTACAACAAGCCAGGAGAGATCTGGCCGATCTCGATGATTAAGCCGTGCATCGGGTTACTGAAGTTTGTCAACTGGTGCATGTCTTTCATTGCTGACAAGGTTGCCGCCGGGAGCAAGACCTATGTTGGCGTGATGAAGGAAGCAGGCGAGAACATTCGCTCGCAACTGACAAGCGGGAAAGGCCCATTCTCGGTCATCGACATAGAGAGGATTAGCGGCAAGAGCATCAACGATTCGATCAGCTTCTTGCAGTCTCCAAATTTCTCGATAGATATTTGGACGATGGTTCAGCAGACAAACGCCCAAATCGACAAATCTCTCGGACTGACGGAATTGATGTACGGGCAGTCATCAAGGCAGATGAGGTCTGCGGCGGAAGCTCAGTATCGCCAGCAGAACATCAACGTCAGGCCAGACGACATGGCATCGCGAGTGGAGGACTGGCTGAGCCTCTCGGCGACCAGGGAGATTCAAGCGATGAGGTTCTTGGCAGAGTTTGATGACGTGCAACCTGTTGTGGGGAACACAGCAGCAAGGGTCTTTGCAGAACAAATCCTCACTGATGATGTTTCCAGAATCACTAGAGACTTTCGCTACAGGGTCGAAGCAGGCACAGCCCGCAAGCCAAACAAAGACACGATCATATCCCAGCTAACTGACGTAGGTCAGTACATCCTGCCTGTGATTCAGCAAGCAATGATGAGCGGAGTGACTGGTCCGTACAACGCCTACATGGATGCGCTTGGTCGCGCGATGGATATCGAAATTGACCAATTCTTAATGGGCGATGCAGAGCAGCAAATGCTGATACAGATGAATGCGCCCCCGGCACAGCCTCCACCACAAGAGGATCAGCAGCAGTGATGAATCCCGAACATGTACTAAGGATCGAACGAGATATGGATGCGTCTGGCAACAGACGCACTTACGACAGACTGGTCAAAGAGGGCAATAGCCCGAATATGGCAGCGATGCTCGCTTCTATGAAAGCTCCCGGCACTTGGAACACAGGCAAGGAGTTCTCCAAGAAAGAAAACGAGCGCATGCGCGGTCTTGATGACCAGCAGCGAGAGGACATCGTTGACATCGCCAAGAAGTCTGGGATTAACACTCACGGCAAGACCTACAACGGGCAGCTTGGAAAGTACAACGATCCACTTGCCTGGGTGTCAGACACCACTGATGTAAAGTTCGCTGCTGTTAAGAAGGAAATGGACATCGATGGGATGGTCAAGGTCAACGCATACCGAGGGCCGAAAAAGAAAAAGCGACTAGCGGGCGACATTGTGGACCGGCTTGAAAAGCAAAGCAGGGCAAGAGATCCAAAGCTCGACGAAAAATGCAGAAAGAGCGATAATGCGAGAAGGAATCTTAGAACAAAGCTCGTCAACAAACACAGCAAAAAGAAGGACTGAAACTGTGATGGAATATCACATGATGAGCAAGACGCGAAGAACAGACGTTCGCTCGGCAGCAAGACTTGTCTACTTGTCAACTGCGCGGAGATTCATGAAGCCCGCGCTTTACAAGCCGGAAATTCTAAGGATCTCGGTAGCGGAGACTCGGCATGTATTGATCGAGAGCAAGGGCTACAAATCCCTGATCGGGAGCATCCTGCTAGCTATCGCCATGAAGATGGTGACAAAGTTGGTGATGAAGTGGCTAGACGAAAATCTATTTAGTCTTGAGGCTGTTCCGCCTCACTACACCGAAGGAGAGGCGGGCTATGTTGCGCGAAAATAAAAGCTTTCAGTTTTTGGTTGGGTGCTTCACCCTTTTCCTTGTTTACAAGCTTTACGCGATTGGAGCGTTCGATTGGTTTTTCAGCGAGGAAACGGAGGGGTACGAAAGTGTTCCATTGGTGACACTATTTATCACTGCGGCAGTGAGCGCAGTCCAGATGGTGGGTCTTGTTGCAATCATGATTGTCGGGGGACTCGCCCCAACAGCGGAAAGAGCAGTCGATTACCTCCGTGCAAAGATGCCGAAGCTGAATCTTGTCGCAACAAAGATCGAAGATCAGGTTGACACCGAGAAGCTCACGTCAGCCCTCAATAACATCGACGAACGAATCCGCTCAATCGAACTCAAGATCGGAGACAAGCCGTGATTGAGATCACCACTACTCTCCCACCCAAGGAAAAGGCCAGCTCCAAACCAAGCGTCAATTGGCTGCTCGCGATTGCTTTGGTCTGGGTGGTGTACGACACGTCCTACTGGGAGAAGTTTGTCCCTGCTGTTGTTGTTCCTTCTGAACCGTCAGCGCAAGTGTTATTCATCACCGACGAAAGCATGACACCGGGGCAAGGGCAAGCGAGTGTCAGCATGAGGGTCGATGAGTTCTGTGAGCAAAACGGACTTGAGCGAAGGAGACTTGAGGTTGGTCAGGACACTTCTGGCGCGGAGTCATGGCTACAAGAGATGGCAGAGATCGGATACGGGCAGTCGCCATCAGTAGTGTTTAGATCTCAGGCCGGTCGCCTTGATTGCATCCCGATGCCCGGCAGTGTCGATGATGCGATTGAAGAGATAAGGAGCAGGCTATGATTGACATTAGCTGGGACGCAAACACCGATAGGATCTGCGGATACAAAGATCGCGACTGGGATCTCTTTCCTGAGTATTCATCGCATGAGCAGTACACAGGCAAGATCTACCCGCGAAAAGACTGGGTAGAGCTGATCGAGTTGCAGAAGAAAAACAAGACAAGGCCAATCGACATCCATAAAGGCAACAGCGTCCCAATCTTGAATCAGGGTCGCTACGGCTATTGCTGGATGTATGGCACTGTCGGTTGCATCCTTAACCGATACGCTGCTCAAGGGATTGATCCGGTTCCAAACCTGAACGCACACGCGACAGCAGCGATGGGCAAGCGTTATCGCAATCAAGGTGGTTTTGGGGTCGAGGCAACAAGATACCTGCAAGAAAGGGGATGCCCCACTTTCGATGTCTGGCCTGAGTTCAGCAACAACCGCTTACTAGAGTCAGATCCCAAAGTGCTAGAGAGTTGCAAGAAGCACAAGCTAGTCACCTTTGAGGAAATGCCTCGCGACAACTTCGATGCTGTGATGTCCTGCCTGATTGACCCCGTTGACCCTTCGCCATGCACTTTGGCGTTCAACTGGTGGAGGCATCTTGTCGCTGGTTTATGCGGCTTGTACCGAGGCAGCGGCAGGAGCATAGAGTGGGGGCTTGGTTTCGCAAATAGCTGGGACCGGAGCTGGGGCGACGACGGGTATGGGGAAGTCTGGAACTCCAAAGCCAAGCCATTTGAGTCAGTAGTCGTTCGATCTGTCAAAGCAGTAAAGGAACATTGAAATGAACCTGTCCAAGTTAGCTGATGCCTGCCTGTACTTCATGGCGGGCGCGGTCGTGTTTGCGATTGTCGCTGCATTCGCTGGCGAAATGCCAAGCGGTGCGGCAGCAAAGCAATCGAAAGTCCATTACGCAATCGCCGCGCAGCCCGTGCAACTTACTGAAGACGCTCCCGAAGTACCGGCTGAGCCGATCATCTTGTCGTCAACGGAATCCGCAGAGGCTTTTCTTGCCCAAGCAGCCGTTGCCGTGCCAGACGAACCCATTGCTTGCGTTGACGGATCTTGCGAAGTCGTTGAGCGTCAGCCAGTACGAGCAGTCGCCAGCGGAGTCTGCGGCGTTGCAAGCAGCATCACCACCTCGCAGCCAGTCCGCACGATCTTTCGTCAGGCTCGCACATGCAGTCGCCCCGCTCGCCGTGGAATCCTCTTTCGTTGGAGACGCCGGTAATGTCTACGCCAGACCCAACGACAATAGGAATGCTTGTCACAGCAGTGGGCGGCATGAGTGGAGTAATCGGCATCTTGTGGAAACAAGTGCAGGGTCACTTCGACGACATCGAGGCCAAACTTAATTTGGCGGAAAAGCGATACTTAGATTGCGAGGAGGATCGCCTCCGCATCTGGAAGAGCATCGCAGAGCAAACGGGAAAAGACGTTAAGGAACTCAAGGGCGAAAATAAATGATCGACTACATCACGCAGGTCAAGCCGCTCGAAGACCTAGAGATGTCCGATGCCGAGATTGCTGCTTTGCTTGCAGCGAGTACAGCATCCGATATTCCGGTGGGTGAATTGGAAAACTATCTGACGTTCCAAGCACTTGCGACTCGCAATCCGATTACTGGATCGTGGGAAGGTCCGTTGATTGACGAGATCACTGGCAACGTCTACGGACTTGGGCCGGGACTTTCTGCGCTATTCAGCCATGTCAACAAACCTCGATCAACAGTCATTGATACCACTGTTTCACCGTGGGCATCGGATGCAGCAGCATTGACCGCTGGCTTGGTCGCAGCGGGATTGCTTACTGCCCAGCAGCAATCTGACTTTTATGCTCTTGGTGGCGGGCTACCGAATGCCGGTCTAACCGAAGCAGATGTCACTCAGTCGCGGGTCGATTGGGAAGCAGCAGAGGCCCAGCGACAAGCCGAGGAAGAAGCACGGCAGGCCGAAGAAGCAGCACGGCAGGCACATGCAGAATGGGTAAATGGGTATTGGACGCAGCACAACGCAACCGTTGCACCAGTCCTCGACGCTGGAACGGTTGACGATGCCGCACTGGTCGCAGCACTCAGATCGTTGGCCGACTCGATTGAGGGTGCGTAACCTATGGCAACGAGCTACTACTATGTTGATCCGGTCAACGGGTCTGATGCCAACGCAGGAACAAGCGATGCTACAGCATGGCAGACGCTTAGTTATGCCGACGCAACCGCACCCAACGGCAGTTCTTCTACTATCGTTCAGATAAATCTAAAAAGCACCGCCGACCATGTGTTGACGGCGAGTCATATTTTTGGAGGTGGCGGAAGCAATGGTATCACCATGCTGCGGGGGTACGACTCTGTTGCGAATGACGGAGGAATCGCAACTATTGATTGCGACCAAGCCTACGGCATAACCGGAAATACATGGTTCGCTGCCGCCGACCTGTACTTTAAGAATCGCGGGGTTGGTGATTTTTGTTCCAATGGTTACTCGGACTCGACGCAGTATTACTACAACTGCGGCTTTAACGGTGCTGATGGATCTGGCATCAGTCTTAGTAATGCGTCAAATTATATAGTCAGCAGATGCTACTTCCATGACGTGAAATACGCAGTTACTACACAAGACTCCTTCCAAACCTTCTTAACAAGCTGCTTTATACAGGAGGGCGATAACAATCCATTTCCTCTCACCGCGCTCGGTGCAGAGGCACATAACACGAGCAACATGGTCTATGTCAAAACCAAGTCTGGCATTAGTTCGACCTACAATGGTTCTCGCAGGACACTGAATTACAACAGCATTTTTTCAGAAAGCGGGAATACTTCCAGTGGAATAGCAATGGCGCAGAACAACAGCCATGTCGGCCCCGCATACGGCAATGCGGTCAGTGGCTTTAATGGGACGGGCGGGGTTGGACTCAAGGAAACCGGAGGCAACTATCGCCTTCGAGCGTTTGTAGAAACAGTCATCGGAGACTGCGACACCGGCTACACCACTTCATTGGATCGGGAGATTTTCAAAGAGCTTCCCACTGTGGTTAGCAGTTCTCTGTTTCAGGGCGGTGTACTTCCTTCACCGGATGTGTTTGCGAGTGACAACGCTTTGTTTTGGGAAAGTGTATACAACTTCTTTCGGCCTACAGATGCCTTGATTGCCGAGGCTGACGCACTAGGCAGAGTGCCGGGAGCAGTACAACCGGAAGCGTCTACGCAACTATCTCAACGTCATCCACTAGCGAGGTTTTAAGCAATGGCAATACACATACATTTCAATTACGCATCAGGTAGCGACACGCAAGCAAGCGGGGCGCCATACGACATGGCCGCTGTCTATGGCACAGGTGCTTCAACTACTGACGGGTCAACAAACGTAGACCTTTCGGCGGACTCACCAGATTTATCGGGAGTTCCCACTGATGGCACCGCAGCTCTCTGGGTTGGCTCTACTGCTGGTCAGCAATGGGCAGCAATCACCGCAGTCAATAACACTACTAAGATTGTTACGGTAACAAGCGGGAGAGATTACGACGTTACCGAAACGGGTCGCAATTGGGCCATTGGTGGCAAGCGAAAAGTCCTCGAAGACAATAGCCAACTTTTTATCTATGGGGGCGACTGGACTGCAAATTGGGAAATTGTGTTAGAAGACGATCAGACATTAACCGCAGTGATGCCCTACTTTTTCTTTTCCACAAATCAACTAATCCGCAGCGATGTCACTGGGGAACTCCGAACAATCAATCAAACGGCACAGGACGCTCATGTTCTTGTAACGAGAAGCAACACTAAAAAACTTGGGTACATGTATGACATAAAGCTAACTAACAGTCATCCTAATTCAACAAGTGGCTATGGACTCTATCGCACAAACAACGGCGCAGGCTCCTCTTTTGTCTGTCACCGATGTGAGTTTGGAGACGAAGTTAATAAATTGACATACGGGTGTAACAGTGCCGCCTTCTACGATTGCTATATCCATCACTGTCGCAGTTACGGGACTAGGGGCGGTAGTCATCATAATTGCAACATCAGCAACAACGGGCATGGTTGCTACAGCACAAACGCCACGGTTGGCTTCTACAATTGCGTGATTTGTGACAACGATAACGACGGGATTTCATATGAACTTCAAAACGTGAATAGCATTGTCGCGGTCAACTGTACGATAGCGAACAACGGAGGAGACGGCATTGGCTACGCAGGCGGTTCCGGTGGTGGAACCGGCGGAATAGTTATCAACTGTTCTATAACTGGCAATGCTACTTACGGAATTGGCTACGCAGCCGGTAACTGTGCTATTCAGAACAACAACTTTGGGAGCGGAACGTCTGCGAATGGCAGCGGGGCCTTTTCAAACCCATCAGCTCGAATGTATACCACAAACAACATCTATCTTGATCCACAATATCTCGATGAAGGCAACGGTGACTATCGTATTCCATCGAACTCACCAAACGCAAACGCCGCAGCGGTTAGCTTCAATAACTATAGTTACCGTCGTAGCATTGGTGCAGCAGACGTAGTTCAGGATGCCGGTGGTTCAACTGGGTTCTATTACTTAACAAAGTTCATTGACGATACTGATAGCAATTTGGGGTATGGCAATGCACTCTCGACCACTGCGCCGCTAGTAAACAGCGTAGGGGCAACTTGGGTTCAGCAGGGCAATGATGGGTGGACGGTGAGTCAGGTGGGAGCCACCGGGACAAGCGCAACAGGCTCAGGATATGGTGGCAATAGCGCTACCAATTTAGACGACATTGATATCGGCCATAGCGACTTCAAGGTTACGCAGATCTACGAGGTATCTAACATTCGACGAGGAGGGCTTGTTTTCAGGAACGACCCCGCTACGGAGTCATACTATTACGTTTATCACCAAGGGTTGAACGGGGGCTTAATGTCTCTTTCCTTGAAATTTAACAACGGAAGTTCGACCTCTGAAATCTGGACCTCATCCTCGTTATCCAGCACAACCATGGAATCCCTTGAAATGCAGTTAGTCGGCAACGAGTTCAAGCTGTGGCGAAAAGGCGTGTTGCTTACAACGCAGACGCTAACATCTAATCAAGGACATACAAGGGTAGGTCTGCACCAATCCGGCTCTTACTCTAGCTCAGTCGCGATGCTAGCGGTTTACGAACCTAACACTTCATTCAGTACGATCTATCCTCCAGAAACAGTAGGTCGTCAACCGGCAATCCCACATCCTCTTTACCTGAGTTAGGAAATGTCAGAACAAACAGTAGAGGCAGGATCGGTTGCAAGCGCGGTCGTCAACGTCACTGACAGTAATGGCTCGCACGT
>Ga0208299_1001830_pt1 | contig 15182 bp, 22 predicted proteins | sample 15_taG_FD_184089 | JGI IMG/M metagenome (GOLD analysis project Ga0208299, IMG submission 184089) | Marine viral communities from the Subarctic Pacific Ocean - 15_ETSP_OMZ_AT15312 metaG (SPAdes) (version 2) | ecosystem: Environmental > Aquatic > Marine > Oceanic | place: Pacific Ocean | collected...
TCGGAGTTGAGCCTGGTGTTTGCCACGCAGGTGGTGAAAACGCTGATGATCATGCTGGGGGTGGCGTGGTGGCTGGAGCATAACAGCGGCCGCTGCATCTGGGTGATGGATACGGAAAACAATGCGCGGTCGTTTTCGGAAACGCGGTGGCAACCGTTATTGAAGGATTGCGAGGCGCTGGAAAAACTGATTCCGGCGGATAAAGATGAATTCAAAAAGCTACAGCAACGGGTCGGCCAGAGCCTGATCCACTTCGTCGGCTCCAACTCCCCCGGGAACCTGGCATCGCGGCCGGCGGATCTGGGCGTGATGGATGAGGTGGACAAGTTTGCCACCACCACCGCCAAAGAGGCTAACGCCGTAGAACTGCTGGAACAGCGCACCAAAAGCCGCGCCAATACCAAGATCGTTAAAACATCCTCCCCCACCACGGAAGAGGGCCTGATCTGGAAATCCTTTTTACATGGCGACCAGCGCCAATACTTTGTTCCCTGCCCGCACTGCGAGGAAATGATCATCCTCGAATTTGAAAACGTGCAATGGGATCAGACTGCCAAAACTTCCAAAGGTTGGAACTATGAGCTGGTGCGCAACACCGCGCGCTACCACTGCCAGTCATGCAGTGGCGAGATCCACGACGGCCATAAAACCCGCATGCTGCGCGGCGGCGAATGGCGCCCCACCAACCCGCACGCCGCGCCGGGTGTGCGCTCCTACCAGCTCACCTCGCTCTACTCCCCATGGGCAAAAACCTCTTTCGGTGCGCTGGCCGTCGAGTTCCTTAAATGCAAGGCGCGTTTTGATATGAAGGGCTGGGATAACGGCTATATGGCCCGCCCAACCACCGAAACCGCCAAAAAGGTAGACTGGGAGCAGTTGGCCGCGCGGCGTGAGCATTATGAGGGCATTCCGGATCGGGTGGCTTTGCTGACGGCGTTTTGCGATGTGCAGGATGACCGCCTCGAAATGGGCATCGTCGGCTGGGGCGAAGGGACGGAAACCTGGCTGATCGAGCACCATGTACTGCACGGCGATCCTGTCAAACGCGGAATATGGGACGACCTCGGCGAAATAATCACCACCGACCGCCGCCTGTCGGTCGATTGGACGTTTGTCGACTTCGGCGGCCACAAAGGCAAAAAGCACTTTTATGCCCAGGAGGCCAAGGAGTTCGTGAAGCGCATGGCCGCGCATCGGGTCTATCTCAGCAAAGGCTCCACGAACGAGGGCGACCCCATCAATCATCGCATCACTAAAACCAGCAAGCCAGTGGTGCGGTTGTTCATCACCGGCGTCGGTAGCGGCAAGCGCAAGGTGGTATCGATGTTGGGAGAGGAAGAGGTTGGTCCTGGCTATCCGCATTTCCCCGACTGGATGGACGACGAGCTGTTTCGCCAGCTTTGCTCGGAAGAACTGCGGGTAAAATATCACCACGGCGCATCGGAGGAATACTGGTTCCAGACCCGCCCGCGCAACGAGATGCTCGATATCTACGTCGGCTGTTATGCCGGACTCTGCCGCCTCAACCAGGCCACCGTCCGCCGCCGCATCGCCGCCATGCGGCGCCGCCTCGAAAACCCCGACCCGCCGGAAACCGCCGAAGCTGCAGAAAAAGCAACGCCGCGGCCGCGCTCTGCCCGCCCCAACCGCCGCCCCAACCGCCGCCGCGGCGGTGCCGCCGGCTGGGTGACTGATTTTTAACGTCACGGATGAGCCACGCAAAACTGGAGAATACCAATGGATCAGCAAAAATATCTAAAACTAAGCGAAGAGGAAAAGGCGCGTTTAAGAAATCCCGGCCTTTCCGGTAAATCTTCAGCCGATGGTTCGGATTTTTCTTCGGCGATTTTGAGGCTGCGTGAAATGGCGAGGTATCGAGCGAAAACATTGAAAGAAATGAGGGTCGCTGGACAGTATGGCGATGAGTATGACCGGCTCCTTTGCGATGAAATATCTTATTTGGAAGCGGCGAAATTCCTGGAGTGGGATATGGATGTCGCCAAAATTGGATTCTGACGTTACCAGTGAGCGGCTTAGTGCCGAAGGGAGTTAAAATGAAACCTTGTACACATGGATGGAATGGATTCGGCGAATGCCCCGACTGCCTCAAAGAAGCCACGGGAGAACACAAAATGCCAAATGGAAAAGTTACAGGATGCCTACCGCAGAGCGTCTACGAAAACAGCACTAAGAATAAAACAATAAGATCCACCATTAAATGGATGCTTACAAACCCGACTCAGTGGATGGCGTGCCTGAGAGGGGAATGTTCGCACAAAGGCGATGACCAATGCGCCGAAGCGTTGCAGAAAAAATTCACTGAATCTAACGAAAAAGAATGAGCGGTGGCGAAGCCATACGTTCGATTGACTGGTTGGAATTTTATTAAGGTAAACAAAGGAGAACAACATGAAAATTATCATTGATGTTACAACTGAAAATGGTCGCGCAAAAACAGATATGACGGTTGAAGAATGCTTCACTGATCTGGATAAAGGCATGGCCGCTTACTTCGGCTCAAAATTCAAAGAGGCGATTGATGAAATGTACGATGGTGCTGAAGCGATGAAGGGTTGCCCAACTTGTGAAACGATTATGGTTGGGGTCTGCCCTGATTGCGGTAACGAAATTGGGCGTGTTCTTTAGGTGAAACCGTATCTTTCAAACCTAAAAGAGTGTCGGCATCCCTACATCTGCACTAAGGCTGGATGTCCGAACTACAAGAAGCCCAGCGCTCCGCAACTCAAGATCCTTGAGCAGATGGATGTAGATATGTGGTACGTCACCACTGAGGAAAGGGTCGAATCCCTTAATTCACTTTTTGTCAAAGGGCATGTCGCCACCGCTCGGCTGGCCATGCTTGAAGAGCGCAAAACTGAACAGGTGATTTTGGATATTCTTTTTAAAGATGGATTCCCTGGACAGCCGCTTGTGCTGTGGAAAAGGATTAAGGATTCCAACAATGATTAGGCGTCATGTGATGTATATTAAAATGGATAGTGAGATGGAAAAAAAGCATGATAAAAAACGAAGCGCAAAAAAATGTCACACCCGCCCTGCAGCTGCCGGGCGGCGATGAGCTGCTCTGCGCAAAGGAGCTGGCCGATCGCCTGGGGCATCATCCAAAATATATTTATTCCATGAAGCGCGATGGTTTTTCCATGCCCGGCGGCGTCAGCACCGTGCATGCGGCTTTGGAGCATTTGCGGAAACATCCAGCGCCACGCCGCCGGAAAAGGACAGCAAAAGACCAATAGAGCGCAATACCGTCAGTTGCGTCCAGTCGCGTCCTATGGGGAACTTTGACACTACATGTTGTATTTTTCCAGCCTTTGGGTATGGAAACCATTACCCAGGGCAGAAACCGAATTGAATCCGAGTTTGAAGAGCCGCTGCGCGATGTGGTGGTGGGATATGCCGAAATGGGCTACAGCCGCCGGCTGGTGGCTGATACACTGGAAGTCTCCTTCGAAAGCCTGAAACATTTTAACCGGAAGGAAGGCATTCGCTTTCCCCGTTCTCCGGCGGTTCATCGTGACATTCCCGGGCGTCCGCCCCGTCGGGTTCGGCACAACGGGCAGGAAAAGAGCCTCACCCAGTGGGCGTGGGATCTGGGCGTTTCGCCCTGCACCGTGCACAAGCGGCTGCGCACCACTGGCCGTGTGGTTCGTGCCTGACTGACCCACCTTTTTTTTACCGGCCTTAATTTGCCCGCATGAAAATAACTGCAGGGCTCACCGCGAAAAAGGTCTTCACTCTCACGGGCTATTCCGCCGCCGATGGCTGGGCCATAACCGGCACCCTCGCTGATGGCACCAATACCTATACACTGGCCGCGGGCGTGTTTTCCGGCTCCGCCACCGCGTGGACGCTCACAATTCCGCCGGCCACCACAACCGGCTATTCCCCCGGCGACTACGCGCTTTATTTAACCGCCACCAAAGATTCCAGCCCCGAAACCGCCCTCGAAACCTCCGTCCAGGTGGTGGCCCTCGGCACAATCAGCCACGCCCGAAAAATGGTAACGGCCCTGACTGCGCTGATGGAAGGCGCATCCACCAAAGACTATGTCTCGCTCACCACGCCCGAAGGCGAAAGCATCACCCGCCTCACCCCCGAAGAGCGCATCGGCTGGCTCCGGCACTACCAGAAAGAACTCACCAAAGAAAAATCCGCCGCCGCTCCCGGCAGCACCGGTGTGAAAATCATTCAAGTGGGGTTTTAGTTTATGAATCCTTTTAAGTTTCTCCAACGCTCCAACTCCTCAAAGCCCCCGGCCCGTAGCGGCTCCCTGCCTGCGGGTCGGGGGCGCTCCCGCGGGTTTTCGATGGGGGATACGGACCGATTTAATTCCGACTTTTTCTCGGGTTCCATGACGGCGGATCAGGCGGTTTTCGGCGCCCTGCGCGCCATGCGCAACCGGGCGCGCTGGCTGGAGCGCAACCATAACCTGACGCGTAAATTTTTGATTATGGTGAAAACCAATGTGGTTGGAGCCAAGGGAATCCGCCTGCAAAGCCTGGCGGCTGATATCCGCGATTCAAAACGGATCCCCGCTGACTTCGACCGGCTGATGATTGAGGAGGCGCATCAGCTCTTTTCCAAGGCCCGCAACTTTTCGTTGGATACCCGGATGAATCGCCGCGAGTTCGACCAGGTTGGTCTGCAGCGGGTCATTGTCGATGGCGAGTGCATTGTTCATAAGGTGCGCGGCGCGGATAACCCGTTCCGCTTTTCCAATCAGATGATCGATGCGGAACTGCTCGACCACGAGCTCAACCGCCTCGCCAACTCGGGTTCCAATGAAATCCGCATGGGCGTCGAGCTCGATGGCTCCGGTCGACCGGTTGCCTATTATTTCCTCAAGGAAGCGCCGGTCAACTGGGTGGGCTCCACCGCCTACGGCTCGCGGCACACCCGTGTGCCTGCCGAGGAAATTGACCATATCTATTTCAAGGAACGCCCCGGCCAGACCCGCGGCATCACTCATCTGATGGCAACCGGCCAGCGCGCCAAAATGCTCGATGCCATCGAAACCGCCGTCACCGTCGGCTACCGCGTGGCCGCCAGCAAAATGGGGTTCTTTAAGCCCAACGAAGAATATAATCCGCCGAAGGATAAGAATGGGGAGCCGATGGAGGATTTCGGCACCGTTCCGACTGCCGTCGGTGCGGGCGAGTTCTGGGAACTGCCCGAGGGACTCGATTTTGAGCAGTTTGATCCGGGTTACCCTGGCGCGGACTTTGAAAGTTTCACCAAATCCATCACCCGCTCCATGGCCGCCGGCCTCGGCGTGTCCTATCCGGAGTTTGGAAACGACTTTTCCAGCGTGTCCTATTCCGCCGGCCAGATCGGTGTCCATTCCGACATCGCCTTCTGGTCCGATATGCAGCAGTTCTGGATCGACGCCTTTGAAGAGCCCAACTTTCTCGATTGGCTGCCCATGGCCATCACCTCCGGTCAGCTCCGGCTGCCTATGAGCAAGCTGGTCAAATTCCAGCGCGCCAAGTTCCAGCCCCCGCGCCGGAAACACATCGATCCCATGAAAACCCACAAGGCGCAATCCATTGCCCTTGGCGATATGTCCCGCGGGCCGTTCGATATTGCCGCTGAAAACGGGGTCGATTTCGAGGATGTGGTCGAGGAATTCAAGCGCGCCAAGGCTTTGCTTGAAAAGGAAAAACTCCCGATTCCGGAAAGCTGGGGGGCCCATGTCGAGCTCACCGAATCCGAAAGCGCTGCGCTGCTGGCCGCCGACTGAATTGACCCACCTTTTTTTTACCCGAGGTAAAACACGGACTATGAAAACGAAAAGCAAAGAACAGCTCCGCGGCCTCATTGATCAGATCAACGCCAAAGCGCCCGTCTTCAATGGCTCCATCCGGGCCGTTGCTCCGGCCGGCGAAAAGGCCGACGATGCGGAAAAAACCTTTGAACTCTCTTTCTCATCCGAGGAACCCTACCAGCGCTGGTTCGGTTTTGAAATTCTCGGACACAAAGCCGAAGAGGTCGATATGGCCTGGATCAGTTCGGGCAACGCCCCGCTCCTGCTTCAGCATAACCACGACCAGCAGATCGGTGTAATAGTTTCTGCCAAACTTGAGAAGGGCCGGGGAACGGCTGTTGTGCGCTTCGGGAGAGGGGCACTTGCTCAGGAAATCAAGCAGGATGTGGAAGACGGAATCCGCACGAACGTGTCGGTCGGGTATCGCGTCCACGAAATGAAACTCGTTGAAGAAAAAGACGATGTCGATGTGTACCGGGTCACGAAATGGGGCCCATTCGAAAACTCAATCGTATCTGTTCCAGCCGACCAATCCGTTGGTGTGGGCCGATCCGATACCCCCCCGAAACCTAAAATCCAAATAAAGGATAATACCATGGAAAAACAAAAAGAACTCGCCAAGTCTCTCGGCTTGAACGAAGACGCCTCTCTCGAAAGCATTCTCGAAGCACAGGCCCGCAAGTCGGAAGCCAAAGCCAAGGCCGGCCACGATGCTGAGCTCCAGCGCCAGGCTGATATCCGCGCGGAAGCTGATGCGCATACCGCCACCATTTCCGATATTGCCGAACGCGCGAAAGTTGCGATCCGCGATAATATTTCGCTGGAATCCTTCCGCCACGAAATCCTCGACTGCTACACCAACGGAACCGCAAAGGTTGCTTCCGCTCCGGCTTATTCCGCGAAGGAAGAAAAAGACCTCCGCGGATTCTCGATCACAAAGGCGATCCGCGAATTTGCCGCAGGCAAGCTCTCCGGTATTGAAGCCGAAGTGCACGAGCAGGCGGAAAAAGAAGCGAAAGATAGCGGCCTGACCATTTCCGGCTTCGGTATCCCGGCCAGCATGATGCAGCGCGCAGGCGAAGTAACGGTTGCCGGCGAAGGTGCCGATGTGGTTGCAACCAACGTTACCGGCTTTATCGACCTGCTCCGCAGCAAGATGATTGTGAACCAGCTCGGTGCCCGCTCGTTGACCGGATTGAGCAGCAATGTTCTGATTCCGAAAATGACCGCCGGCGCAACTGCTGCGTGGGAAGGTGAAATCGATGCCGGCGCAAAAGCCACTCCGACTTTCGGTCAGTTGGCCCTCAGCCCGAACCGCGTGGGTGCTTATACGGAAATCAGCAAACAGTTGATTTTGCAGAACACGCCCGATGTTGAGGCGCTGATCAGAAATGATCTGGCCACGGCCATTGCCACGGCAATCGATCTGGCGGCACTGCACGGAACCGGCGCGAATAACCAGCCGACCGGAATTGCGGCAACGAGTGGTATCGGCTCCGTTGCCGGCGGCACCAATGGACTGGCCCCGACGCATGCGCATATGGTGGCGCTGGAAACTGCCGTTGCAGTTGACAATGCTGATGTCGGCGCGCTGTCCTACTGCACCAATGCAGCGGTTCGCGGCAAGCTGAAAACCACTGCCAAGGTGGCCAGCACCGATTCCATGATGGTCTGGGCTGACGGAAGCACCCCGATCAACGGCTACGGCTGCGGCGTTTCCAACCAGGTTAGCTCTGGCTTGACCAAGGGAACCTCGGAAGACGTCTGCTCCGCCATTTTCTTCGGAAACTGGAACGACCTGATTGTTGCCCAGTTCGGCGGCCTTGACCTTGTGGTTGATCCGTACTCGCTGGCCACCGCAAACCTGCTCCGCATCACCGCCAACACCTATGCTGATGTGGGTGTGCGCCATGCGGAAAGTTTCGCGGCCATGCTCGACGCATTGACTGCGTAAATTTCATCTCCATCCCTGGAGCCCCGCCTTCGGGCGGGGTTTTTAACCTTAATAGGTAAGACTGATGAAGCGTGAATGGTTTAAGTGGCTGTTTAAAGCCCCCCCCCTGTTGATTCCGGGGTGCCAAGTAAAAAGGAAATGAGCATGAAAATTAAAATCCTGAAAAGCTGCGTGGTGAAAGGTGAGCATGCTGAAGCGGGCACGGTTGTTGAAACTGACCCGCAGAGCGGAACCTTTCTGGTCAATATTGGTAAAGCCGAGGCCGCGCCCACCGAAAATCCCGCCCCAAAAGCAAAGCCGGCAAAGAAAAAGAAAGCCCCGCCGGCTGCTGAAAAAGAACCCCCCGCCGACGCAACGGCTGACTAATTTTATCAAGGCCGCAGTTCGCGGCCTTTTTTTGGAACTGCCTTTAAGCAAGGCGTAAAGGATTTGAATATGAAAAAAACCGCCATCGGTCTTCTGGTCTCTGTTCTCTGTCTTCTCAGCGCCCGCGCGCTGGACACCGTCAGCAATGGCGAATCGATGAGCTCCGCCCGCGGAAAATGGAATGCGGTCGCACTCCAAACCAACACCAACACCACCGACATCGCACAGAATGCGGCCGATATCTTAACCGCCTCACCCGGCAATTATTCAACCGTTTCCAATAATGCGATAAGCGCATACACCACAGTCCAATCTTACGCGGTTGATCCTAATACCATTCAGACGCAAGTCACAGCCAACGCAGAGGTTATTGATGTTATAAATACGAATGTCACAGCGAACGCTACGGCAATAGCTTTGCTACCAACAAAAGCACACCTTTGTGCGCCACATACCGGTGATGAAGATGCCTCCGGTCAATCCTTATGGAGCAGCTACGCTAACGCGGGAGATATTTATTCGCGGGCAGAAGCCTCGGATGTGGTAATACTAGCCGGCACCGGGGTGTATGTCGGGTATTCGCCCCCATTTGACGCGTGCCCATATGATGTTACCCTTAGAGGGTTGTTTAAGTCAAACAACGCCAGATCCACAGCCTCCCAAGTTGGATTATCCGGATTGGTTAGTGAGGCGCTTTATTATACTGTTATTACTAATGCAGCATTTTCCGCATCCCCAGCACTCTCGAGTGTGGTTACTTACGAGGATGTGAGATTCACCGACGCGTTAGTGCCCAACCTACCCGCTGACTGGGCTGCAGGGACGCTCCCCACGAATAGGTTTATATTTAAAAACTCTCGATTTGACTCTGGGATTATTGAGGCCATCAATGAATATGTTGGCGCATCAGAGGCTAAATGGTTTGATTTCGATAACTGCGAGTTCATTGCAGGCGGGGTTCTGCATAATGACGCAAGTGGAAACGCAGCTTTCCAATATGGAAACACTTTCTCAAATTGCTATTTCGGGCAGGGGGTGTCTTCCGCTGGGCATGGCACGAACCTGCCATTAACTCTATACTATAAAATATGGTCTGACTCCACGAACTATATGTTTTCCGGGGGGTCCACGACTCGCGCCGGCGCTCCCTTTCGATGTGAAATTGAGGATGCCTATATAGTTTCCGATCAAATATTCCAATACAGAGGCAAGGCGGGAGTTGGTGGAGAGGCGGCGAGCTTAGTCATTTGTGATGACGTAGATTTTACGAATACTGTTTATGGAAGTTGGGATATTCAAGGCGCGAGTATATTCAGAAACTGTACGCGGATTGATAGTAACCAAACGAACTACCCTGTCGCGATCACAAACTGTACTGACGAAAACAATAACGCCCTTTCGGATCAATAAGATGAAATCACTTTTGTCTATTTTATTTATAGCTTCTATCTGTTCAGCCGCGCCGCCGAATATTGTTCTTATTATGGCCGATGATCTGGGCGCGGAATCCTGCAACTCTTATGGTGGCGATCTGGATATCACCCCAAACATCGATAAAATTGCAGAGCAGGGGGTTCGTTTTCTGCACTTCCACGCCTCAACCCAATGCACGCCAAGCCGAGGCCGACTGTTGACCGGGCGGGATTCTGAAAAAACAAATATAAAGGCGTCAGTAGGACCTTATCAGCATTTGTTCACTGACACTGAAACCACAATCGGCAACGTGTTGAAAGCCGCTGGGTATAACAATGGAACCTTTGGAAAATGGCATGTTTGGCTTGACTCGCAAACGACAGAGACAATCGAGGAGCATGTTGCCGCCTGTGGTTTTGATGAACATTATATTAACGCTGGAAACCTAGTCTCTTACGGCGATCCAAATGATGAGGAAAACTTTGAATCTTACAAAGTGAATCAAGCGGTTCTTTCATTCATCAGCGCAACTAACCAGCCGTTTTTTGTCAAGTATGTCCCTCACCTACCGCATGACCCCTTTACGTGGACTCCCTTAAACCCCACCGGCTCAGGAGAGGTTAGCCAGTTTGCAGCGATGATTAAATATCTTGATGTGATGGTCAGCAATGTCATTGATAAGGTGACTGCCGAGGGGATTGCGGATAACACTGCGATTCTTTTTTTGTCTGACAACGGGACAGCCGCCAGTGCCCCAGATAGTCTTTATCAGGGAACGCTTATTCCCGGCGGAAAATCGACTGACGATACCAAGGGAACAAAGGTCCCGTTCCATATGCGATGGGATGGCAATATTGCAACAAATACCACCTACGACGGCTTAACAGATATCGCGGATATCTCGGTGACTCTAGCCCAGATCGCCGGCACTTCGATGCCTGTCGATCGGCTAATAGATGGGAGGAGTTTTTTAGAACAGATAAAAGGAACCTCAACCCGCCACCACCGCGCATATATTTATTTCGGCAACCAGACAGCATACGCACAGCCTGCCGTGTGGGATACTGAATATAAATTGATCTCAAACGACCCGGTAGAATTTTATTCAACAACCAACTGGCCTTATGGGGATGCTGAAATTTCAGACAACAACCAGGTTCAGACGATAAACGAGATGCGGCTAGGTATCCTTTTAAACAACTACGAACAGGCCGCCTATGGTGACACCCCTTTTGGCGGCCACACAAACGAACGGGTATTTTTCAACACACCATGAAGACTCTAACCACCATTCTGATCATTGACCTGTGCCCGCTCTGGTGGGCACACGCCGAGCCGCCACCGCCGCCACCGCCGCCCGTGCTGACCGCGCTGGAGGTTTCCACCAACCAGACCAGCAGAGTGGGCGAACCCTACGCCATCTGCTGGTCGCATGGTGTAACAAGCGTCGTGGATCTGATCCAGGCCGATCACCCCGAAGACCCGCCACTGCCGAAGGTAAGCGGACCAACGGGCGGGTTTTCTCCCAAAAAGGAACCATTCAGGCCGTTCTATCGTGTCAAGGTGTGGAACGATCTGGTTGGTGACTATATCGAATTTCGATCCTATGCCCCCGGCAACACCGGATTCTTTCAAGCCGAACTGGTGACGGAATAATGCCGGCGCACCGTAAAAAATTCATCACCGTTGACCCGGAAGACTCAAGCGGGCTGATGCGGGTGATTGAAAATAGACACATTGAGGATATACGAAAAGCCAACAATCACTTGCAGGCGGTTGTTTGTGAAATATGGCTAATGGTAAACGGGGTAGCTGTATAATGTCTGAAGAAGTGGATTTAATTTCCGATAACCTGGAAGTCGGCGAGCGGATGCTGCAGAACGGCTCGCGTGGCAATCTTGAAGTGATGTGCGATCAGATGGTTCATATCTCTGCCGCCACCCGACTGCTGCTGCACCGGCCTATTGTGACGAAGGATCGATGCGAACAGATCCGGAAAACCGACCGCCTGGAGCAAAAATCCAAGCGCCACTTCATCAACTGGCCGACCGCCGGGGTGATTTTCGGGATATTAGCATTTCTCTACAAGGCATTTGTAGAATAATGACCGCGCAGCATATACGGGAAATGGTCGCGGATGCGGACCGCAAAACCGATGTTGAAATAAACACGGAGGAAAAAGGAATGAACAAAATTACGTTTACCTTATCAAAAATCATGGCGTTCTGTTTGCTGATCGCCGCGCTGGCGCTGGACTTCGTCAACACCGAAAGCGCCGCCACCTTTATGTATACCGTTCCCTTCATCTGCGGTCTGGTGCTCGGAAAGCAGGGGATTGATCTGATCAAAGCCAAGGTGGAAAAATAATGCCCTGGGAACTTGTGGCGGGAATTGTTTCTGGAGTGGCCGGCTTTCTGATGAAGGGGCAGGCCAACCAGCAGGCAAATACCTTTAAACTGGCTGAAATGAGCCTGAAGCTCAATAGCCATGCTTCCGGGTTGGCTGATGCCGCTAGAAAGCGCTCCAGCCCCTGGACCCGTAAGTTTGCGGCGGTGCTGATCCTTTCTATCGGCTTTGGTGGGTTGCTGCTGGTTTCGTTCCTTCCGGATGTTCCGGTTTCCATCATTGAATCCGTCCCGCAGAAATCACTCCTCTGGGGTTTGATCACATGGGGTAAAGAGGTTGAAGTCATCACCGCCAGCGGCTTTGTGCTTCCTCAATGGTTTGGATATTCAATAAATGTGGTGATCGGTTTCCTGTTCGGAACCGGGGCCGCCAAACCCGCGCGCTAAAAAAAAACTAATGCCTAGTGCCTGTGCCTAGTGCCTGGAGGATCAAATGGCTGAAAACTTTACACCCGAAATCTATAACTGCCCGGAGCTCACCGTGCTCTGCACGGTGCCGCTATACTGGAACGATCTCGAAGCCTGGGGCGATGAGGAACTGATGGAAGACACCGTCGAAGTGCGCGGCATCTTCACCAACGACTACATCAAGCTCAACCTCGGCGAAGCCGGCCAGGATTCGGCCAATCCAACCATCCGCATCCAGACCGCCGAAATACCCGGCGCCGCCGAAGGCGACTCCATCACGGTCGACGGCACCGCCTACACCGTCGGAACCCCCAAACCCGATGGCCGCGGCGAAACCATCTGCGATCTTTATCTACCGTAAGGGCCGGCCCTGTGCCCGCCCCCTGAAAGGAGCCAAACCATGAGCACCCGAACCGACATCCGAAACGCCGTAAAAACCATATCCGAAGCCGTGTCCGGCATCACCACCGTCTACATTGGCCGCCGCCGCTCCATCCCGGCATCCGCACTGCCCGCCCTCTGCATCTATATCGAGGAAGAAGAAAAAGAGCTCAACAGCATGGCAACGCCCCGCACCTTTGTGCGCCAGATGGCCATTACCTCCGAGCTCCACGCCACCGCCGCCAGCGCTCAGGCCGCCGAGGAACTGCTCGACACCCTCACCGCCGCACGCGAAACCGCCATCCTCGCCGACGAAACCCTCACCGGCCTCGTCGAATCCATCTTCCCCGCATCCGATGAATATAATATCGACGAAGAGGGCTCCCGACCCGCTGCCGTTGCCATCTGCCGCGACGTTGTCATCTACGTCGAGTAGTCCCGACTGACCCACCTTTTTTTTACCCATGCCAGTCTTCCAGCCACTTGGAAACCGAGTTGATCGGAAACCCCAACGGAGGACAAAACCATGGCCAGACATTCAGGAAACAGCGGTGTAATTAAAGCCATCACCGCAACCGGCACTCCCGCAACGGTCGGCGAAGTTAAGAGTTTTAATCTTAACATCAACGCCGATCAGATCGAAACCTCATCCATCGGCGACACCTGGAAGGGCTCTTTGCCCGGCCTGAAAAGCTGGGATGTTTCCATCACCGCAAACTACGATCCGTCCGACGCCGCGCAGGCCGACCTGATCGAAGGGGCCGATGTGGATATGGAACTGGTCCACTCCGGCGAAACCTCCGGATATGAAAAATTCACCGGCACCGGCGTGGTCACATCCGTGTCTATCTCCACCGGCGAAAACGATGTTGTTTCATACGAAGTCACCGTCACCGGCAACGGCGCCCTGACTCGCGGAACCGTGGCCTAATGGCCTTCGATAAGTCAGCGCTGGCCGCTGCCATTTCCGACCACTGGAATGCCATGCAGCAGCAGACCCTCAAGGTGCCCGAATGGGGTGCCGAGGGTCAGCCCGCTGTCGTTGTCTTCGATCCCGTAACCCTCGCCGAACGTGATGAGCTCAATGCGTTTAAGGGCAACGAGTTTCTGGTCGAAACCATCATCAAAAAGGCAAAGACCGAAGAGGGGAAGCCCTACTTCACCAAGGCCGATAAGCATTTGCTGATGAACGGGGCCAGCCCCGCCGTCATTGCCCGCATCGCTAATCGCATCCTGCTCGCCGACACCATTCCGGTGGATGTCCTGGGGGAGCCCTAAGCTCTCCGGAAGGTAACCGCGCATTCTGCATTTATGCGCTGGCCGAGCGGCTGGGAAAAACGGTCGGGGAAATCCGGCAGATGCCGGAGAGCGAATATAACGGATGGTTGGCGTATTACGCCGAAAAGGATAAACCAAAATGATTGGCCGCAACGATGCGAATATTAACATCCACGCAACCGATAAAACCGGGCGCGCAATCGCATCGGCCAGAAAGAACCTCACCGGCCTGGGCCGCACCTCCCGCTCCGTCCTCGGCGGGCTCGGTGTGGGCTTGGGCTCATCCGCCCTGATCGGCTTTTCAAAGTCAGTAATTGAATACGGTTCATCCATTACCGATGCTGCTATTGCCACCCGTGTGGGAGTGGAAGAGTTTCAGGTGCTTTCCTATGCCGCGCAGGAAGCCGGCGCGGATATGGGAAAGGTTACTATGGCGCTGGCCCGTATTCAGAAAGCCACCAACGATGCTGCAAACGGCCTCACCACCTACACCCGCGCGTTCGATTCTTTAGGCATTAATGTTCAGAAATTCCAGCGCCTTTCCCCTGACCGGCAGTTGGAGGCCCTCGGGAAGGCGATGGTACAATCTGAAAATGCTGCCGTTGCGTATGCCTCAGTGCTCGACATTATCGGATCAAGGAACGCTCCGCGCCTGATGGAGGTGCTTCGTCAACTGGGTTCGGAAGGTTTTGATGTAATGGCAGACTCGGCGCGTAAGGCTGGGCAGGTTATGTCCAAAGATGCCGCGCAGGCGATGGATGAGTTGGCTGACGCGATGGCTGCCCTGAACACCTCTGCAAAAGTTGCGGGTTCTGGTGCTTTGGTAGATGTGTTCTCTGTTTTTTCAAATAATACGGCGGTGGATATTGCTGCCACAAAGCGGGAAATTGCGGATCTGCAGGCCACGGTCGATGCCGGTGGCTCGGAAAGTTCTTATTTTGATATCTGGAGCCTTTCTGTCCGGACTTTTGGTGCCGACCTTGAGCAGGCTAAGGCAAAGTTGGAGCGGTTGCAGGCGGTTCAGAATGCTGCGGCCGACTCGACGCGCGGCATGGCGGATGCCCAGAACGAACTCAACGCCGCCATCGAAGCCCAGCCCCTCGCAGATGATTCCTCCGAGGCAAAGCGCCTCGATGGCCTGATCCGCCAATATTCCGAACTTACCAGTACGCCAGAGCAGAATATGGCCGTG
>Ga0208299_1001832_pt1 | contig 15176 bp, 8 predicted proteins | sample 15_taG_FD_184089 | JGI IMG/M metagenome (GOLD analysis project Ga0208299, IMG submission 184089) | Marine viral communities from the Subarctic Pacific Ocean - 15_ETSP_OMZ_AT15312 metaG (SPAdes) (version 2) | ecosystem: Environmental > Aquatic > Marine > Oceanic | place: Pacific Ocean | collected...
TTAATTCCTCTGATTCATCTGGACTTTGGAAAACCATAGCTTCCGTAAACTTCTCTAAGTTAAATACATCTTCCTGTGCAACAGCTTTACCACCTCTCTGTTGTAACTCTTGTATTCGTGGTATCTGTTCAGCAGCAGCAGAGAAAAACTGCCTAGCTTGATCTTGAGAAAGACCAGATCTCCTTAAAGACCTAACAGTTTCTAATGTAATATCTTCAAACCCTGCTCTAGCAGCTTCGCCACCAATCTGTGCTGTTGTTATTCTTCCTTGTATAATTTCCTCGCCAACTGATGGATCTAAAGCACCTAAGAAAATAGAATCGGTAGATAAATTAATGTTAAAATTCTCTCTGTAATATGTCTGAACTTCAGGTAAGTTTTCCTGTATTCCTTCATATACAGCACCAACCCTTTGAGAAAATTCCCTTGGGGAAACATCTCCTTCAATTAAATTAGTTAATCTTGTTGGACCATCAACAGTTTCTTGGAATCCTAACAAGGTTTCAGCAGTTTCTTTAGCTAATCCAAACTCTGTTAATGTTCCAATGTAAGCATCTTTTACTGCTTGAAATACAACTTCACTGTATCTTACTTGGCCTGTCGGTGTTAAGTTACCAGGAAAATAATCAGCATATGTTGGATCTTTCCTAACTAATCCTATTGCTTGATCTGGACTACCTGTTTCTTTCCATTTTTCAATAAATAAATTAATAAATCCCATAGGCATATTTGGATATAATGCTTCTGCTCTCTCTGTAAATGTTGCCATTATGTATTAACTCCTACATCAGTTTGTACTGATCCTTCTCCAATAGCATCTTCTAAGTCCTGTAATGCTTGATTCTGTACTCTCTCTACACCTAATTCTATACCCTTTTCTCTCAATGTATCATAAGCACTTTCTATATTATTATTTTGAACCATTTGTATAAACCAATCAGAAGTTTCATCTGCATCTTCTCCCCAAGCTTGATTAACTAAATTCTTATATGGCTGAACAATATCATTATATCTTAATGTTGGGTTAGTATAATTAGGAAACATAGCTAACCTCTGTTGTTCTAAATATGATTTTAATTCTCCAAGAGCATCTGGATTGTTTCTAAGTTGTCCAGCTTTTTCTGATATTTCTGTTGCACTAGCATTTCCTAATGATGGTCCTAGATAGGTTCTATATAAATCCTGTACTTCTTTTTCCATAACGGATGCTCTATCTAAAGAACCAAAACCAACACCTTCAATAAAGTTTATTAAGTTTGTATCTCTAGCTCCAGGTTTATATGGATCAGCAAGAAGTGCTAGTTGTTCTGTTGTATATAACTCTGACCACATTCCTGTTACACTCTTTTCTGCAAAATAATCAACTAATCCATCAGGTGGAGATGCCATCCCTGATGCTTCCATTTGTGTTCTAATATCAATTTTTTTATCATCTAATTCTTGTTGAGCAGTAACAGGTTGTGTTAATTGTTTAGTCAGCCATTGTTTTTGTGTTGATGTTGATTCTTGATACCAGTCTGAAGCTTCAACTCTAACTGTTGTTTCCTCTGGTGTCCATTGTTCAATAGCTTGTTCTGCAAGAAACTCTATTGCTTCTTGTTGAAAAGTAATTCCACTATTAGGATTTATTCTAGTATCTCCTAACCAAGGATTAATTTTCTTTCCTGCTTCAAAATTCTCAACAAATCTTATAAATGGGTGTTCTACATCATCAGTTATTTCATCAGTACCACCGACTACTAATCCGAATTGGTTAAGATCTGCAACACTTGTAAGAACAACATTGACATTTGCAGGAGTTCCTTCTGTTAATATACCTGATTCATAAACATCATTATTTAATATTTGATAAAGCATATACATTGGTGGTTCAGAATATATCTGTCCTGCTCCAGGAACTTTATAACCTAAAAACTTTTGTCCACCAGCATCTATTAAAATACCCCCTTGAGGAATATTATTCCAATCATTTAATACTTCATTAGCAACATAACCTGTTCCTAGTTCTAAGGTATCTTCAAATGTACCTGCTGTGGTTACTTCTTCATCTACAACTTCATCATCTACAACTTCATCATCTACAACTTCTACCTCTATTGTTGGTGTCCAATCTAAACCTTCTTGTTCTATAAACTCTGTAAAGAGTGAATCGGTATAAGGTATATCTACATAACCATCATCTGTTAATTCTTTATACTCTCCACTAGATCCTGCTGTCCTAAAAGAATTTCCTTTTGATAGCAAAGCAACTCTCTTAGAATCCCCATCTTCATTAATTATATTTACAATGTTTGTTCCATCTGTATCAAAATTACTAGAAGTACCTGTCGTTGTAGTAGGTGTTGGAGTAGTGGTAGTAGTCGTGGTTGGTGTAGTAGCTGTTGTTGGAAACAATGGTCTGCCACCTGGTGTTGTAGTTGTAGTTGGGGATACTGTACCTGCTGCTATACCTAATAATCTAGGAAAATCAGCACTAAGAGATGTAAAGTCTGTGTGTTTACTTGCTTCAAATTCTGATGGATCTACACCTAAAAACTCATCTAAATCATAACCAAATATTGCATCAGCAGGTATGTCTGTTTCGGTTGTTGTTATCCAACTATCTCCTTGCCTTGCCCAATATACTGTTTCTAGATCTGGTGTGGCTATTTTTCCATAGTCCTTATCAAGAGCCTGTTTTATTGATAGATCAATGTCTGGAGATTTGCTTAAAAACTCTGCAATTTTTGGCGATATAACTTCTGTTGTGTCATAGTCAGCACCTAACTCAGCAAAAAAATGATCCCAAAACCCTGCCGTTTCTTTCCTATCAAAATTTTGTTCTAAATTATCCCAAACACTTTCCAACCACTTTCCAACTCCTCTACCTTTTTTCTCTAACCAGTTTATAGATAATCCTACCCACCTAGCTGCTACTCTACCTGATTCTTCTGGTCTACCTTCTCTGTTAAAATGTGCTTGTGCTGCTTCCCAATCATAATCTATTAATTTTTGAGAAATCATTTCGTTTAATTCTTGGAATTGCTCAAATTCTCCTTTGTGCTTCTTTAGAAATGGAGTATCTTCTATAAATAAACCTAAATCTTCCCATTCTTGACTTGGTGTCATATCTGCCCAAGTTAGAAAAAGATCTCCAAATACTGTTTCTTCATCATAACCTAGTCCTCTACCAGCACCCACTAATCTATCATATGCTAAGATCATTGGGCGAACTTTATACTTAGCTAATGTATATCTATCAATTAATTCATCTCCTTCTAATAAAAGCATAGGGTTTTCTAAATATTTACGATATTCTTCTTCTTTTACACTAACAGTAGGTGTTGTTGGAAACAATGGTCTGCCACCTGGTGTTGTTGTTCTAGTTGGTGGTGGTGTACCAGCTATTTGTGCAGGTAAATTTAATCCAACTTGATATTGGACTTTCCAATTAGGATTGTTTGGTTTATAAGCAGACCAATGGTTTATACCTTTTGAAGTATTATATAGCTCTGATGCCATTGTCATATTGTTATCTGGATTAGATAACCAAGTGGCTACTGCTAATTGTGTTGCACCATCTAAGTCATAAAAGTTTTGATTATTTATAGCTTTCTGTATATCTGGACCAGATGCGTTTAATCCCATTTTATTAACAATGCTACTCAAATGTACATCAGCATTTATTTGTGATAATCCAAAAGATGGTTCTGCCATACCAATTCTGTTCTTAAATCTTACTTGGTTTGGATCTTGTTGTCCTTTTACTGCACTATCAGCAAAAAAACCTGATTGCACAGTTGCGAATCCACTAGATTCTGCTAAAAATGTAGCATATAAAACTGCTAAGGCATCTCTCGTACCTATTTTAGTAGTTGCTGCATCAGGAAAATATTTTTGAATAAACTCAATTATTTCTTCAGGAGTTTTTTTATCTCCATTTTTAATTATCTGTTTAGGATTAGCCATTTATAACACCATTGGTTCTGTGTTCATAGGAAACTTTTTCCTTCCATTGTCAGATACACCTTGACTTAGGACATCTAGTAATGTAGCTGCTTCTTTTGTTACAGGAGCAGGTTCTTCCAAAGGATTTATATATTCGTTATCTGATGGTAAAAGCATATCAGGTGGTGGTGGGTTAGCTTCTGGGAATGATTTTCCTGTTCTTAGTATTTCTTCATAATGTTGCATAACTTTATTTACATATGTTTGTATATCAGTTCCCTCTGAATCTTTAATTGTTCCAACTGATTCAATTCCATTCTCTTTCGCTTGAAAAGCACGAGTTCTTCCCCCAAAATGTGCTATTGCTGCAAGTTCCCAAGAACCCAGATCGTTGTAGTTTTTATTCATATGCCACTCTGCTACTGCATCTTGAACATCAGGATCTCTCCAATCAGCTCCTGCATATCCTGCTTCAGTTGCATACCAATCCCAATATTTTTGTAAGAATTGATATGCACCTAATGCCATAGTTGTATCATTAATTTGTTCGTAATTAACTTTCCCTGCACCTTCTGTAAGTGCTATTGCTAATCTAAATGCGTATAATTGATCTTGTTGCGACACAGACTTATCCCCTTGTACCGAGGATAGTGCCAAGCATAAGGCGAGTAGTGTCCTGAATATCATCATTTGCCTGTAATCTATCCTTTTCTTTTTTTATTAGTGAATCAACATTTTCATATAATCTACCAGTAGGAGATACTTCTTGCATACCAGTAGTATCAATTTGATCCTGCATATCCCTATTTCCTATATTACCTGATTCAAGTTCTTGTACTGTTGGTCCTAAAGCCATTTCCTGTAAATTAGCTTCTTGTTGTTGTTTTAGTTCAGAATCTTTATAGAATTGTTCAGCTAAGAGCTTTAATTCATAGGCTTTTGGTTGTCTTTTTAGATCTTGTTCAAATAAATTCTTTATCCTAGTTGATACTTCAGCATAATCAGGGGGAAGGAAAACTTCTACTTTCTCCCCTGAAGGTAATGGTTCATTTTGATATAACAATAATGATTCATTCCAAGCACTATCTTTTTCTCCTTGAGGAACTCCCAATCTATTTTGTCTAAATAAAACAATTCTCATAGCTGCTTGTGTCGGGTTATCAAAATCTCCAGGTGTGAAACCACCCCTAGCTAATAAACCACCTTGTATTAATCGTGCTTGTAGTTGATATAATGATTCTGTTGGAAGATTGGCAAATATATTAAATTCATCTCCATCTTTATAAAAGTCAGTATCTGATGGATTTCTTGGAACATAATCATTAGGCAAACCCCCAATAAGATCAGAATCTGTAAAACCAAATAAAGCACCAATATCTTCGGATGCTTCTACATCTTCCAATCCTGTTGCAATAAGTGCCGAGTTAAATTTAGCAGCAGGTAAATTTTTTATCAAAGCAAATGCTTTGACATCTTCAACTGATGACATAGCCTTCATTTCTATAAAATCATTTTCATCAAAGATTTTGTTTGTACCTGGAAGCCTATCTGCTTCTTGGCTTTCTAACTCTGCTACTAACTTATTTACATCTTCATTCATTACATACCTAACAGTTCTACATCTGCTACTTCTTCCCTAAGTTCAGGTTCAAGTATGCTATTCCATAATGGACCAAATTCAGGGTATTCTAATATAAGTTTAGTAGCAAGTGTTCTTAAATATTGCCTTACTTTCACTAAATCTTGTGATGTTCTAAATGAAGTAGGAGAATATCCATTCTCAATAGATGCTTTCATTATTTTATCGTATTCTTTTCTATACAGACCATAAGCTATTGCTGCTCTATTATCTTTAAGTCTTTCTATTGGTGTATAGTCCTTGTTAATCCAACCAACTTTGAAACTAGATGTGCGATCTGGTAGATATGTTTCTCCACCCATTTCCTGTAATAGGAAATCTGTATCTGGTTTTTTCATCTCAAAACCAGCTATTTGTCCATATCCCCAATACTGCTCCATTAAGTCAGCTTGTTTCATCCATTTCATTATTTGTGCTTCTTTAGTATTTATATTTAACAAACTTGTTCCATCTACTTGTGTATTTCTTAAAAAGTTTTCGTAAGCAATAGATCCTAGCAATCTATTCTTAGCCATAACCCATTGTTCAGGAGTTCTAGGAACAAGAGTTCCTTCTTGTAATTGATTAAGGTAAGCATCATAACTAAATTCATTATCAATATCAGTTGGTGTCAAGTAAAAAGCTGTGGTATTAAAATCCTCGTATATATCTTTGTTGTTTCTAGCCCACTCTGCTGAAAATACTGTTGCTGGTCTTGCAATAACAGATTTTGATTTAGATGTAAGCATAGCAGTTGGATCTAATCCAAACTCTTTTATAAACCTTTCAGTTGCTTCATAGTCATCTCCATCTGCTGCTGCTTTATAATCTCTATAAGTATCAGCTAGTGCTTCAATAAACAAAGAATTTCCCGATTTGTCAGTTACAGACCATATTGGAGATGCTGCACCTGCTGGTCCTATTAATTGAGATACACCACGAATCATAAATATTTTCTTTGCGTAATTGGTAGCAAGTGCCAAACCTTCTTCAGTTCCTTGGGATGTACTATCATCTATAACACCTGCATATACAAGTGCTTTATATGTATCAATAACAGTATTATTAAACATTCTATTCAGATCAGCAGAGCCAGATCCCCCTGCTTTGTATGCTGTATAAAACTTCTTTAGCCAAGCAGGGAATGGTACTGCACCTTCAACAAAACCCTGTGGTGGTGTAAAATCTCCAAAAATAAGTTGGTTAAACTGACTTTCTTCAGGAAAGTTTTTTCTTAAATATGCAGCAGGTACTCTGATAATAGGTCCTACTCCAGGCATAATATCAGCAACTAAGTTCAAAGAAGAAACATATACTGGAAATTCTGCATCAACACCTGTTCCTTGTAGTTCTGGGAACATATGTTTTTTTACCAATCCTGTTCCTGGATAAGCAAATACTTCTTCTCCGTTTATTGGATTTGTATAAAAGAATCCTCTCTGACCTGTTGGATCAGCTAATGGGTTAGGTTCTCCACCACTCTGAACTAATTTATTTAAGTTAATTAAGTTCTTCCCACCTGATCTTTTGGTAATATCTGTCCAAGTTTTGAAAATCTCTAGGTATGCTTCTAAGAATGGGAAAGCAAATCTTAAAGAATCTCCTAACATAGTTCTTTCACTTACATCATAAAGTAATTTTTTAGTTTTCGTTAGTGCATCTGCTGCTATCATCTTGTCATATATTTTCACATCAGTAATTGCTTCGGCAGAGCCAGAGTATTTTGCTTTATTTATTTTACCTAAATATCCTCTAAGTTTTGGATCGTATAATGCGTACTCTTTTAGAGCATCATTAGCAATTATTCTCATTTCATCTCTAGCTTCTTTTCCTAAGAACTCTATTGTTTCAGATACTCGTTTCCAATACAACCTTCTAAAGGCAGGAGATCTGGATAATTTGTTTGTATGTTGTGTCATTAAAATATCAAATAAAGAATTTATTGTTTTGTTATACAGACCTTCAACTTCAAATGTAGGTGCTTTATATCCCCTTGTTACCGAAGGAAGGTTCTCATAAAAAGTTCCTAAAAATGATTCCATAACTTCATCTTGAGATTCTTTGAATAGTGGACTAATTATTTTCAAATCTTCATCCGATATTTTTCCATCCATATAATCTTTTGCTAATTGTTCAAAGTCTTTATCTTGTAATTTATTTTTTACTTTTTTATTTTTTGCTTTACTTTTTGCCATAGCTGCTGTACCTAAAAAGTCCATTTGTTTTCCATTAGCAGTTACAAATTTTCCGTTACTTGAAACCATTTCTAATAATTCTTTTGTTGCTTGACTATCTACCCATTGACTAGCACTTGTAGCTTTATCACTTGTTACTTTTCCACCAAGAGAACTATGCACATTGGCTCGTAGATAATATACATATTCTTCTGCAACTTCATCAGAAGTTAATGCTTTATGGAATGGATGTGTTGCATCTCCTACAACATCTTCCAACCTTGTTCTCATAGAACCATCTTTTAGCTCGTTTGCTAACTTTCTAAATTCCTTTTGCTTATCTACCCAAGTCATATCAGTAGCATCAATCTTGGCTATTTTAGCTACTAGGTCATCATTAATCATCTGATAAACAGTTCGGACAACGGCTGGGTTATAATCTTTTTCCCCTTTACCAACAACTCCCCAACTGCCAGGATTAGTCATCTGCTTTCTTCTTGCTACTCTAATGTTATTAATTCCTGATAAAGACTTTTGGTATGCTAAGTCAGATTCCCAAAGACCATCTACTAATTCTCCTGGAATAAGTGGATCTACACCTTTTTTTAATTTACTTGCATCTCCTACACTTTTTCCAAATACTCTAGCAATTATCTGTATTGGAGCTAAAGGTAACGACATTAAACCTCTTGATATAAGTCTTAACTGTTCCTCTCCTACAACTTTAACTGTCCAAGCAGGTTTGAGTAGTGCTAAAGGTTTGAACACATCTGATGTGTACCAATCTAAAAATCTTACAACAGATTCGCTAGTTTCCCCACCAAAAGAATCTATAAGTTTTGATGCGTTACCTCTCATAAATGTATCCATTTGGTTAGCTGCTTTAATAACTTTATTTAGATCTGGTAAGAATATATTGTTATTTAATTGTGTTGTATATAAAGCTCTTGATATTGTTGTCGCAACTTCATCATCAACACCATTTGATTTAAGAATATCATTTATTGGAAACTTGTTTCCTTGACCATCTATTCCATAAAGTCCTTTATTCATATCTGCTGCTATATCTGCATCATCACTAAAAAGCCTTGTTACTTTCGTTGCTGCTTCTATTGCACTATCTTTAACTCCTCTTTCTTTAAGTAGTTTCGCTAAATCTACTTCCAAAAAGTCTGCAACAACTCTGGATAAACTAGCTCCCTTATCTCCAGGACCTGCCAAAGCATCAATAGCATTGTTTAACAATTTATCGGATAGCAAAACCCCTTCATCTGTTTTCCCTGTGAAGGATCTGGATTGTAATGCAAACTTATATATATCATTCAATGCACTTGCTGGATCGTTCACATCAAGTAATTTTCCATACGCAGGTGCAAAGTATAAAGCCATCTTTGTTCGTAAACGATTTCCCCTAATAACATCTGGAACATACATATTTGATGCGTTAATTAATCTTGCACCAATAGGAACTAAGTCTGCTTTATCCACAGCAGGAGAATATAAAGTTTCACTAAGAAAATCATCTAACAAGGAATCTGCTTTATTATCAAATTTAGTTGATGCCCTTCCTTCTATTAATGAAGTTCCTCTAAGTTGCTTTAATTCGTAAAAAAACTCTGGATCAGTAATACTTCCTTTTGTTCTTGTGATTAACTCTGTAATATCAGTTTCCCACAAGAGTTTCTTAAAATCTCTCCCTTTATTGGTAGAGAGATATGCTTTAAGAGTAGGTCCGTGAACGGATGATCTAATAGCTTTTGTAATAATTCCTGCATCATCTAATCTTTCTGCTACTTGAAACATTCTTTTTGCATCTTTAACTTTAGCAATTCCAAATGTTATCCAATTTTCAGGAGAAAGTAATTGAAAACTAGTATCCAATATTCCTGTTGCATTGTGAGCAGTTTTAGTTCCTGGTTCATACAAATTATATAATCCAAATTCTTGAAAAACTTTTCTACCTGGAGATACAGAAGGAACTAATCCAGCTTCCTGAAACTGCCTTCCTAACTCCCCTTGGAATTGAACTACATTTTCTGCTGCTGTTCTTGATTCTACATCTATCTGTGTTCCTAAAACATTTTCTAAAACATACTCTCTTGCTTGAATAGGATCAAAACCACCTGCTACTAATCTCTTATACTCCTCTGTTTCTGAAGGATCGGTAGAGAGTTTTAACCATCCTCTACCCATATCAAAAGTATCCCCAGATCTTATAGCTTCTATCATTCTCGGTGTTCTTAGTGTTCCCTTAATAGCTTTTCCATATGCTTCAGAAAAAGAAGTTCCAGGACTTTGATCCTGTATTTCGTTAGCTCTTGCCATAGCTGGGAAAATAGCTTCATAAATATCTGAAAAACCTGCGACCATACCTCTTACAGTAGGTTTAAGAATATTGTCTAACGGACTTCCTATAACTTGAAAAAATCTATTATTTTTTGTTTTATTTATTAAAGGATTTTCAGACATAAATCTTTTTATTTTATTAAAAGATTCTTCTTGTTGTAAGGCAACCTTCTTAGATATTTCTTCAAGGTTGGGATCGTTTATAGGCATACGCAGTTGAGCAGCAGCAGCTATAACACTAGGTGGTAAATTAGGAAATGTGTTTGCTAATTTTGCAGCTAGGTTTGCTTGTTCTTGAGTTACTTGAGGATTAACTTGAGATTTTGATTGAAGCTCAAGTATTTGGTCATCATCAAATAAGTCATCATCAAAACCAAAATTTATATTTAAGCTCATTCAAAATCTACCAGTTGCAACAGAGCAAAATCTCCTGTCATAGCATACATTTGATAAAGTAAATCATTAACTGCGTTTTGCTGTGATGCAGAAGGTCCTTGACCTGGACCAATCGGTAAACCTGAAGTAATAGGTTCATTACCAAATCTACTACTTTCAAAAATATCTTCTTGTACCATCTGTCCTCTTGGTGCTTGTACCTTAGGACTACTTACTTTTGGAAGTGATGCTATTTTTTGTTGTTCAACCAAAGCATCTTGATCTCCATAGGTAACACCAGGTATTCTTTTAACTGCCTGTGTATTATCTGAATAGTTCCTTGATGGTGGTGGAACATTAGTATTTCTTTTGGTTACTTTTTTATTACTAGAAGATCTGGTCGCCATAATCTCCCTCATCAAATTCTATAATTGGGGTTATTATCATATAACCTATTGGTAGAAACTGTTGTGGCATTCTCTCCATAATGGCTCTCCTCTTAAAGTAATCTTCAAGAAGAATATCATCTCCTGTATCATCAACATCAACAAGGTGTTGATCAACCATCTCTACAAATATTTTATCTGATTCGTTCATTATCCACCCATTCCTGCCAACATCTGTGCAATTCCTGGTGGTGGTCCTTGAGGAGCTGGACCTACTTGTTCTCCAACAAATGATATTTCTTCCTCTGTCATCTGTGGTTCTTGTGGTGTAAAGAATTTATCTAAAATGTTCTCTACATCTCCTGGGTTTTTTCTTATCTCAACGATAGCCATTGTTGCTCTCTGATCTCCCTGTTGTGATAGTGTAAGTAAAGTATCAAACAATACCTTATCTGCTTTCTCTCTAGTTATTCGTTCATTAACTCTAACTATGTTATCTAACCCATCAAGGTTCTCCTGTAAAGTCTGTGTATCAATAATACCTGCCTGAAGTAATTGCAATCCTGTAACTATTTTCTGTGGTTCATCATAACCAGCCATAGCTCCATACACTCTGCGTGTTCTGTAATTAAATCCTATATCTTTCTCTGGATCATATTTCTCTGCATAGAACTTATTATCCATATATCCTGATAATGGTTTTGGTTTTCCACCATACATAACACTATCCCACTCAAGTCTTTTAGCATCTGTCTGTTCAATAGCATCTGCCATTACTGTATGATATTCTCTAATCATCAAAGACATTGATGCACCTAGTTCCTCTAAACCTCTACCAGTAGCAAAAGCTAATGGAGATTGGTTATCATCAGTAACTGGATACGCACCACCAACTCTTAGTTGTCGTTCAATCCTATCTATCTGTTGAAAAATCTGATAAGGAACATTTGAAGCTGGTTTTGAAACCTGTGTTCCTGGAGCTAGATAGTTTACAGCAAACCTTCCTTTTCTATACTGTCCTGATTCAAGCTCTCCTGAAATATTTGTTTCTGTAAAGACAGCATCTTCCATAGCAATAATGCTCATAACATTCATCTTTGCCATAGCTGCCATCAATCCTATGATCTGGTCATACTGTCCTTCTAGCTGGTCAAATGAAAACTTCTTAGCTACAACGAAAGCAGGACCACTTGATAATGGATTTGGAACAAAATCAAGTACTGTTCCTGATGCCATATGATATACATATGTTCCTTCATCATTATAATATTCTGCAACTAAATCTCCCTGTCCGTTGGAGTTAGCCCAAGAACCTGAATAAGAATCTGTATATGGAGAAGCATATCCACCACCGATATTTAATCCTTCGTGTTTAGCATCTCTGTTAATTACATCTTTGAAATCTGGATAGACATTCTCTAGTGCATACTTTGGAACTCTACGAACTATGGATAAATCTACTGGTTTTTGGTCTGCACCATAATAACCAGGAAAACAGTTATATGGATCTCTTAGTTCTGCACAGGGATAAGGAACACCACTAGAATCTTTTCTCTCTCTAATAACCCATACAGCAAAACCATAACCTGGTAGCCACCTACCAACCTGTGGCATTTGAATATCTAATCTCTGGTTGTCATCATAAGCAGTAATAATCCTTGCAATCTTTTCTGCTTTTTGTTTTGACCTTTGTGAATCTCTGTCATTAGGTACATCTATTTTAAGGTTTGGGATTCTACCAATCTTTTGTGATAAATGCTCTAATCCTGTGGACATAAGGTTTGGAACTGGAACTTGCCAATCTTGAAAACCTTTGATCTGGTCGCCTAATAAAGCCATAATACCTGAAGGTCCACCATTCATAATTGCACGAATACGACCTCTTGTTGCATATGCTTGTTGATTATCGTAATGTAGTTGCGTTATTCTATCTTGTAAATCTGTTGCTTTCATCTTAATTCCAAGGTGCTTCGTTCATTTCGCTTATATCCCATTCTCCAAAACTTGGTTTATAATCCAACCCTATCTCTGCTATTCGTTCCTTTTGTAATCTTCTAATGACACGCATTGGAAACCAAGATGCCATAACTACATCAGACTTGTAACTTTTTCCTCTACTAGCAGAAGTTGAGAAATAAATTAGTTGCCTACGATATATATTACTCTTAGTTTCACTTTCTGCGTTACCATAAGGCAAACTTATTAATTTCTCCTGAAATAGCTGTTTCATAGAGCCAACACCAAAAATAGGATCAAATTTGTTTTTCTGTGTCTGGTGTCCTTCTAAATAAACACCTTGTCTTGCACAGTAGTCTTTTATATCTTTATCTTGTCTAATGGCTTTCTGAAATCCGTTCTCCTCAATAACCCAATGAGCAAGTCCGTACATCTCATACCACTTCTTGATTGAATCTTTTGCTTGTAGTATCCCACCACCTTCTTCATTTTCTATATCAACTAGATACATCATTCCTGTTTCAGGATTAGCTGCCCATAACACACAGGCTTGGAATCCAGTAGATGCTGGATCTAACCCTGCTACTAAATGAGTTCCTGATGGAATATGTCCTACTACTCTATTAACATCTCTACATTCATCAATATCATCAATATCAAACATTGTTATACCATCAACAAATGCTTTATTAAGATACACCATTTCAAAGATAGCTTTACCACCTGTTGTTTCTGCTGCTCTCCTTCTTGAGAGTAACCACTTATAACTTCGCTTAGATGCCCATAACATACACTTTTTATGTAATTTAACTTCATCTTCAGGAAGTACACATTCTGAACTATGTGCTTCCTCAACGATTGTTTGCATCTCTTGGTTCTCTAAAAGAAAGTTATATAAATCCTCTGGGTGCTGTCTTGAGCCGATAACTACAATAGCTGTATGTTCCTCTTTCCTTGAAGAAAGAGTTGTTGTCCACCATTGTCTTGTCTGTTCTCTTGCACTTGGTTGAACAGTTGTGCCGTGGTCCTCAATGTCATCAGCAATAATTAAATCACAATCTCTTGAGAGAATCTTTCCACCTTTCCCAACTGCAACTAAGGTTGGAGATTTAATTCCTGTAATTGTTCTCGTTGCTATTGTGAACTGTCCTGAACTCCAAGATTTGCCTGATCTGTTCTTTGGCTTAAATGAACCACCTGGACCACAGAAGTCCTCAATTAATTTTTCATTATTATCTAAATGATCTAGTACAGCTCCTACTGCGTTCTTTGCTATCTCCTCATTACCACCTACCCACATAATTCTTGTGTTAGGGTTTTTACAAATCTGCCATACTGCAAAGTGTGTAAGCAAGTCTGTCTTTCCGTGTCGTGGTGGAGAGAGAATCATTTGTTCCCCACCTGTCTTAATTGCATCTAAAATAGAGTTAATCCATTTTTCGTGAAAGTCTGCTGTTTCGTACTTCTCTCCTGTTTCTGTTTGAAAGTACCTATCTCTAAACGCAGAGAATTTTTTTAATGCTTTCTCTGCTTCTTTATCAATCTTCCAGTTCTCTTGCAGTTCCTCGTTTCGCTTATCAATTCTGTACGCATTGTGCATCTTATTAACAATATCTCTATGCACCTCTAGTTTTTTTGCTACATCTGCTTGTTTTAGTTTTTTGCTCTCAACTAACTCTGCATACTTAGCAACATACTCCTCGTAATTATCTCCACGATTGAGATGAGAAGCAGGAACATCAACTGGATCTAAATTTCTCTCAACTTCCCTCTCTTTGATTCTTTTGTACTTAGCTTTGTTCCTACATTGTTCGGTACAATACCTTTGATTGTTATTTGGTGCTGTGTATCGTTTCTCGCAACCAGTATTACTACAAGTCTTTCGTTCAGCCATTACTTTTTTCTCTGTCTTGCGTAATAAGCTCTGACTTGCTTCCCTGTCAAGATTCTTCCACTAGGGGATCTAAATTTATTCTTTCCAACTTTCTTAAAAGGCATTATCTTCTATATCTATTTTTCTTGTTAGCCTTCTTCGGCTTATACCCTTTTTTTGGCATTTCATCTCCTATACTATATATGGTATGAGTGAGTATATCAAAGGTAATAAATACCCTAATAGTAAACCCTCTAAGACTTATAGTAGTGGAAGGGTATGTAAAAACAACAACTGCGATACTCTTATTTCAAAATACAATAAATACCCCTGGTGTAATAAACATAAAATAAGAACCTTTCCAAGAATCAAAGGAAGAAAAGCACCGACTGATCTACAAGAACCTTTGGAATAAAAAAAAATTTTTTCTGTGGAGTAGTTGGGAATTGAACCCAAGTTTCCTCTACCACTGCTGGTAAAGGGATTGCCTTTCTACCCCTCTATAATTATAAAAGGTTATG